>ERZ1645187.129-NODE-129-length-70445-cov-21.081659_pt1 | contig 70445 bp, 65 predicted proteins | sample MGYA00575352_ERZ1645187 | MGnify/ENA primary metagenome ERZ1645187 (study PRJEB40837, sample SAMN11349314) | freshwater sediment metagenome | isolation source: river sediment | host: Sediment | place: India: Wazaribad , New Delhi | collected 2017-02-21 ... | reverse complement strand
TGGCACCCGGCACCCCTAAACAGCTAAACAGCTAAACACCTACAGCCTAAAAAGCAAAAGGCTCCTTGCCCCGCTTGCGGCGGATCCAGTTGAGGGTGCGCTGCACCTTGGGTCCGCGCACCAGCCGCTGGAGCAGGCCCCGCTTGCCGGGGAAGTCCATGACACAAACGCCGATGAGCACCGTGAGCAATCCCTGGCCGGGCAGGAAGAGCATGGCCAAGCCGGCCGCGACGAGCAGCAGGCCGAGCGCGTTGCGCGCCAGGAACACGGTCAGGGCCAGGGCCGGGTGGCGGCGGTGGCGGGCCTGGACCACCTGCCAGTGGGTGAGGAAGTAGTCGGCGCGCATGCGACCGATCAGCCAGGGCACGGCGACGAGGCTGCCGACAAAGGTGACCACGGACAACAGCCCGAGCAGGGTGAGCAGGTCGGCGGGCGTCATGGCCGGGCTGGCGGCGCGAGGAGGATGTCACCAAGCGGCCGCTTGGGCACGTGGTGGACCCCGTCCGCATCGCGCCAGTAGCGGACGTCGCCGTCGGTCCCCACCGTCTCCACCACCACGGTCTCGGCCGGCTCGCCCAGCGCCACCACCAGGAGCGGCTGGTAGCGCGCATCGAGCTGCAGCAGCGTGCGCACCTTTGCCGCATGGAAGGCGCCGATGCGGCAGCCCATGACGCCGCGTTCGGCCGCGCCGAGCAGCAGGTTCTGGGTACTGATGCCGAGATCGAAATGGGCCTCGCTCTCCGGGCCGCGCTGGCGCTCGCGGTCGAGCACGCAGACGACGTAGGCCGCCGGCCGCTCGCCCGCGGCCGGGCCGGGCCAGTCGGGCAGATACCCGGCCCAGGCGAGCAGCGGGAACAGGGCCGCGCGCAGGGCCGGCTCGGTGACGACCAGGTAGCACAGGGACTGGGCGTTGCGGGCCGAGCCGCCCAGCCGGGCCAGGTCCACCAGCTGTTCGAGCAGGGCCGGCGCGAGCGGGGCCTCCTCCCGGAAACGTCGTACCGTGCGCGTCCGCGCCACCAGCTCAGCGAGTGCCATCCTGCCCTCCCGGCCGCAGTCGGCCGCCTTTGCCATTATTTTCCTGTGCAAGCCGGGGCGGCCATGCTACATATTTTCAGGCTCCCGATCACCCCCAGCCCGCCGCGACCCGCATGCTCGACGCCATCAGCTCCATGCGCCCGCAGGACTTCATCGACATCCTGCTGGTCTCCTACATCATCTACCGGATCATGCTGCTGTTGCGCGGCACCCGCGCCGTGCAGATGGTGGCCGGAATCGCGGTCATTATTATCATCTATTTTCTCTCGGGCAAGCTGGAACTGCAGACCCTGCACTGGCTGTTCAAGACCTTCCTCAGCTCCATCCTGCTGGTGATCGTCATCCTCTTCCAGGCCGACATCCGCCGCGCCCTCACCCAGATGGGCCGCACCCCCTTCCACAAGGCGGACGACGTGGCCGCCGCCGACCTGGACGAGATCATCCGCGCCGCCACCTTCATGGCCCGGCGGCGCATCGGCGCGCTCATCGTGCTCGAGCGCGGCACCGGCCTGCGCGACTACATCGACACCGGCCACCGGCTCGACGCCCGCCTGCGCGCCGAACTGCTGGTGGCCATCTTCCAGCCCACCTCGCCCATGCACGACGGCGGCGTGATCATCCACCAGGGCCGCATCCACTCCTCCGGCTGCCTGCTGCCGCTCTCACAGAACACCCGCATCGAAAAGCGCTACGGCACCCGCCACCGCGCCGCGCTCGGCCTTTCCGAGGAGACCGACGCGCTCATCATCGTGGTTTCCGAGGAGACCCAGGAGATCTCGGTGGTCCGCCAGGGCACCATCACCCCCTTCCACGACGAAGAGGGCTTGCGCGCCGCGCTCACCGCCATCTGCCTGCCGCGGCCGCAGACCCCGCGCTGGCGAACCCTGCTCAACACCCTGCGGCCCGACCATGCGCGCAAAGCCTGATTTTTCCCGCCTCACCCGGCACTGGCTGCTCAAGCTGCTGTCGCTGGTCATCGGCGCCAGCCTCTGGTACTTCGTGGTCGGCGAGGACCAGGTGGAGATGGCCGTGACCGTGCCCATCGAGCTGCACAACCTGCCGGCCGAGCTGGTCATCGCCAACCAGTACAAGAAGGACATCGACGTGACCGTGCGCGGCCCGCGCCGGCTCATCCAGGAGGTGCGCCAGCAGCACATCAGCCGGCCGGTGGACCTGAGCAAGGCCGAGCCCGGGTCCATGGTCATCCAGAACGACAGCCACTCCATCCGCTTTCCCCAGGGCATCGCCGTGCAGCGGCTGCAGCCGGCCAACATCACCCTGCTGGTCGACCGGCTGGTGGAAAAGGAGTTCCCCATCACCGCGGTCACCCGCGGCAAGCCCGCGGCCGGCTACCTGTTCGAGGAGGTGGTGCTCAACCCGGCCAAGATCGCGGTCACCGGACCGCAGGCCTACCTGGCCCGGGAAACCGCCCTCAAGACCCACCAGATCAACCTCGACGGGCTGCACCAGTCGAGCCAGTTCCAGGTGCACCTCAACCTGAGCGACGCCCTGGTCAAGCTCATCGGCGAGACCGTGGTCCAGGCCAACGTGGTCATCCGCGAGGCCATGATCCGCCGAACCGTGCCGGGCATTCCCATCAACGCCCGCGGCTACGGCCAGGAGGGCATGCGCATCGTCCCGCCCACCGTGACCGTGGAAGCGGACATCCCGGAGCTGGTCGCCCAGGAGACGCCCGAGCCGGCCATGCTCTTCCGGGCGGTCCTGAGCGGCGAACTCGACCTGGAAACCGGCGAGCTGGTGGTCATGGTCAACGGCATCAGCCTGCCCGGCCACGCCCCCATCGTCATCCGCAGTTTCACCCCGCAGAAGGTGCGCATCGTCCGCTGAAGCGCGATCCCGCCGCCTGCCCCGCAACCCAACCGTTCACCCCAACCAGCGATCAGAAATTATGAAACAGCTCTTCGGCACCGATGGTGTCCGCGGCGTGGCCAACGTCTACCCCATGACCACCGAGATCGCCATGCAGCTCGGCCGGGCCATCGCCTTCATCGTCAAGAACCGCGTGCGCGGCAACACCATCGTCATCGGCAAGGACACCCGCCTGTCCGGCTACATGCTCGAGAACGCGCTGGCCGCGGGCATCTGCTCCATGGGCGTCAACGTCCAGCTGGTGGGGCCGCTGCCCACCCCGGGCATCGCCTTCATCACCACCTCCATGCGCGCCGACGCCGGCGTGGTCATCTCCGCCTCGCACAACCCCTTCCAGGACAACGGCATCAAGATCTTCTCGGCCGACGGCTTCAAGCTGCCCGACGAGGTGGAGGCGGACATCGAGGATCTCATCTTCTCGCAAAAGATGGCCGCGCTCAGGCCCGTGGCCGAGGAGGTGGGCCGGGCCTCGCGCATCGACGACGCGGCCGGCCGCTACATCGTCGCCCTGAAGAACACCTTCCCCAAGGACTACGTGCTCGACGACTTCCACATCGTCCTCGACTGCGCCCACGGCGCCACCTACAAGGTCGCGCCGCACGTGTTCGCCGAGTTGGGCGCGCGGGTCACCTGCATCGGCTGCGAGCCGGACGGCACCAACATCAACGCCGGCTGCGGGGCGCTGCACCCGGAGGTGATGGCGGCCCGCGTGCAGCAGCTGGGCGCGGACATCGGCCTCGCCCTGGACGGCGACGGCGACCGGCTGATCGTCTGCGACGAGCACGGCCGGATCGTCGACGGCGACCACATCATGGCCATCTGCGCGAGCGAGCTGCTGCACCGCCGCAAGCTCAAGAAAAAGACCCTGGTGGCCACGGTGATGAGCAACATGGGGCTGGAACAGGCCATGGTCGCCATGGGCGGGCAGATGGTGCGCACCCAGGTGGGCGACCGCTACGTGGTCGAGGCCATGCGCGCCCGCGGCTACAACTTCGGCGGCGAGCAGAGCGGCCACCTGGTGTTCCTCGACTACAACACCACCGGCGACGGCACCCTGGCCGCCCTGCAGCTGCTGGCGATCATGATCCGCAAGCGCAAGCCGCTGTCCGAACTGGCCGCGATCATGACCACCTTTCCGCAGATCCTCGAGAACGTGCGCATGGCCGTGCGCATCGCCCCGGAGCAGATCCCCGGCTTCCCCGAGGCCCTGCGCGCCTGCGAGCAGCGACTGGGCAGCCGCGGCCGCATCCTCGTGCGGCCCTCGGGCACCGAACCGGTGATCCGGGTGATGACCGAGGGCGAGGACGAGGCCGAGATCGCAGCCATGGCCCACGAACTCTGTGACGTCATCCGCCGGGCGGACCGCATCTGAGCGAAGGTCCGCAGGCACACAAAAAGGCCGTCCCCCGCGCGGGAGACGGCCTTTTTTTGTGGCGCTGCGAACTGAGCGGCTACTTGCGGGCCGCAGCCATGGCCCGTTTGAAGCCCTCGGCCGAGCCGGCGATCACCCGCTCGTCCACGCAGAAAGCCAGGCGGATGTAGCCGGGCATGCCGAAGCCGCGGCCGGGCACGGCCAGGATCTTCTGCTCGGCCAGGAGGCGGCAGAACTCGACATCGTCGTCGATGGGCGCCTGCGGGAACAGGTAGAAGGCGCCCTTGGGCCGCACGTAGCTGATGCCGGCGCCGTCGAGCACGGTGCAGAAGGCCTCGAGCCGGCGGGCGTAGATGGAGCTGTCCGCGCTCACGTCCTGCAGCCGGGCCACGGCCCGCTGCATGAGCGCGGGCGCGTTGACAAAGCCGAGGATGCGGGTGGCGAGCGTCATCGCGCCCACCACCTGTCCCTTGTCCGCCATCTGCGGGTGCACCGCCAGGTAGCCGATGCGCTCGCCGGGCAAACTCAGCTCCTTGGAATAGGACGAGGCGATGATGGCGTTGGTGGTGGCGGTCATGAGCGGCGGCACCACGTGGTTGTCAAAGACGATGTTGCGGTACGGCTCGTCCGAGACCAGGTAGATGGTGGTGCCGAAGCGCTTGCCGGCCTCGTCGAGCAGGCGGCCCAGGGCCTGCAGGTCGGCTGCCGGGTAGATCTGGCCGGTGGGGTTGTTCGGCGAGTTGATGAGCACGATCTTGGTCTTGGGCGAGAGCGCCGCCTCGATGGCCTTCAGGTCGAGGTTGAAATCCGCGTCCGTGGCCACCACCTTGACCTCGCCGCCGTGGTTGTCCACGTAGAAGCGGTACTCGACGAAGTACGGGGCGAACACCATGACCTCGTCGCCCGGGTCGAGCAGGGCCTTGAACAGCACGTTCAGGCCGCCGGCCGCGCCGCAGGTCATGAGCAGGTCGTTGGCGGTGAAGCTGACCTGCTGCTCGGCGGAGAGCCGGGTGGCGATGGCCTCGCGCACAAAGGGGAAGCCGGCGTTGGCCATGTAGCCGTGCACGCCCGGCTCCTCCTGCTCGACCAGTTCACGCAGCACGGTCGAGAACTTGGCCGGCGGCGGCACGTCGGGGTTGCCGATACTGAAGTCGAACACCTTGTCCGCGCCGAACTCGGCCTTCATCCGCGCCCCCTCCTCGAACATCTTGCGAATCCAGGACGAACTCTCGGCAAACGTCTGCATCTTTTTGGCCACACCGCTCATTGTGCACTCCTTGGTAGTGTTGAAATGATGACTCGTCCGTCTGAAGCTGGTTTCAGCCGGGAGGCTGTCAGGATGAGGTTTGAGAGGCTATTAGACTGTAGGCTTTTAGGCTGTTAGGTTGAAGGCTTCTCAGCCCTGCGGGCTGACTGATCAAAACCTACAGTCTAAACACCTGAACTGCTAAACAGCTAGTCAGGCTGTAGGCTATTAGACTGTTAGGGTGAAAGCTTCTCAGCCCTCCGGGCTGACATTTGAAAGCCTACAGTCTAATCCCCTAAACCCCTAAACTCCTATCGTGCAAACTTCTTCTCGAAATACCCGTACGCCACGTTGATCTCCTTCATCTTCTCCTCGGCGACGTTCTTGAACTCCTCGCCCAGGTGGCCGACCTTGTCCGGGTGGTACTGCATGCTCAGCTTGCGGTAGGCCTTCTTGATCTCGACGAAGTCGGCGCCCTGCTGCAGGCCGAGAACCGCGTAGTACTGTTCCTCCTGGCTGGCGGCGGTGGCCGCCTCCTGCCGCTGGCGGTACATGTACTTGGCCTCGATGGTGCGCTGGTCGTAGGACGAGATCTCCAGGCGGGCGGCGATCTCCCGGGCGAGCCGCAGTTCGTTCTCCGGCGGCGGCTGCTTGAGGTGAACGATCTGGTAGATGAGTTCCAGCAGGATGAGCCGCGGCTCGTAGGCGAAGTTGGCGCGGAACTCGTCGACCAGCTGGGTCAGGTCGTTGTCGGCGTCGCGCGCTTCCTTGATCAACTGCTTGACCCAGTACATCTGGTCCTGGCTGTAGCGCAGGTTGTACTGGAAGAAGTTGAGCATGGCGGTCAGCTCGGCCCGGGTGAAGTGGCCGTCCGCCTGGGCGATCTTCACCAGGATGTTGACCAGCAGGAACACGAACCGGTTGTGCGTCTCGGTCTGCGAGGCCGTGTAGGTGGAGACCCGGCGCTGGACGTAATAGGAGAAGGCGAAGAAGCCGCCGACCAGGAGCAGGACAAAGGCCAGGCCGGTGGTGAGGAAGAAGCCGAGCAGTTTGATCAGGGCGGGCAGGCCGCCGGTGACCAGGGCCAGCAGGGCGGCCAGCAGCAGGCAGCCGCCGCACCCCGGCTGGTTGTGGTATCGATATTCCATGGGTCAGGGCAGCAGGGTTGGGTAAGGGTCTGCGGGGAGAGTGGAGGAACAGGGGGCCGGGCCGGACCGTCAGGGGCCGGCGGCACCCCCCCCTGGCTGGCCGGCGAACAGGGCCTCGACGAACTCGCGCGCGTCGAAATCACGCAGGTCGTCGAGTTGTTCGCCGATGCCGATGAACCGCACCGGGATGCGGATCTCCCGGCAGACATTGGCCACGATGCCGCCCTTGGCGGTGCCGTCGAGCTTGGTCAGGGTCAGGCCGGTGACGCCCACCGCCTCGTGGAACATCTTGGCCTGGGCGATGCCGTTCTGGCCGGTGGTGGCGTCGAGTACGAGCATGACCTCGTGCGGCGCGCCGTCCATCTTCTTGCCGATCACCCGCTTGATCTTTTTCAGTTCTGCCATGAGGTTGACGCTGGTGTGCAGCCGGCCGGCGGTGTCGATGATGATCACGTCCACCCCGTGGGCGACGCCGTACTCCAGGCCGTCGAAGACCACCGAGGAGGGGTCGGCGCCCGGCTTCTGGGCGATCACCCGCACCCCCACCCGTTCGCCCCAGATGCGCAGCTGGTCGATGGCCGCGGCGCGGAAGGTGTCCGCGGCCACGAGCAGCACCGACTGGCCGGAGCGGACGAACTTGGCGGCGATCTTGCCGATGGTGGTGGTCTTGCCCACGCCGTTGACCCCGACCACCATGATCACGAACGGCCCCTCTTCGGGCAGCACCAGTTCGGCCGGCTGGTCGGTGGCCTCGATGTAGGCGAGTATCTGGTCGCGGATGATGTCCTTGAGGGCCTGCGGGTCGCTCAACTGGTCGCGTTTGACCTTTTTGCGGGCCACGTCGATCAGCTCCAGGGTGGTGGCCACGCCCAGGTCGGCGGTGATGAGGATCTCCTCGAGCTGCTCGTACAGGTCCTGGTCGATCTCTTTCTTGCCGAGGAACAGCCGGTCGAGGCGGTAGATGAGGGCGTCGCGGGTCTTGCCGAGCCGTTCCTGCAGCCGCTGGAACATGGAGCGGGCGGCCGGTTTCTCCTGGGTGCGACCGCTGATCGGCGGCGCCGGGACGATCTCTTCGCCCTCTTCGCTCGCTTCGACCTCGTCCAGGGGCGCTTCGCTGGACGCGGGTTCCTCCGGGGCGGACTGCTCGGCGGGTGCCTCGGCCGCGGGCGGGGCTTCTTCCGGGGCGGGTGCCGGCGCTTCGGCCGCGGGCTCCGGGATTGCCTCCGGCTCGACCGTCACCTCCGGTTCCGGCTCGGGTTCGGGTTCGATCGCCGCCTCCGCTTCCGCCGCGGGCTCCGGCTCGGCTGCGGGCGCCTGCGCCTCGGGAGGCTCGGTCTCCGCGGCGGGTTTCGCTTCGGCGAGCACCTCGACCTCCGCGACCGGCTCAGCTTCCCGGTCCGCTTCGGCCACCACCTCGGCGGGCTCCGGCTCGGGTTCGGGTTCCCGGTCGGCTTGGACGGCCGCGCCGGTTTCCCCGGCGGCTGTGGCGATCTCGGGCTCGGCCGCTTCCGGCGCAGGTTCAGTTTCCTCGGGGATCGCCGCTTCCGGCAGGATCTCCGGCTCGACGCCGGCGGCCGGTCCGGAAGGTTCGGCCGCCACCTCGGCTGGTTCGGGCGATTGGGTCGGCTCCGCCGCGGCGACAACCGCCTCGACCTCGGCCGGTGGCGCCAGTTGCTCGGCACGCTCCGCGACGGTCGGTTCGGCCGGGACCGGTTCCGCCGCCGGTTCGTCCTTCTTCTTGCCGAATGTTCGCTTGAACCAGCCCAGCATCAGCGCTTATCCCCGCTTGTGTCCATGACGATGGCGAGCGCCTCGCGGATGGTGTGCGGGTAGTGGAAGACCACGCCCGCGCGGATATCCTCGGGGATTTCGAGCACGTCTTTTTCGTTGAGCGGCGGCAGCACCAGCTCGCGGATGCCGGCCCGCAAGGCGGCCAGCACCTTTTCGCCGATGCCGCCCACCGGCAGCACGTCGCCGCGCAGGGTGATCTCGCCGGTCATGGCCACGTCCCGGCGCACCGGCCGGCCGAGCAGCATGGAGGCGAGCGACGACACCATGGCCACGCCCGCGCTCGGGCCGTCCTTGGGGATGGCGCCCTCGGGCACGTGCACGTGCAGGTCCGTGGCCGCGAACACCTCCTCGTCAATGCCCAGTTCCGAGGCATGGGACTTGATGTAGGTAAGCGCCGCGGTGGCCGACTCCTTCATCACCTCGCCGAGCTTGCCGGTGAGCATCAGCCCGCCCTTGCCCTTCATGCCCGAGGTCTCGATGAACAGGATCTGCCCGCCCACCGGTGTCCAGGCGAGCCCGGTGGCCAGCCCCGGGCCCCAGCTGCGCGCCTTGATCTCCGGGTAGAACCGCTGCGGACCGAGGAAATCGTAGAGCTTGTCCGGGGTGACCACGGTCTTGCCGGTCTCGCCGCGGGCGATGCGCGCGGCCGTGCCGCGGCAGAGGGCGGCCAGTTCCCGCTCCAGGTTGCGCACGCCCGCCTCGCGGGTGTAGCTGCTGATCAGGGCCTCGATGGTCGCCTCCGGGATCTCCAGGTCGTCGGCGGTGAGCGCGTGCGCCTCCAGCTGCTTGCCGATCAGGTGGCGGCTGGCGATGGCCACCTTCTCCTGCTGGGTGTAGCCGGAAAGTTCCACCACCTCCATGCGGTCGCGCAGCGGCCCGGGGATGGTGTCGAGCACGTTGGCGGTGGCCACGAACATCACCTTGGACAGGTCGAACTCGATGTCCAGGTAATGGTCGGTGAAGGTGGCGTTCTGCTCCGGGTCGAGCACCTCGAGCAGGGCCGAGCTGGGATCGCCGCGGAAATCGTTGCCGAGCTTGTCGATCTCGTCGAGCAGGAACACCGGGTTGTTGGCCCCGGCCCGTTTCAGGCTCTCGATGATCCGCCCGGGCAGGGCGCCGATGTAGGTCCGCCGGTGCCCGCGGATCTCGGCCTCGTCACGCACGCCGCCAAGCGCGATGCGCACGAACTTGCGCCCCATGGTGCGGGCGATACTCTGGCCGAGCGAGGTCTTGCCCACGCCGGGCGGGCCGACCAGGCAGAGGATGGGCCCGTGGATGTCCTCCTTGAGCTTGCGCACCGCCAGGAACTCGAGGATCCGCTTCTTGATCCTGGCCAGGCCGTAGTGGTCCTGGTCCAGGTCGCGCTCGGCCTGCACCAGGTCGAGGGTGTCGGTGGTGGAGTCCAGCCAGGGCAGGTCGAGGATCCAGTCGATGTAGTTGCGCGCCACCGTGTATTCCGGCGACGAGGGCGGGATGCGCTCCAGCCGGGAGAGTTCCTTGTCCACCGTGGCCCGGGCCTGGGGGCTGAGCTTTTTCTCGGCCACCCGCTCGCGCAGTTCCTTGAGTTCGACCTTGTCGTCGTCGCCCTCGCCCAACTCCTTGCGGATGGCCTGCAGCTGCTGGCGGAGGAAGAACTCGCGCTGCCGCTCGTCCATGTCCTTCTTCATGGTGGCCTGCAGCTGGTTGCTCATCTCCACCGTCTCCAGCCGCTTGGCCAGCTCTTTCGCCACCCGGTGAAGCAGGTCGTGCAGGGGCACGATCTCGAGGATCTCCTGCTCGACCTCGATCTTCAGGTTGAGCTGCGAACTGACCAGGTAGGCGACGTAGAACGGGTTGGTCAGGCCGTTGACCGTGGCCACCAGTTCCGCCGGCAGCTCGGTGGAGCCGACCAGTTTCTGGAACTGGCTGCGCAGGGTGAAGAGCAGGGCCTCGGTCTTCTGGTCCTCGACGAGTGCCATCGGGATTTCCCGCACCCGGGCCGTGAGGTAGGGCTCGGAACCGGTGAAGCCGGTGATCTCGAACTTCTTGGTGCCGCTCATGAGCACCTGGTAGAACCCCTCCGGCGCCTTGTTGAGCTTGTGCAGGTAGCCGACCACGCCCACCGAGTAGAGGTCCTCCTGGCCGAGCACGTCGTCATCCTTGACCTGCTCGCGCCGGCTCGGCACCAGGCCGATCATGCGGTCGCCGAGGAGGACGTCGTCGATCAGCTGCTTGGAGGAGTCGCTCGACACCTGCAGGGGAAAGCCCATGCCCGGGTAGAAGACAAAGCCGTGCAGCGGCAGGATGGGCAGGGTTTCGGGGATGTCCAGCCGGGTGGGGTCGATCTTCCTCGGCTGGGTTTGCTCTTCCTGTCCGGAATGCTGTTCGTTTTCCATATGGTTCAGGCTCCAGGCGTTATGCTGATCGTCACGCGCCCCTTTCTCGCCCGCTTGGGCAGGGTCACCGCCAGAATGCCGCCGCTGTAGGCCGACTGGACCCGGTCCACATCGACCACCGCGGGCAGGGTGACGGTTCGCTGGAAGGCGCCGAGTTCGATCTCGAGCTGGTGGATGCAGGCGATGGCCTCGGCCGTGGGCAGCTCGCGCACGCCGCTCACCTGCAGCTGCTGGTCGGTGACCGTGACCCGCAGGCTGTCCGCGGTCACCCCGGCCAGGTCGGCATAGACGAAGATCCGGTCTTCGGCCTCGTAGATGTCCATGGCCGGCTGCCAGCCCCCGGACTCCAGCGGCATCATCCGGGTCAGCGACATGGAGCGCAGGATGCGCCCGGTCTGCTGCTGCATCTGTTCCAGTTCCTCCAACAGTTTCTTGCTGAACGGATCCATCCTCTCCTCCCAACCCGCGCGTCTGTTGCGGAAGTGTTCAGGTTGCCGCCTGCCGGCCTCGTCACCGGGCAGGCCGGCACTGCGTAACAGGTAAACACTATACCGGTCCTGGCAATGACAAAGCAACAAAAAGGCCGGTCCCGCGCCCCCCTGGACCGGCCCGCAACGGGAAGTTTTTTTCATTGCTTTTCAAACGGCCGTCGTTAGTGTATACGACCAAGTCGCGGTCCGGCCGTTGTTTCGCCGGGCCTGTTCGTTGCCGTGCCGAGCCCGCCTGCGGCCCGGCGGGGAGTCGACCCCGCGTTCACCATCGATGCAGCGCGCATCGTTCTTTTTTCATTTTCCTGTCGGAGGATATCATGAGCAGTTCATGCGGTAGTTCCTGCGGAAGCGACCAGCAGGGCAGTTGCGCGTCCGGTGACGCCCGGCTCGCCCAGCAGGATCTCGCCATCAACCGGTCCCTGGGTAAAATCAAGCACAAGATCCTCGTCATGAGCGGCAAGGGCGGCGTGGGCAAGTCCACCGTGGCCGTCAACCTGGCCCTCTGTCTGGCCAAGAAGGGCCACAAGGTAGGCCTCATGGACGTGGACCTGCACGGCCCGGACGTGTGCCGGATGCTCAACCTGACCGGGTCGCTGGTCGCACCCGAGAATCCCGACGACCTCATCCCGCCGCTCGCCTACAACGACAACCTCAAGGTGGTCAGCCTGGAGTACATGATGAAGAACCGGGACGACGCCATCATCTGGCGCGGCCCGCTGAAGATCCAGGCCATCCGCCAGTTCCTGGCCGACATGGACTGGGGCGAACTCGACTACCTGATCGTCGACGCCCCGCCCGGCACCGGCGACGAGCCGCTGACCGTGGCCCAGACCATCCCCGGCGTACAGGCGGTGGTCGTCACCACCCCGCAGGCGGTGGCGCTCGCCGACGTGCGCAAGTCGATCAACTTCTGCAAGGCGGTGGAGATGCCCATTGCCGGCGTGATCGAGAACATGTCCGGGTTCATCTGCCCGCACTGCGGCGAGACCGTGGACATCTTCAGCAAGGGCGGCGGCGAACAGACCGCCCGCGACTTCGACCTGGCCTTCCTCGGCCGGGTGCCCATGGACCCGCGCGTGGTCATGGCCGGCGATTCGGGCAGCCCGTACCTGAGCGGCGACGAGGACACCCCGGCGATCAAGGCCTTTGACACCGTGGTCAGCGCGGTGGAGCAGCGCCTGCCGCCCGGCCCGGTGACCGTCAACCCGTTCGCTGCCGGCGGCTGCGGCTGCGCCTCGGGCGGCTGCGGCACCCAGTTCAAGTAAGGCCCCCACCCCATCCACCCGCGGCCCGGCCTCGCGCCGGGTCGCGGGCAATCTTCCCCAAGGAATGCGATCCATGCTAGTCAAACAGCTCACCGTGGGCATGATGGGCGTCTGCTGCTACATCGTCACCTGCGAGACCACCGGCAAGGCCGCGATCATCGATCCGGGCGGCGACGAGGACCGCATCCTCGACTACTGCCGCGAAAAACAGCTGCAGGTGGAATACATCATCAACACCCACGGCCACCCGGACCACGTCTGCGGCAACGGCCGCCTCCAGCAGGCCACCGGCGCGAAGATCGTCATGCACGCCGACGATGTCGCCTATTTCGGCGACCCGCGCGTCAAGGGCTACTTCTCCGGCCTCGGCCTGCCCGAGTCGCCGCCGGTGGACGTGATCGTGCGCGACGGCGACATCATCCGCTTCGGCGAGGAACAGTTCGAGGTTATCCACACCCCGGGCCACACCCCGGGCGGCATCTGCCTGTACAGCCCGCCGCACTGCTTCACCGGCGACACCGTGTTCGTCGGCGCGGTCGGCCGCACCGACTTCCCCGGCGGTTCCATGGAGCAGATGATCGGCGCCATCAAGTCGCGCCTGCTCACCCTGCCGCCGGACACCATCGTCTGGCCGGGCCACGGCTACGGCGGCCTGCAGTCCACCATCGGCCGGGAAGAGCGGACCAACCCCTATTTCGACCTGTAAAACCGGAACCGCGCCTCTCGGCGCGGTCTCCGCCCTCCCCCGGGCTCCTGCATGCGTGAAATCATCCTCGGCACCGCCGGACACGTCGACCACGGCAAGACCAGCCTGATCCGGGCCCTGACCGGCATCGACACCGACCGGCTCAAGGAGGAGAAGGAACGCGGCATCACCATCGAGCTGGGCTTCGCCTACCTGGATCTGCCCTGCGGTCACCGCCTCGGCATCGTCGATGTGCCCGGCCACGAGAAGTTCATCCGCAACATGGTGGCCGGCACCGCCGGCATGGACCTGGTGGCCTTTGTCATCGCCGCGGACGAGGGCATCATGCCGCAGACCGTGGAGCATTTCGAGATCTGCCGGCTGCTCGGGGTGCGCGACGGCCTGGTGGTGCTCACCAAGCGGGACCTGGTCGACCCGGACTGGCTGGAGATGGTCACCGAGGAGGTGGGCGAGTTCTTTCGCGGCAGTTTCCTCGAGGGCGCGCCGATCGTGGCCGTGGACTCGATCAGCCGCACCGGCATCGACGAGATCGTCCGCCTGCTCGACGAACGGGTGGCGGCCATGGACTTCCACGAGGAATTCGGCCCGTTCCGCCTGGCCGTGGACCGGGTGTTCTCGATGAAGGGGTTCGGCACGGTGATCACCGGCACCTCGTTCTCCGGCCGGGTGGCGGTGGGCGAGGAGATCACCTTCTACCCCGGCGGGCTGACCGCGCGCATCCGCGGCATCCAGGTGCACGGCCGCGACGTGGAGGTGGTCGAGGCAGGCCACCGCACGGCCATCAACCTGCAGGGCATCGAGAAGGAACAGATCAACCGCGGCGACATGGCCGCCTCCCCGGGCAGCATGGTCGCCACCACCCTCCTGGACGCCAGCTTCCTCTATCTCCACTCCGCCGGCCGGGAGCTGAAGAACCGCACCCAGGTGCGCGTCCACCTGGGCACCCGCGAGATCCCCGGCCGCATCGCCCTGCTCGAATCCGAGACCCTGCGCCCGGGCGAGGAGGGGCACATCCAGCTCATTCTCCACGAGCCGGTCACGGCCTGGCCGGGCGACCGCTACGTGGTCCGCAGCGCCTCGCCGATCACCACCATCGGCGGCGGCACCATCCTCGACAGCCGGCCGAAGAAACGGCGGCGCGCCCTGGAACGCGACCGCGAACAAAACCGCGCCCACTTCGCCGCACTCACCGCGGCCGACCCGGAGGGGCGGCTCCGCCTGCTCATCGAGGAGAGCGGCACCCGCGGCCTCACCGCCGACCAGCTGGCCGCCCGCACCGGCACGGTCAGCAAGCGGCTGAAAAAACTGCTCCAGCACCCCGTCTCCACCGGCGCGCTCCTGGTCATCGATTCGGACACCCAGCGGCTGGTGGCCGCACCGGTGGCCGAGAACCTGGCCGGACGGATCACCGCCTTCCTCGCCGCCTTTCACAAGGACAACCCGCTCAAGGCCGGCCTCGCCCGCGAGGAGCTGCGCTCGCGCCTGCGGCCGGCGGTGGACCAGAAGCTGCTCCACGCCCTGCTCGCCCAACTGCAGCGCAAGGGGGTGATCGAGCAGGACGGCGCCGAGGTGCGCCTGGCCGGCCACACCGTCACCCTGGAGGTGAACGAGCAGGAGATGGAGGAACGGATCGGCGCCCGTTACCGCGAGGCCGGCCTCACCCCGCCGCTGCTCAAGGAGGTGCTGGCCGATTTCCCCGGGTTCCCGGAGAAGCGCATCCGCCAGGTGATCGACCTGCTGCTCGGCCGCGGCGAGCTGGTGCGCATCAACGAGACCCTCATCTTCTCCGCCTCGGCCGTGGCCCGGCTGCAGGACGAGGTGGTGGCCTACATCCGCCGCGAGGGCGAGATCGACGCCCAGCGTTTCAAGGATCTCACCGGCCTGACCCGCAAGTTCTCCATCCCCCTGCTCGAGTACTTCGACCGCATCAAGCTCACCATCCGCATCGACGACCGGCGCGTGCTGCGCAAGGGCTAAAGCCCGTCGTCCGCCCCGAACTCTCCCGCCCGCAAAAACCGCACCACCAGTTCCTGCACCCGTCGGTCACGCATGATGAAGGCGTGGCCGCAGTCGACCACGCGGAAATCCGCCATGCCCTCCAGCCGCGCCCGGGCCACCGCCACCTTGCCGTCGTTGGCACCGGTGAAGCAGCGGGCGAGCGGCCAGTGGGCGCCCCGGTCGCCGATGAGGATGCCCAGGGGAAAGTCGGCCGGACCCAGCCGGCAGGGCAGGCTGTGCGTGGCGGTGGAGAGTTCACCGGCCGCCGGCCCGAACAGCCGCTGGAACCAGCGGAACCGGCCGAGCCAGTCGACCACCTCGCTGCCCCGGTTGGGTGGGGCGAGCATCACCACCCGCCCCAGTTCGGGCAGGGGTTCGGCGGCCAGCCAGGCGCGCAGGAGGATGCCCCCCATGGAGTGGGTGACGAAGTGGATGGTGGTCGCGCCCCGGGCGCGCAGACCGGCCACGGCCGGCGGGATGGCCAGGCGGGCCAGGGTTTCGACCGGATGACGGCGGGATGGGTAGCCGGGATTGACCACCTGGAACCCGGCCCGGCCCAGCGGGCCGACCAGGGGCCGCATGGACAGCCGGGTGCGGGCCAGGCCGTGCAGAAGGACGACCCCGGCGGCAGGGTCCGTCGGCCTCGGCTCGCGGACCGGAACGGTGGGAATGGTGCGGAGGCGCATGGTCGTCGCCGGGACGGACAGGCGCCGGCCTCAGAAGGAAACGAAGCGGTCGCTGGCGACGATCAGCTGGTACAGGTCGGCCTGCGTGGCCCGTTGGTGATGGCCTGCCTCCACCCCGTGGAGGTCGAGGAGCTTGCCTCAGGCGAGCAGCACCCCTTCGCTCAGGGTGAACACCCGGGCCAGTTCGACCAGGGGAAAGGTGGAGGTGGCCAGGGCGGCGTAACGCACCGCCGGGCCGTTGAGAAAGATGGTGACGTCGTCCATCCGCTCGAGCATCAGGTTGCCCAGGCGGAAGCCGTTCCAGAGCACCTCCGGGTCACCGCTCACAAACATCAGCGCAGTCTGCATAATTCCTCCCCGGCGCGCGGGCGCACCTGGTCCGGTTGGTTGGCTAGCGGCCACTCTTCCTACTTGAGAAAGCGCAGGCCGGCGATCTTCAGGGCGCCGCGGTGGTAGCCGTCCGGGAACAGGGCCTCGAAGCTGTCCAGGTCGAGGTCGCAGTTCTCGCAGGTCTCGTAGATGTTGGGGATACGGTGCTCCACCTGGTAGACGTCGCGCAGGTAGTAGATGATCCGCCAGTGGTCGTCGGTGAGCTTGCCCAGGGGGATGCGCATCTCCAGGGCGCGGTGCACGGCGAAATTCTCGTCCCAGCACTCCGGATCGACGAGAAAGCCGCGGGCGTCGGTGCAGTAGACCTTGTCCGCGGACAGGGCGCGCATGTCGGCGACACTCTCCTTGATGTGGGCGCCGTAGGGCATGTGGCTCACCCGGTAGTGCACCCCGGCGATCCGGCAGGCGCCGCCGTGGTAGCCGGTGGGGAAGAGCTTCTTCATGTCCGGAAGGAGCAGGCCGACCGCCTTGCAGGTGGCGAACACCGTCGGGCAGACATGGGTCTGTTCGTAGACGCTGCGGATATAACGGATCACGTCCCAATGCTCGTTGGAGAGCACCGGGATTTCGCATTCCCGGGCCATGCCCTCGGCGAAGTTCTCGTCCCAGCTGTCCGGGTCGAGCAGGCAGCCCTGTTTGTCCACCGCGTAGGTGGTGCCCATATAGGTCAATTCACTCATGGCTTCTCCCTCTCGTTCATGGTGACACCGGCGTGCCGGTCTCTCCCGGCCGGCGCGCCGATGGTCGTGTCCTCGTCCCGCCGATCGGGCGGCGGAACCGGACCTATTTAACGAACCGCAGCCCGGCGATCTTCACCGCACCGCGGTGATAGCCGTCCGGGAACAGGGTCTCCAACTCGTCGAAATCGAGGCCGCAGGCCTCGCAGGTCTCGTAGATGGTGGGAATACGGTTTTCCCGTGTGCAGACACCGCGCAGGTAGTCGATCACCCGCCAGTGACGGTCGGTGAGCTGGCCCTGGGGGATGCGCATCTCCAGGGCGCGGTGCATGGCGTAATGACGGTCCCAGCTTTCCGGATCGACGAGGAACCCGCGCACGTCCACCAGGTAGTGCTTGTCACCGGACATGGCCTCCAGGTCGGCGGCCGCCGCCTCGCGGTGCGCGTCGGCGGGCAGCCGATGGACCCGGTAGTGGACGCCGGCGATGCGGCACAGGCCCCGGTGGTAACCGGCCGGGAACAGCTGTTTCATCTCCCGCGGCCGCAGCCCGTTGGCCTTGCACAGGGCGAAGATGGTGGGGCAGGTACCCCAGTTGGCGTACACCTCGCGCAGGTGATTGATCACGTCCCAGTGCTCCCCGGTCAGGTTCTGGAGACCGCATTCCCGTGCCATGCCCTCGGCGAAATTCTCGTCCCAGAATTTGGCGTCGAGCAGAAATCCCTGTTCATCGACCTCGTAGGTGGTGTCCTTGTAGGAAAAGTGAAACATGCCTCACTCCTTGTCAGCGGCTGCCCGCCTTGATGAGTCCGCGCCTCCCGGCGGCCGGCCCTCTCCGGCCCGCCTGACCGCGCCCCCGACCGACGGTCGGAATCCGGCAAAAATAGCATCCGGTCGGCCATCCTGCAAGGCCCGGACACGCCCTTCCGGCCGGTGCGGCCGGGACAGGGCCGCCCGCCGGCGGTTCGGCCCCTGTGCGGCAACACCTTCAGCCCCGGCAGTGGCCGAGCCCGGAGGCGACGAGGCGCATGTGTTCTTTTTCCGCCTCGGCGATGCTGTTGAACACCTCGCCGAGCAGCCGTCCCTGGAAGCGGTGGGCCATCACCCGGGAAAGGTCGTAGGCCGCGTTTTCGATGCCCAGGGCGATCTCGAGCACGGCCCGGCAGGGGGTGAGCGGCTGATGCTCGACCATGGCCAGCAGTTCGGCCACCGGGCGCCCCCCTTCCACCAGTTCGCCCGCCAGGCCGGCGTAGACGGTCTCGAAGGGCGGCGGGGCCTCTTCACCCTCGGTCCAGAAGCGGTAGATCATGCGCGCGTGCATCTCTTCCGCCCCGGCCAGGGTGGCCAGCTCGGCCGTCCAGGGCACGGCGTTGTAGCGCTCCCGCAGGGCGGAGTAGAACCGCTCGGCCCCGCGCTCCAGGTCCATGGCCCGCAGGAGCAGATCCTGCTCGGACGCGTCGAGGTCAAAGGTCTTCAGGTTCGGCAGGTTCTCGAGCACCTGGCCGTTCCAGGCGAGCATGCCGCCGGTCAGGTTGTAGATGGTGCCGGCGGTGCGCGGCCGGGAACCGGTGAAGATCGCCGCGCTGCGCGAGCGCATGCCCGAGCGGCAGTAGAAGAGGATGTCCCGGTCGGGGGGCAACTCGTTCTGGCGGGCCGGCAGCTCGCCCAGCGGAATGAGGACCGCGCCGGGAATGTGTTCGCGCGCGTACTCGTCGGGCTGACGCACATCCACCAGCAGGTAGTTCTTTTCCCGGCCCCGGGTCATGTACGCGCGCGCCTCTTCGGCGCGAATCTCCTGGTACTCCTGGCTCATGGACGCTCCTCCTGTCTCGCCTGTTCCAACCCGCGAGCGAACGGGTTGTTTTCGCATACCTCTGGGGATCGGCCGGCCGAGTGCAGGCCAGCGGCCTCGCCGCCGGCGCTCAGACCGGGCCCAGCCGCCCGCGCCAGGGCCCCTGGCCGCGCGGGTAGGTGAACCGCAGCGCATCGCGGCCGATCGTGACCCGCAGGCCGCGGCTCAGGTGCAGTTCGCTGCCGCTGCGTCCTTCTTGGGCCGCCCGGGTCACCGCCAGGATGTGCGCGTAGCGGGCCGTGTCCCCCACCCGCCAGAGCAGCCGCTCCACCAGCCGCCGCTGCAGGGCCGGGTGGAGCGCGCAAAAGGGGGCCCGTCGGAGCAGGGCCGCAGGCCTGCCGGCCGCCGGCTCCGCCCACTCGATGGTCTGCCGCCAGTGTTCGTCCACCAGGGCGGCGAGCAGATCCTCGTCCGCGCCCAGGTTGGCGGCGGTCTTGGCCAGGGCCGAACGCACCCCGGGATCGTAGTCGGTTTCAAGCAGGGGCAGCAGGTGGTGGCGGATGCGGTTGCGCAGGAAACGGAGGTCAGCGTTGCTCGAATCCGTGCAGAAAACGATCTCCCGGTCCCCCAGGTAGGCGAGCAGCTCCGCCTTGCGCACCCCGAGCAGCGGCCGGATCACCCAACCCGAGCGCGGCCCCATGCCGGCCAGCCCCTTGCGGCCGGCGCCGCGCAGCAGGCGCAGCAGCACCTCTTCGACCTGGTCATCGGCGGTGTGGCCCACGGCGAGCCGGTCGCACCCCAGCCGGCGGCCGATGTCCGCCAGGGCCCGGTAGCGCAGCTCGCGGGCCGCGTGCTCGAGACTCATCCGCTCTGCCCGCGCATGGCCGCTCACATCCACCGCGGTGGTCTCCCAGCCGATGCCCAGACGGTCCGCCGCCGCCTGCACGCAGGCCCGCTCCGCCGGGGTTTCCTCCGGCCGCAGGCCATGATCCACGTAGGCCGCCACCAGGGTCAGGCGGAACTCCTGGCGCAGGGCCGCGAGCAGGTGGACAAGCGCCATGGAATCGGCCCCGCCGGACACGCCGACGAGCACCCGGCTGCCCGGGTCGAGCAGGGGTTGGGCGAGCAGGGTGCGTCTCAGGTTCTGTTCGAGGGGGTGGTTGTGGCCGGCCGCCGCTTGCATCGCCTCCGCACCTGTTCTATGCTGGGAAACCTCGCACCGTCACCAACCTGAACCGGGTGAACAGCCATGAACCGCGACGCCTGCCTGCAGGCCATCAGAGACCACCTGCAGACCGCCTACCTGCTGACCGAGAAAAAGACCGAGGAGATGATCCCGGTGTTCGTCGCCACCCTGGGCGACCATGTCGAGCGGCTGGCGGCGCTGGCCGCAGCCGGCGACCTGGACGGACTCGGCCGGGCCGGACACGCGGTCAAGGGCGCCCTGCTCAACATGGGCCTGCCCGACCTGGCCGAACTGGCCCGACGGATCGAACTGCAGTGTCGCCAGCGGACCGGCCCGGTGGACCGGACCCTGATCACCGACCTGGAACGGGCGGTCCGCCTGCTCGCCGGCTCCTGATCGCGGGAGAGGCCGATTCAGCCCGCCTGGCCGAGCCGGGCCAGCAGCCGCTCGTGGATGTTGTCGAAACCGCCGTTGGAGAGGATGGCGACCACGTCGCCGCTCCGGCAGGAGCCGGCAAGCGCGTCGAGGATGGCGTCGGTGTCGGCGCAGGCCTCGGCCTGCAGCCCGCGGGCGCGCAGGTCCCCGGCCAGCCGGGCGGAGGAGAACTGCTCGTCCGCCGGGACCGTGTCCAGCGGCACGTGCGCACGGATGAAAATCCGGTCGGCGTCGCCGAACACCCCGGCATAGTCCTCCTGGAACACCGCCCGCCGGCTGGAATTGGTGCGCGGCTCGAACACCACCACCAGGCGGCTGTCCGGCCAGGCCAGGCGCAGGGCCTGCAGGGTCTCCCGCACCGCGGTCGGGTGGTGGGCGAAGTCGTCGATCACGGTCACCCCGCCGACCACGCCGCGCACCTGCTGCCGCCGCTTGACCCCCTCGAACGAGCCCAGGCCGGCGGCGATGGAAGCGAACGGAAAACCCAGCCGGGTGAGCAGGGCGATCACCGCCAGCGCGTTCAGGGCGTTGTGGTGGCCGGGCATGGGCAGGCGGCAGCGGCCCTGGAGCTGGCCGCGGCGGAACACCGAGAACTCGCTGGCCAGGCCGCGCGGTTCGAAGTCGTCGTAGCGCCACTCACAGCCGTTGCCCGCGCCGTAGCCGATCACGGGGCAGCGGGCCTCCCGGGCCAGTTCGGCCACCACCGGGTCGTCCAGGTGGGCGACCAGGGCGCCCCGCACCGGGATGCGGCCGATGAACTCGGCAAACGACCGCTTGATGGCGGCCAGGTCGGCGAAGATGTCGGCGTGGTCGAATTCGATGGAGGTGAGAATGGCCGAGTTCGGCCGGTAGTGCTGGAACTTGGACACCTTGTTGAAGAAGGCGGTGTCGTACTCGTCGCCCTCGACCACGAAGTAGGGGCCGTCGCTGACGTGGAAATTGCGGCCAAAGGCCTCGACCAGGCCGCCGATCATGAAGCCCGGGGTGGCGCCCATGCGGTGCAGGGTGGTGGCGAGCAGGGAGGAGGTGGTGGTCTTGCCGTGGGTGCCGGCGACCACCAGCGAGGTCTTGTTCGCCAGGAAGAAATGGCCGAGCGCCTGCGGCATGGACAGGTAGGGCAGGCCGAGGCGGGCCAGTTCCACGGCCTCCGGGTTGGTGGCGCGGACCACGTTGCCGACGATCACCAGGTCGGGCCGGCCGGCCAGGTTGGCGGCCGCGTAACCGGCCAGCACCGGGATGGCGAGACCGGCGAGGAAGTCGGACATGGGCGGGTAGACGTTCTCGTCCGAGCCGGTGACCGTATACCCCCGGGCCTGGAGCATGCCGGCCAGGGCGGCCATGCCGGTGCCGCAGATGCCGATCAGGTGGATATGGCGGGGATCGGCCGGGGCCGCGTTCAGGGCCGGGTCGAGGCGTGCGGTGCTCATGTGCCGCGCACCGCGCGCTCGACCGCCCGGTAGATCCGGGCGAAGTCGTCCTCGAAGGAGGCAGGGGTCATCCGCCCGACCTCGATGAACTTGACCACGATCTCCTTGGCCACCTTGAACAGGGCCTCGTCACTGATCGCCCGCTCCACCGGCGGTCGGCCGGTTGCGCCGTCGTCCGTTTTCTTCTCCATGCCCATCCGTTTGGCCATAAAAAACCCCTGTTACAGGAAGAAGGCCAATTCTTTACCAGTTGTAACAGGGGTAACCATTCCCGCGCGGGAAAAACCTCGTCAGCACTCCCCGCCAGACCATGGTTGTGTTGTCCGGCGGGCGCAAGCCGCCCGCCCGCCGCCGGCATCCCGGCGCTTGTTCAGTTCTCTTCCAGTACCCGGTAATCCATGGCCTCGCCGTAGGCGAGCAGGTCTTCACGGGCGACCTGCCTCCCCTTGACGGTGACGACGAAGCGCGAGGCCACGACAATGTAGAGTTCGCCGCTCTTCTTGCCCGAATCGAACTTGAGCACCGAACGGTTGCCCTTGACCGTCTCCAGCCGGCCGCCGCCGGCACCGGCGAACACCGGGTTGTTGAGCATCATCAGGACCGACTGGAGCACCGGCGAGTCGGAGACGATCTCCACGCTGATCGTGGACGCCCCGCGGGTGTAGTCGCGGCTGACGGTGACGCCGCCGCCGAGCACCGCCGCGCCCAGGGCCTGGGCGCTGGCCTCCTTGCCGTCCCAGCCGGGCAGGGGCTCGGGCAGCAGGTCCTTCATCTTTTCGCTCTTCTTCTGGCGGATGAGCTGCGAGGCGTAATCGAGGTTGGAGGCGGAACCGCTGTAATCGCCGGCCTGGTACTGCCGGGTCGCCTCCTTGATGGTGCTCAGCACCGTGTCTTCACCGGCATGGAGCGGCAGGGCGAGGAAAAGGACGGCCAGGGCGGGAACGATCCGCGGCGCGAGATGTCGAAGCATGGGAATACCTGCGAAGGGGCTGGAAAAGTGGGTTGTGCCTTGATACCAGCAGGGGCTGGAGGTGTCAAGAAAATGAACGGTTGCCGACCCGAAGACACCGGCAACGCATTGTTTTCACGCTGTTCCGTGAACAGCGACAGCCATGCCCGGGCAGGTCCGGCAAAGCGGAAATTCCGGCCGCGCCCGGCACGGGTTGCCGCCCGGCCGCAAACCGGCTACCCTGCGGCAACGGCGCGCAGCGGGCGAACGGATGGGCCGGTCGCCCGGCCGCCACGGCCAGGAGGAGCACATGGGTCAAGAAATCGAACGGAAATTTCTGCTCGCCGGTGACGGCTGGCGCGGTCTGGCCGAGGGTGTTCCCTACCGCCAGGGCTATCTGTGCGCCAGCCGGGAACGGACCGTGCGGGTGCGCATCGCCGGCCACCTCGGCCTGCTCACCGTCAAGGGGCCGACCCGGGGCCCGACCCGGAGCGAATTCGAATACGAGATCCCCCTGGCGGACGCCCGGGAGATGCTCGACACCCTCTGCCCGCAGCCGCAGATCGACAAGCTGCGCTACACCATTCCCTGGGCGGGCATGGTCTGGGAGGTGGACGAGTTTTTCGGCGTCAACCAGGGGCTGATCGTGGCCGAGATCGAACTGGAACGGGAGGACCAGGACTTTGCCCGGCCCGAGTGGATCGGCGCCGAGGTGACCGGCGACCCGCGCTACGCCAACTCGGCCCTGTGCGCGGAACCCTTCACCACCTGGAAATAGGCGGCCGGACGCGCCGCCGCCCCTACTTCCTGCGGCCGCTGCGCTCGCGGAAGAACAGCCGCACCGGCACCCGGTCCAGGCCGAGGCCTTCGCGGAAGGCGTTGGTCAGGTAGCGCTGGTAGGAGAAATGGATCCCCTTGGGATCGTTGGCCACCACCGCGAACCGGGGCGGGGCCGTGGCCAGCTGGGCGGTGTAGTAGAACTTGAGCCGGCGGCCGTGGTGGTAGGGCGGCTCGTGGCGGGCTAACGCCTCGGCCAGCAGCCGGTTGAGAGCGGCGGTGGGAAAGCGCTGGTGGAACTGCCGGTGCACCGTGCCGATCTCCGGGAAGAGCCGCTTGATGCCCCGGCCGGTGAGGGCCGAGACCTTGAGCACCGGCGCGAACGGGATGAAATTGAGCGCCACCCGCACCTCCTCCAGCAGCTGCGCCTGCCGTTTCCGGTCGTCCTCGATCAGGTCCCACTTGTTGATGAGCACGATCAGCGCCCTGCCCTGTTCCTGGGTGTAGCCGATCACCTTGGTGTCCTGCTCGGTGATGCCCTCGCCGGCGTCGAGCACCACCAGGGCGATGTCGCACCGGCCGATGGCCTTGAGCGCCTTGAGCACCGAGAACTTCTCCAGTTTGTCGGTGGTCTTGCCCTTGCGGCGGATGCCGGCGGTGTCGATGAGCAGGTAGGTGTACGGGTCGCGGCTGAGCAGGGTGTCCACCGAGTCGCGGGTGGTGCCGGCCAGGTCCGAGACCACCATCCGCTCCTGGCCGATGATGGCGTTGACCAGGGACGACTTGCCCACGTTGGGCCGGCCGAGAAAGGCGACGCGCATGGTGTTCGCCGGCAGTTCCGCCTCGCCGGCCTCTTTGCCCAGGTGCGGCAGCACGGCCTCCATCAGGGTGGTCAGGCCGTAGCCGTGGTCGCCGGACAGGGGCCACAGCCGGTCCACGCCGAGTTCCCAGAAGGGGGCGAGCAGTTCGTCCTCGATCTCCGGGCTGTCGATCTTGTTGACGATGAAAAACACCTGCTTTTCAGTGCGGCGCAAGAGATCGACGATCTCGATGTCACTCGGGGTCAGTCCCTCGCGGCCGTCCATGAGAAAGAAGATGACCTCCGCCTCCTCGACCGCGAGCAGGGCCTGCTGGCGGATGTGCCCGGCCATGGGATCGCCCTCGTCCTCGATGCCGCCGGTGTCCACCAGCAGGAAGGGCTGCTCCTCCCAACTGACCCGGGCGTAATGGCGGTCGCGGGTGACGCCCGGGGTCGGATCGACCAGGGCGTCGCGGCGCCGGGCGAGGCGGTTGAACAGGGTGGACTTGCCCACGTTGGGGCGGCCGATGAGGGCCACCAGGGTGGCGGTTTTGCTGGTCATGATCGTCGCTCGAACTCCAGGCGGCATTGGTCGGTGAGGTGGCGCAGGGCCGGGAAGCCGGCGGCCGCGGGCGAGGCCAGCAGCGTTGCCAGCGAATCCAGGGCCGGCCGCAGGTAGCGGGCGAAAAAGGGTTTGCCGCGCATCTGGCTGAGAAAGGCGAAGGCGCCGAGGATCTGCAGGTTGCGCTGCAGGGCGAGCAGGAGGTATTCCCGTTGGAACTGCTCCCGGTCGTACGGGATCTCCCGGTTCAATTCGTCCAGATAGACTTGGGTGAGGTGCTCCTGCAGACCGGCGGGCAGGGCCGCGTAGGGGTCGAGCAGGAGGGCGGCCAGGTCGTAGGCGAGCGGCCCGAGGCGGCCGCCCTGGAAATCGATGAACCACACCCGCCCCGCCCGGACCATGATGTTGCGGCACTGGCAGTCGCGGTGCAGAAAGAAATCGTTCGGCGCGGCCGCGGCCGCCTCGCTCAGTGCGGCGCACTCGGCCGTCACCGCGGCCCGGTCGAACCGCAGGCCCAAGAGGTCCGTGCAGCAGGCCCGCAGGAAGTAGCCGGACTCGCGTTCCTGCATCAGCTGCCGGTCGTAGTGGGGCGTGTCCCAGCACCAGGCGGGGTCGAAGCCGCGCGCGCCCCGCACCTGCATCCGCGCGAGACCGCGCGCCGCCTGCTCGTACAGGGGCAGGCAGGCGGCCGGGCCGCGCTCCGCCACCTCCTCGAACAGCCGCCGGTCCCCGAGATCCTCGCACAGGGTGAGCCCGCTCACCGCATCGGCCCCAAGGATGGCCGGGACCGGTGCGCCGCAGGCCCGCAGGTGACGGCCGATCCACTGGAAGGCGCGCGCCTCGCCCGGGCCGCTCGGGTCGTCCGCCGGCGGCAGCACGGCGAGCAGGGACTCTCCGTCCGGGGATCGCAGCCGGAAGAAGCGGCGGGAGGAGCCGTCCGGCACCAGGGCGGTCACCCGCACCGTGTCCGGGTTCCAGTGGCGACCGTCCTGGCCGAGCAGCTGCCCGGTGCGATGGATCAGTTCCACTTCATTCATCCGTCCGTCCCCCGGGGCCGGGCGCCGCTGTCCACAAGCGGATTTCCGGTGAGGATCCCGCCCGTGCAGACCGTGTGCGCCGGCACCACGGCAGAGTCCCAGACCACGGCGTCGCACAACCGCGCGCCCGCGCCCACCCGCGCCCCGGCGCCGATGCAGCCCCAGCCCGCGAGTTCCGCATCCGCGGCCACCCGTGCCGTGGGGTCGATCAGCCAGCCGCGTTCGGCAAGCAGCTCCCGGTGCAGATCCAGGTAGTCGGCCGGGGTACCGATGTCGCGCCACAGGCTGCCGTCCACCCGGCAGCAGCCGATCCGTCCAGCCGCCGCCAACTCCCGGTACAGGTCGATGATATGAAAAAAGCCCTGGCGCGGGATCCGCTCGATGGCGTCCGGGTCGATCACGTGGATGCCGGTGAAGGCCAGCCGCTCGCCCTCGCCACCGTCGAAGCCCACCACCCGGCCGTCCGCGACCGTGACCGTGTTGAAGCGGGGATGATCGTGCAGGGCCATGGTCACGTCGAACCCGGAACGCAGGTGCTGGTGGTACACCCGTTCCAGATCGATATCATGGTACAGGTCGCCGTTCACCACCAGCACCGGGTCGTTGTCCATGCGGTCGATGGCCAGCCGCAGGCTGCCGCCGGTGCCGAGGATCTCCGTCTCGCGCTGGACCAGCACCTCCGGCCGGCGGCCAAGCGCGGCCTCGACCTGGTCGGCCAGGTGGTGACAGTTGACCAGGATCGGCACAGCCCCGGCCGCGTGCAGCTGGTCGAGCAGCCGGTCGAGCAGCGGCCGGTTGGCCACCGGGAAGAGCGGCTTGGCACGAAGATCGGTATAGGGGCGGAGACGGGTGCCGTAACCGGCGGCGAGAAGGATGGCCTGCATGGGGAAATCCGCGGGAGATTGATCTTGACGGGGGGTGGAAACTGCTCTAATTAGCGCCTTTCCGGCGGATGGGGCCAGCCCCGGTCCGCCTGCGGCGCAAGGTCGGCGAACCTGACCTTGTACCGGTTCTCTCCCCTCCCCGCAAGCACCAGGACGGAAAAAACCATGATCACCCTCCTCGATTACGGCGCCGGCAACGTCCGCTCGGTCATCAACGCCATCGAACGGCTCGGCGAAACCGTGGCGGTGGTGCACAGCGGTGCGGACATCGACCGCGCCGAACGCCTCGTCTTCCCCGGGGTCGGCAATTTCGGCGCGCTCATGCGGACCCTGCGGGAGCGGCGGCTGCGTGACCCGCTCATCCGCTACCTGCACTCGGGCAAGCCGTTCTTCGGCATCTGCGTGGCCCTCCAGGCCCTGTTCGCAGCGAGCGAAGAGGCCCCGGAGGAGGAGGGGCTCGGCATCCTGCCGGGCAGGGTACAGCGCTTCCGCTGCGACCTGGCCGTGCCCCACATCGGCTGGAACGGCATCAAGGCGCGCCAGGCCTCGCCGCTCTTTCACGGCCTGCAGGGCGACGAAAAATTCTACTTCGTCCACTCCTACCATGCCGTGCCCGAGAACAGGGCCGACGTGCTCACCGCCACCGACTACGGCTGCGAGTTCACCAGCGCGGTCCAGCGCGGCCAGCTGGTGGCCACCCAGTTCCACCCGGAAAAGAGCGGCCCGGCCGGGCTGCGCATCCTGGAGAACTTCCTCGCCGGCAGCCGGGAGAGCGTGCGCCTGAGCGCCTGCCCCGGGACCACCACCCTGGCCAAGCGGCTCATCGCCTGCCTGGACGTGCGCGCCAACGACCGCGGCGACCTGGTGGTCACCAAGGGCGACCAGTACGACGTGCGCGAGGGCGGTGCGGTGCGCAACCTGGGCGACCCGGTGGCGATGGCCGGCGACTATTACGACCAGGGGGCGGACGAGATCACCTTTCTCAACATCACCGGCTTCCGCGATTTTCCGCTGGAGGATCTGCCGCTTCTGCAGGTACTCGAACAGACCTCGAAGAACGTGTTCGTGCCGCTCACCATCGGCGGCGGCATCCGCGATTTCACCGACCGCGACGGCCACCGCCACAGCGCCCTGGACGTGGCCGCGCGCTACTTCCGCGCCGGCGCGGACAAGGTGTCCATCGGTTCGGACGCGGTGCTGATCGTCGAGGAGGTACTCAGAAACGGTGCAGCCAGCGGGCTGTCGTCCATCGAGCAGATCGCCCGGGTGTACGGCAACCAGGCGGTGGTGCTGTCCGTGGACCCGCGGCGGGTGTACGTCAGCGGCCCGGACACGGTGCCGCACACGGTGATCGAAACCGCTGTGCCCGGCCCGAATGGCGAACGCTACTGCTGGTACCAGTGCACCATCCGCGGCGGCCGTGAAGGCCGCCCGGTGGATGCGGTGACGCTCGCCCGGGTGTGCGAGCAGCTGGGCGCGGGCGAGATCCTGCTCAATTGCATCGATCGCGACGGCACGGGCGCGGGCTTTGACCTGGAGCTGATCAACGCCGTCCGCTCGGCGGTCACCGTGCCGGTGATCGCCTCGAGCGGCGCCGGCTGCAGCGAGCACTACCTGGAGGTGTTCACCCGCACCCGTGCCGAGGCCGCCCTGGCCGCCGGCATCCTCCACCGGCGGGAGGTGACCATCGGGGCGGTGAAGACGTTTCTCCGCGACCGGGTGCCGATCCGCACGCGCTGACCCCGGTGCGGTTCGCTTTCAGTAGCGCCAGGGGCGGCCGTCGTAGTAGCGCTCCTCGTAGCGGTCCGCCCGGTCGTAGCGGTCCGCCCGGTCGTAGCGGTCGGCGCGGTCGTAGCGGTCACGCGAGCGGCCATCGTCGAACATCTCCCGGCTGTCGCCGCGCAGGCAGCGGTTGAACTCCCGGCTTCCCGGCCGCCAGCGGTCCTCGCAGTACTGGTAGACACGGTCGTGCCTGTTCTCTTCCCTGCGGTTGTCATACCGCTGGGGCCGCTCCCTGTCCCACGGCTGCCGGGCCGGCGGCGGCTGCACCGCCTGCCGCCCGCGCTGCTCCTTCTCCAGGAGCTGCTGCTTCTTTTTGATCGCCAGTCGCTGTTCATAGGGCATGTTCCTGGTGGCGTCGGGGATGTACCCCTGCTCATACTGGCGCTGCAGCTGTTCGCGGAACTGGCGGGAAAGTTCCGCCCGGACCGGGGAGCAGGCGCCCTCCACGGTCACCCAGACGAACATGACCAGCAAACACACCATGATCCGCGACTGCCTGCGCTGTTCCTTTTTCATTGTCCACGCCTCTTGTTTTTGAAGGGGATAGCCGTTGTGCGAGAATGCAACTGCCAAAGTGTAGCGCATAGCGGGACGGAGGCAAGGACGAAAATGCGGGCCGCAGGGACGCCGGACGCCTTTTGCCCGGCCCTGCCGACACCGGCGGGCAACCGCGGCCGGCCGCCGGGCCTTGCGGCAGCGTTGCAGCGGCAGAGCCGCCGCCATGGTCAGGCACCGGCGGGGCCGGGCCGGTAGGCCGTAAAGAATCGGTAAGCAGTCCGCGGGCGGCCGAATTAAGGCTCGACCGGACCAGCGCCAGCCGGTACCATGCAGGTGTTTTCCCGACCACCGAAACGGCCCGGCTGGCGAGCCCGGCGGCTTTCCGCCAGCGGTGACGCGGCACCGGCCGAAATGGCGGCCCGTCACCCTGGACAACCCTTTTTGCAGGAGGTGCACACCATGGCCAATTTTACGGATCTTCTCGGCACCCTGATCAAGGCCGGCATGAGCCAGTCGAGCGTCGACCGCACCACCAGCGCCCTGGGCGGCAGGGACGGTCTCGGCGCCCTGACCGACCTGCTCGGCCAGGTGATGGGCGGCGGCCGGCAGAGCGGCGCGGGCGGCGGCCTCGGCGACCTGCTCGGCAGCGTCCTCGGTGGTGGTGCCGGTGCACAGGGCGGCGCAGGCAGCGGCCTGGGCGGCGTACTCGGCAGCGTGCTCGGCTCACTGGCCACCAACCGCTCGGCCGCGGGCGGGCTCGGCGCCCTGGCCGGGGCCATCCTCGGCGGCGGCCGCGGCGCCACCCGGGGCGCTGTCGGCGGCGGCGGGCTGGCGCTGCTGGCCTCGCTGGCCTTTGCCGCCCTGCAGCGGGCCGGCCAACAGCCCCAGGTACCCAAGGCCCTGCTCGACGAGGAAACGCCGGTGCACCAGCAGGAACTGGAGGCCCAGGCGCAGACCATCGTCCGCGCCATGATCAACGCGGCCAAGGCGGACGGTCGCATCGACGAAACCGAGATCAGCAAGATCATCGGCAAACTCGACGATGACGGTCTCACCGAGGCGGAAAAGAACTTCTTCCTCACCGAGGCGAACAAGCCCATGGACCTGCAGGGGATCGTCAACGAGGCGGCGGGCTCCCAGGAACTGGCCGCCGAGGTCTACGCGGCCTCGCTGCTGGCCATCGAGGTGGACACCCCGGCCGAACAGCAGTACATGGCACAACTCGCCAGCGGCCTGGCCCTGCCGCAGGAAGCGGTGGCCCACATCCACGAGACCCTCGGCCTGCGCGTCGCCTGAGCCGGTCACTCCCCTTACAAACGCGAATGCGGACAACCGGCCGGCACCTGCCGGTCAGTTGTCCGCATCCCTTTCTTCCCCTGGCCCGTCGGCGGCTTCCTGCGGATCCTGCCGGTATTCCGGCTCGTCCGCAGTGGCGGTCTCCCGCTGCAGCTTGCGTTCCTTCTTGGCCTCTTTCTTTTTGATCTTGTCCAGTTCCTTCGCCCGTTTTTCCTGCTTGTAGTTTGTCTTTCGTGCCAATCTGTCCTCCCGTTGACAGCGGTGTCCCGCCCTGCCGCAGGCCGCGGACCCAGCCCGAAGGGAGGGTCCGCGGTTGCGGGCACGGCAATTAGCGACGCTTCACGACATTGGCGGCCGACGGGCCCTTGGCGCCGTCAACCACATCGAAGCTGACGCGTTCTCCCTCCTGGAGGGATTTGAACCCGTCCGCCTGGATGGCGGAGTGATGGACGAACACGTCCTTGCCGCCTTCCTGCTCGATGAAGCCGAATCCTTTTGCATCATTGAACCATTTAACCGTTCCTTCTACCATCTGTGCTGCTCCTTGTGAAGAGTGCGGCTCTGTACCGCACGGGTATGACCGGCCCGACAGGGACCGGTGATGCCGGATGGCCGCTGCGGCGCTCCGGCGTTGTCGTTCAGGGTGTGCCTGCAGGTCATCTGTTGCCGCGACCACCCAGGCCGAACACGCCGGCCCTGGCCGGACGGCCCTCGCGACGGGTGCTGCCGGCGGGTTTGGCCGCGGTTTGGCCCTGACGCCGCTGGCCGCCTCGGGGTGCGGCCGGTGTCTGCCGGGCCGCCGGCTCCTGCCGGGTTGCCGGTTCCTGCCGGGTCGCCGCCGGCAGGGCGATCTCGCGCCGGTCCATCCGGCGGGAGAGCGAACGCTCGATGGTGGTGAGCATGCGGCGGTCCTCGGCAGTGGCGAAGTTCACCGCCTCACCGGTGCGGCTGGCCCGGCCGGTGCGGCCGGTACGGTGGATGTAGGCCTCGGCGGTATCCGGCAGGTCATAATTGATCACATGCGAGATGCCGACCACGTCGATGCCGCGGGCGGCGATGTCCGTGGCCACGAGCACCGTGAAGGTGCCGTCCTTGAAACCGTCCAGGGCCTGCTGGCGGCGGTTCTGCGACAGGTTGCCCTGCAGCGAGGTGGCCCGGAACCCGGCCTGGATCAGTTTCTGCGCCAGCCCCTTGGCCTTGTGCTTGGTGCGGGCGAACACCAGGGTCGAGGTCATCGGCTCGCTCGCCAGCAGGTGGACGAGCAGGTCGGTCTTGCGGCTCTGCTCGACGCTGATCACCTGGTGACTGATGGCGTCCACCGAGCGGGTGGGATTGATCTGCACGGTCACCGGGTCGGTGAGGATCTCCTCGGCCAGGTGACGGATCTCGGCGGGCATGGTGGCCGAGAAAACGAGCGTCTGCCGCTTCTTCGGCACCTGCCGCAGGATCCGCCGGATATCGGGCAGGAAGCCCTTGTCGAACATGTGGTCGGCCTCGTCCAGGATCAGGGTCTCGACCCCGCCCAGGTCCACGGCGCGGTCGTTGAGCAGATCCAAAAGCCGGCCGGGGCAGGCCACGATCAGGTCGACCCCGCGGCGGATGCGTTCGACCTGGCCCGGCTTGCCGACGCCGCCGTAGACGGACAGGCTGCGCAGCGGGGTGCCGGCGATGACCGTGCGCACGAACTCGTTGATCTGCTCCGCCAGTTCCCTGGTGGGGGCGATGATCAGGGCCCGCGGCCGGCCGGTGGCGCCGGTGGCCATCAGGTGCTGAACGGTCGGCAGGGCGAAGGCAGCGGTCTTGCCGGTGCCGGTCTGCGCCAGGCCGAGCATGTCCCGCCGGGCCAGAACCGGGCCGAGCGCCTGCTGCTGGATGGGGGTGGGGGTGGTGAATCCGCACCGCCGGATCGCACCGGCGATGTGGTCGTTGAACTGAAATGTGTCAAAACTCATGAAAACTCCTGCAATCATCCGACCGCTCGGCCGGACCGGCCGCGGCCCCTGGTGCCGCTGTTGACCGTCCGAATCCAAGCATCGCTGATCGCGTCAAAGGGATAATCGCCCGTCACCATAAGGACGGACGGAAAGAGCGCGGCAGGCGGCGAGGGTGCGCCTGCGGAGACAACCGCGGGCCTGCTCCAGGGCAACGCGTGCCGCGCCGATGTTGTGTGCCGGGGAAAAAATCGGGAAGCGGGCCTCAGCGGCGCCGGGCGCCCTTGCGGGCCGGCGGTTTCGCCTCGTTGCAGACCAGGGTGCGGTGGTTGTACTGCACCCCGTTCAGTCCTTCCATGACCTTGTGCCCTTCCGAGCGGGTGGCCATCTCGACGAACCCGAACCCCTTGGGCTGGCCGGAAAACGGGTCGAGGATCAACTTGGTGCTGACCACCGTGCCGTACTGGCCGCAGAGTTCGGTCAGTTCAGCTTCGGTGACGGTGTAGGGCAGGCTGCCGATGAACAGTTTCATGTTTCGATCCGGAAAAATGAAGGGGACAAGCACGAATTTTCCGGTATCGAAGGAGGAAGGGTGAGGACCGCGCAGGATAGCGAAAAAAAGAAAATGCTTAAAGATGTTTCGCCACACCATAACCAGCCGCCCCCGGTCTGGCAAGACAATAATTTCCGGGCGAACCGGGCCGATCGACCCGGCGGGTTCCGGGTCGGGCCGCGCCGTGGTCGTCCTTCGCTGTTTCCATAACGGGGCACACCTGCTATATTGTCCCGTTCCAGACAGCCCTGCCCATCCGCAACGGACCGGTCGGCGCCGCCGATTGGTCCCCCGCCGCCGCGCAGGCATGAACCGTTGTCCGCCGGGCCGCGGCAGCCACCCGATCCCCAGCCACGCACAGTCATCATGAGCGACAAACCGAGCATCCCGCAGGTGCGCCAGCGCATCGACCAGATTGACGACACCATTCTCGAACTGCTCAAGGAGCGGCTCGACTGCGCCCGCACCATCGGCCTGCTCAAGGACGAGACCAGCCGGGCCAAGTGGGATCCGCAGCGCGAACTGGAGATCTACGAGCGGCTGAAGGCGAACAACAACGACGTGTTCCCCTACAAGGCGCTGCGCTCGATCTTCCACGAGATCATCACCACCTGCCGGTTGTCGCAGCGCAAGGCCATCGTCAGCTACCTCGGACCGGAGGCCACCTTCTCCCACCTGGCTGCGGTCAAGTATTTCGGCCAGAGCGCGGATTACCGGGCCATGGAGTCCATTGCCGAGGTGTTCGAGGAGGTGGAGAAGGAGCGGGTGCAGTACGGCATCGTACCGGTGGAGAATTCCATCGAGGGCGCGGTCACCTATTCGCTCGACGCCTTTCTCAAGTACAAGGTGCAGATCTGCGGCGAGATCCAGTTGGCCATCTCCCACAACCTGGTCTGCCGTTCGGGCAACATCGAGGACATCCAGACCGTGGCCTCCCACTCCCAGCCGCTTGCCCAGTGCCGCGACTGGCTGCGCAAGAACCTGCCCAGGATCCCCACCCTGGACGTGTTCTCCACCGGCACCGCCGCCCAGATGGCGGCCAACAACCCGAACATCGGCGCCATCGCCAGTTCGCTGGCGGTCAGCACCTACGGCCTGCAGGTGGTGGTGCGGGGCATCGAGGACTACCAGGGCAACACCACCCGCTTCCTGGTCATCGGCCGCAAGTCGCCGAAGAAGAGCGGCTGCGACAAGACCTCCATCCTCATCGGCCTGATCAACCGGCCCGGCGCGCTCAACGAGATCCTCACCATCCTCTCCGCCAAGAACATCGACCTGGCCAAGATCGAGAGCCGGCCGACCAAGGACAAGCAGTGGAAGTACATGTTCTTCCTGGACATGATCGGCCACATCGAGGATCCCGCGATCCACGAGGCGTGCAACATCCTCCGCCAGATCTGCGCCTATTTCGAACTGCTCGGCTCCTACCCGCGGGCCGACGACATCAGCCTCAACGGCATCGCCTAGGGCGGCAGCAACAGCGGCATGTGCGCATTGCTCAGCGGCCAGGGACTGGCCAAGGCCTTCGGCGCCCAGACCCTGTTCACCGGGGTCAGTCTGGGGGTGGACCGCGGCGACCGGGTCGGGCTGATCGGCCCGAACGGCTCGGGCAAGTCGACCCTCTTGCGCATCCTCTGCGGGCTCGAGCCGGCCGACAGCGGCACGGTCGCCCTGCAGAAACTGGCCCGTACCGCCTACCTCGCCCAGGAGGACGTGTTCGACGACACGGCCAGCTGCGCCGACAACCTGCTGGCCGCGGCCGCGGACCTGGACATGGACGAGGCCGAGCGCTACAGCCGGGTGCTGGCCGTACTCAGCCGGGCCCGCTTCGACGACCCGCTGCGGCCGGTGGCCGAACTCTCCGGCGGCTGGCGCAAGCGCCTGGCCGTGTGCCGGGCCCTGGTCGGCCGGCCGGACGTGCTCGTCATGGACGAGCCGACCAACCACCTGGACATCGAGGGCATCCTCTGGCTGGAGCAGCTGCTGCTGGCCCCGTCGGCCGACGGCCCGGCCGCCCTGCTCATGGTCAGCCATGACCGCCGCTTCCTCGAGAACACGGTCAACCGGGTGATCGAACTGGCGCCGGTCTACCCCGACGGCTCGTTCCAGGTGCGCGGCAGCTACGCCGACTTCCTCGAAAAAAAGGCGGACTTTCTCGTCCAGCGCCAGAACCTGGAGGAGCGGCTGGCCAACCGCCTGCGCCGCGAGACCGAGTGGCTGCGCCGCGGCCCCAAGGCCCGCGCCACCAAGGCCCGCTACCGGATCGAAGAGGCCGGACGGCTGCAGGAGGCCTTCACCGGGGTGCGCGACCGCAACCGCGCCGCCGGCCAGGTGGGGATCAGTTTCGACGGCACCGGCCGGAAGACGAAAAAACTGCTCACCGCCACCGGCCTGGCCAAGGGCTATGGCGGCGGGCCGCTGTTCACCGATCTCGACCTGACCCTGGGCCCGGGCACCCGGCTCGGCCTGCTCGGCCGCAACGGCAGCGGCAAGTCCACCCTGATGCGGATCCTCGCCGCGGCCGGCGACCCGGACGGCTGTGCGCCCGACCGGGGCACCATCACCCTGGCCGACCAGGTGCGCATCGTCAGCTTCGACCAGCGCCGCGAACAGCTCGACACCACCCTGACCCTGCGGCGCGCCCTCGCCCCGGAGGGCGACAGCGTCCTTTACCAGGGCCAGAGCGTGCACGTGGTCAGCTGGGCCAAGCGGTTCCTGTTCCGTCCGGACCAGCTGGACACGCCGGTGGAGCGGCTCTCCGGCGGCGAGCAGGCGCGTATCCTGCTGGCCCGGCTGATGCTCCGGCCGGCGGACATCCTCCTGCTCGACGAGCCCACCAACGACCTGGACATCCCCTCGCTCGACGTGCTCGAGGAGAGCCTCGGCGAATTCCCGGGCGCGCTCGTGCTCGTCACCCACGACCGCTTCCTGCTCGACCGGGTCTGCACCACGGTGCTCGGGTTCAACGGCCGCGGCGGCACCGGGTTCTTCGCCGATTACGAGCAGTGGCTGGAGGCCCTGCAGGCAGAAGAACAGGCCGCCCAGAAAAGGGAAAAGGCGCGCGCCGCCCAGGCCCCGGCCGGCACCGGGACCGCAGCCACCTCCCGGCCCGGCCGGCTCTCCTACCTGGACCAGCGCGAATATGACCGCATGGAGGAGCGCATCCTGGCCGCCGAGGCCCGACTGGGCGAGTTGGAGGCGCTCATGGGCTCGGAGCGGGTGATGGCCGACCCGGCCCAGCTGCACCGCTACTGGGAGGAACAGCAGGAACTGCAGGAGAAGATCGGCCAGCTCTACGACCGCTGGGACGAACTCGAACAGCGCCGCCAGGGCTGAGCGAACCCGGCGCCGCCGCCAGCCCCTGGCCCGTCCGGTGAATGCCATTGACACCCCGGGGGTTTTTCACTATACAAGCGGCCGTACAGGCAAATCGCTCCCGCCGTTGGCCACCGCCGATCCGGCCGGAGCCTTCCCGACCCGCCCCTCACACCCAAGGAGAGAACATGAAACGCTCCCTACTGCTCTTCCTCGTCAGCGGACTGCTCCTGATCGCCGCCCAGGCCCAGGCCGCCGGCAAGCTGGTCAACGGCATCGACGCCAATTTCCCGCCGTTCGCCTTCATCGACAAGACCGGCCAGCCCAGCGGTTTCGACGTCGAGGTGATGGACTGGATCGCCAAAGACCTCGGTATGGAGGTCACCCACCAGGCCATCGAGTGGGACGGCATCATCACCAGCCTGCTCACCAAAAAGATCGACATCATCGCCTCGGGCATGAGCATCAATGAAGACCGGCTCAAGCAGGTCAACTTCACCATTCCCTACTGGGTGATCAAGCAGGTGTTCGTGACCAGGAAAGGCTCGCCGCTCACCGTGGAGGACATGCTCACCGGCAAAAAGAAGCTGGGCGTGCAGCAGGGCACCACCGAGGCCAAGTGGCTCAAGGAGCAGGCCGCGGCCAAGGGGTGGAATTTCGAGCTGAAGTCCTACGCCTCCTCGCCGCTGGCGATCGAAGACGTGCTCAACGGTCGCATCGACGCCGCCGCCATGGATGATGCCCCGGCCCGGGACGCCGCCGCCAAGAAGGAGGTCCAGATCCTCGGCACCTTCGGCATGGAGGAAGAGGACTTCGGCTACGCCGTCCGCAAGGAGGACACCGAACTGCTCGCCAAGGTCAACGCCAGCCTGAAGAAGCTGATGGCCTCGCCCGAGTGGGAGGCGCTGAAGAAGAAGTACGACCTCCATTGATGCACTCGCGCGGGCCACGGCCGGGAGGTGCGGGATCGCGCCTCCCGGCCCGGTCTGGCCCGGGGTCAGGACCACCACCCGGCACCGCCGCCACCTGGCCACGCGCCCGCCCACCCGGGTTCCCCGAGAACCGCCGCCCGCCATGTTGCCAAGCCTGAACGTCGTCCTCGACAGTCTGCCCTTTCTCCTCCAGGGCACGCTCAACACCGCGGCCATCGTCCTCGGCGCCATGCTGCTCGGCCTGGCGCTGGGCGTGGTCATGGCCGTGGGGCTGGTGTACGGCAGCCGACCGGTGCGGTGGCTGCTCGAACTGTACGTCTGGTTTTTCCGCGGCGTGCCGGTCATCGTCCTGCTCTTTCTTTTCTACTACGGCCTGTTCACCTGGCTGGGCCTGCACATCAGCGCCGTCCTGTCCATGGCCCTGATCCTCGGCCTGACCACCGGCGCCTACCAGGCCAACATCTTCCGCGGCGCCATCCTCAGCCTGCCCCGGGGCCAGTTCCGCGCCGCCAGCGCGCTCGGCATGAGCGATCTGCAGGCCATCCGCGCCATCGTCCTGCCGCAGATCCTGCGCCTTTCCATCCCGGCCTGGTCGAACGAGTACTCGATCATCCTCAAGGACTCGGCGCTGGCCTTTGTCATCGGCGCGCCGGAGATCATGGCCCGCACCCAGTTCGTCGCCTCGCGCACCTACCAGCACCTGCCGCTCTACCTCACTGCCGGCCTGCTCTACTACCTGCTCACCTGGCTCGGCGTGGCCGGCCTGCGCCGGCTGGAGCGCACGATGCGCATCCCGGGCTACACCCACCAGGACATGCCATGACCGCCGCAACGACCCCCATCCTCCGGGTGGAGAACCTGACCAAGTGCTACGGCGCGACCTGCATCCTCAAGGGCGCGAGCCTGACCCTTGGCAAGGGCGAGATCAAGGTGCTCATCGGCCCCTCGGGCGGCGGCAAGTCGACCCTGCTGCAGTGCCTCAACTGCCTGGTCCAGCCCGACTCCGGCGAGATCTGGCTGGACGGGGTGCGGATCGACCTGCAGAGCAAGCCCGACCTCTACCGGCTGCGCCAGCAGGTGGGCATGATCTTCCAGGATTTCAACCTGTTCGACCACCTCTCGGCCCTCGACAACATCACCATCGCCCTGCGCAAGGTGAAAAAGGCCGGCCGGCGCGAGGCCGAGGAGCGGGCGCGCATCGAACTCGACCAGGTCGGCCTGGGCGACAAGGGCCATCTCTACCCGGCCCAGCTCTCCGGCGGCCAGAAGCAGCGGGTGGCCATCGCCCGGGCCCTGGCCATGGACCCCAAGGTGCTGCTGCTCGACGAACCCACCTCGGCGCTCGACCCGGAACTGATCGGCGAGGTGATCGCGGTCATCCGCAACCTGGCCGCCCAGGGCATGACCATGATCATGGCCACCCACCAGATCAGCCTGATCGCCACCCTGGCCGACGAGATCCTGTTCATGGCGGGCGGCGACATCGTCGAGCAGGGGTCACCGGCCCGGCTGCTCGCGCCCGGCAACACGAGCAAGAGCCAGGGGTTCTGCGACCGGCTCAACGAGATCTCCGACGGCGGCTGAAGGATGGACCTCTCGCCCTTCTACCAGGACCTGTTCACCAGCCTGAACCGCGGCCTCCTGATGAGCCTGGCCCTGATCGTGCCCTCGGCCGCGGGCGGGGTGGCCATCGGCGTGTTCGCCGGCGCGGTGCGGGTGTTCGGCCGCCCCTGGATGCGGCGGCTGGGCGACGGCTACGCGGCCCTGTTCCGCGGCACGCCGCTGGTGGTGCAGCTGTTCGTGCTCTACTTCGGCCTGCCCAACCTGGGGCTCTATCTCAGCCCCTACGCGGCCGCGGTCATCGGCTTTGTCCTGTGCAGCGGCGCCTACCAGTCCGAGTACGTGCGCGGCGCCCTCCTGTCCATCAAGAGCGGCCAGTACCACGGCGCCCAGGCGCTCGGCTTCACCGGCTGGCAGACCATCCGCTGGATCATCGTGCCCCAGGCCTTCCGCCGCTCTCTGCACGGCTGCGGTAACGAGATCGTCTACCTGATCAAGTACTCCTCGCTGGCCTACGTGGTCACCTGCATGGAGCTGACCGGCGAGGGCAAGACCATTGCCGCCGAGTACTTCCGCTTCACCGAGGTGTTCGCCGTGATCGGCCTCTACTACCTGGCCCTGGTGACCGTGGCCATCCTCCTGCTCAAGCGGCTCGAACAGCGGCTGGCCATCCCCGGCTTCGGCCAGCACTGATCCGCCCGTCCCCTCCCCTTTTCCGCCCCGCTCACCCATGACCGCCTATTCACCGATCACCCCGGCCCTCCGCGCCGAACTGGAAGCCCGCCTCTCGCCCGGCGCCCTCATCACCGAGCCCGCCCGGCTGGAGGACTATGCCGGCGACGCCTCCTGCCTGCGCCATCTCCCTGAAATGGTGGTGTGCGCGCACAACGTGGCCGACGTCCAGACCCTGCTCACCCTGGCCAACCTCCACCGTTTCCCGGTCACGCCCCGGGGCGGCGGGTCGGGCCTGGCCGGGGCCTGCCTGGCCGACCGGGGCGGGGTGGTCCTCTCCACCCGCGGTCTCGACGCCATCCGCGCCATCGACACCATTAATTTCACCATGGAGGTCGAGGCCGGCGCCATCAGCCTGCGGGTGCGCGAGGCCGCGGCCGCCCGGGGGCTGTTCTACCCGCCCGACCCGGCCGGCATGGAACTGAGCACCATCGGCGGCAACGCCGCCACCGACGCCGGCGGCCCGGCCTGCGTCAAGTACGGCACCACCCGCGACTACATCCTCGGCCTGGAGGCGGTCCTGCCCGACGGCAGCCTGATCACCACCGGCGTGCGCACCCGCAAGGGCGTGGTCGGCTACGACCTGACCAACCTCCTGGTGGGCTGCGAGGGGACGCTGGCGGTGATCACCGCCCTGACCCTCAAGCTCCTGCCCAAACCGGCGGCCACCACCGGCGTGCTCTGCGCCTTCGCCTCCATGGCCGACGCCATGCGCGCCGTGGCCCGGGTCATGGCCGAGGGCCACCTGCCCAGCGCCATCGAGTTTCTCGATTACCGCTGCCTGGCGCTCGTCGGCGAGCTGCTGCCCTTTGTTGTGCCGGGCGAACGGCCGTCGCTGCTCATCGTCGAACTGGACGGGCCGGCCGCACCGATCGAAGCGGAGATGGCCGAGGTGGTGGCGGTGATGACCCGCGAGGGCGCCACCCGGGTGCTGCGCGCCCGCGACGAGGCGGAGCGGCAGCAGATCTGGCAGGTGCGCCGCCAGGTGAGCCTGCGCATCCACGATCACGCCGCCCTCTACCTGAGCGAGGACGTGGTCGTGCCGCTGTCGCAGATCGCCACCCTGGTCGACCGGCTGGCGGCGCACGAGGCCCGCCACGGGGTGGAGATCTTTGCCTTCGGCCATGCCGGCGACGGCAACATCCACCTGAACATCACCAGCCAGCACCCGGACCACCAGGAACAGATGGACCGGGTGGCCGAGGAACTGCTGCGGCTGGTGCTCGACCTGGGCGGCACCATCTCCGGCGAGCACGGCATCGGCCTGGCCAAGCGGCCCTTCCTGCCCCTGGAACTGGCGCCGGGGAGCATCGAGCTGCAGCGGCGGATCAAGGCCCTGTTCGACCCCAACCAGATTCTCAACCCGGGCAAGATCTTCCCATGAACCACTCGCTCCCCGTCAGCCGCCGGGTCCGCGCCATCACCGCCTCGGCCACCAAGCTCATGGCCCAGGAGGCGGCCCGCATCGGCGGCTGCGTCAGCCTGGGCCAGGGCGTGCCCTCGTTCGCCACCCCGCCCGCGGTGGTGGCGGCGGTGTGCCGCGTCCTGCACGAGGACCCGGCCAGCGGCAAGTACACCCTGCAGACCGGCATGCCCGCCCTGCGCCAGCGCATCGCCCGGCTGCTGGCCGAGGAAAAGGGCGTGCACCTCGACCCGGAAACCGAACTCTGCTGCACCGTGGGCGGCATGGAGGGGCTGCTCGCCACCATGCTCACGGTGGTGGACCAGGGCGACGAGGTGCTCCTGCCCTCGCCCACCTACGCCTCCTACATCGAGCAGGTGCACCTGGCCGGCGGCGTGCCGGTGTTCGCGCCGCTCGACCGGCGCTGGAACCTGGACCTGGCCGCGGTGCAGCGGGCGATCACGCCGCGCACCCGGGCGATCGTGCTCTGCAACCCGGGCAACCCGGCCGGCAACCTGTTCGACGAACAGGCGGTGCGGGCGGTGTGCGACCTGGCCGTGGCTCGCGGGCTGGTGGTGATCACCGACGAGACCTACGACTACCTGGTGTACGGGGCGGCGCAGCCGTTCGCGCCGCTCTCCGAGGCGCGCTACCGCGACCACGTGGTCGCCGTGGGTTCGCTGTCCAAGAAGTACGCCCTCACCGGCTGGCGGATCGGTTACGTGGCGGCAACGGCCGAACTGATGGCACAGATCATGAAGGTGCACGACGCCACCGCCATCTGCGCGCCCACCCCGTCGCAGCACGCGGCCCTGGCCGCCCTGGACGGCGACCCGGCCTGGCTGGCGGACGCCTGCGCCCGGATGGCGCAACGACGGGCACTCTGCTGCGCCCGGCTGGACCGGCTGGGCGAATTTTTCGAGTACGTGGAGCCGCGCGGGGCCTTCTACGTGCTGGCCCGCTACCTGTTCACGGACGAGCCCTCGCAGGTCGTGGCCCGGCAGGTGCTGCACGGCGCGCGGGTGATCACCATCCCGGGCGGCCAGTTCGGCACCGGCGGCGAGGGGCACCTGCGCCTTTCCTTCGGCGGCGAGGAGAGGGAGATCGACGAGGCCTTCGACCGGATCGAGGCCTGGCTGCGGCGGGGCGTCTGAGGAGGGGAAAGGGACGGGCGGATCAGCCGCCGATGCGGCTCATGCGGCCGTGGCAGTCGCCACCCGCGGCCAGTCGCTCACGCAGGTGATGACCCTGGGGTTTGTTGCGGATGGCGGCGAGCAGGGCCGTGCGGATGGCCGCCTCGTCGCAGTTCGGGTCGCGGAGCACGGCGCGCAGGTCGACCTCCTCGTCGTGCAGCAGGCAGGAGCGCAGACCGCCGGCCGAGGTGAGCCGCAGGCGGTTGCAGCGATCGCAGAAATGATGGCTGATCGGGCTGATGAAGCCGAGCGAGCCGACCCCGCCCTCAAGGCGGAAGACCCGCGCCGGGCCGTCACTGCGCACCTTCTCCTGGGGGATGAGCCGGCCCAGGGGTTGGATCCGCGCCATGATCTCGTCGCTGCCCACGCAGGTGTCCGGGGTCCAGCGGCTGGACGGGCCGATGGGCATGAACTCGATGAAGCGCACCTGCAGGGGCAGATGCCGGGTCAGGCGGGCGAAGTCGAGGATCTCGTCGTCATTGACATGGCGCATGACCACCATGTTCACCTTCACCGGGGCAAAGCCGAGGGCGAGCACGGTCTGGATGCCCCGCCAGACCGCGGCGAAGCAGTCCACCCCGGTGATCTCGGCCACCCGCTCGGGCCGAAGCGAATCGAGGCTGACATTGACCTTGGTCACCCCGGCGGCGCGCAGCGCCCCGGCGGACTGGGCCAGGAGCACGCCGTTGGTGGTCAGGCGGACGTCGTCCAGGCCGTCGATCCGGGTCAGTTCGCGGATGAAATCGAGCACCCCGCGGCGCACCAGCGGCTCCCCGCCGGTGAGGCGCACCTTGGTGATGCCCATGGCCACCGCCACCCGCACCACCCGCAGCAGTTCCTCGTAGCTGAGCAGGTCGTCGTGACGCAGTCGCGCCAGGCAGCCGCCGGCCTCGTCCTCGCCGACGCAGTACAGGCAGCGCAGGTTGCAGCGGTCGGTCAGGCTCAGTCGCAGGTAGGAGATGGTGCGGGAAAAGAGGTCGGTCAGGCTGTTTTCGCCCGGGGCTGAACTGGTCATTTCGTCTGTCTTCGGGTATGGTGGTTTTTTCAGGGTCTCCCGACCATCCGCGCGGATGGCGGCAGGCCGTTACTGATACCACTCTGCCCCACTGATTGCAACCGACGGCGCATGCGCATCCTGGCCATAGAAACCTCCTGCGACGACACCGCGGCCGCCGTGGTCGACAGCGATTTGCGCGTGCTTGCCTCGGTGGTGAGCAGTCAGAACGAGATCCATGCCCGCTTCGGCGGCATCGTGCCCGAGCTGGCCTCGCGGCGGCACATCGAGATGATCCGCCCGGTGGTCGACCAGGCCCTGGCCGAGGCGGACACCAGCCTGGACGACATCGACCTGGTCGCCGCCACCCGCGGACCTGGCCTGGTCGGCTCACTCCTGGTCGGCTTCACCTTTGCCAAGGCCCTGGCCCTGGTGCGCGGCCTGCCCGCGGTCGGGGTGGACCACATGGCCGGCCACCTGCTCTCCTGCCTGCTGACCGAGCAGCCGCCCGATTTTCCCTACACCGCCCTGATCGTCTCCGGCGGCAACACCGCCCTGTTCGCGGTGGAGGATCCGCTCAGCTGCACCCGTCTGGGCCGCACCCGTGACGATGCCGCCGGCGAGGCCTTTGACAAGGTGGCCAAGCTGCTCGACCTCGGCTATCCCGGCGGGCCGGTGATCAGCCGGCTGGCCGCGGCCGGCGACCCGGCGGCCATAGCCTTCCCCCGAGCCCGGTTGGGCGAGGACAGCCTGGACTTCAGCTTCAGCGGGCTGAAGACCTCGGTGGCCACGGCCGTGGACCGGCTGCGCCGCAGCGGCGCGCCCCTGCCCAAGGCCGACCTGTGCGCCTCGTTCCAGGAGGCGGTGGTCGAGGTGCTGGTGGACAAGACCCTCTCCGCAGCGGAGCGCACCGGTCACCGCCGGGTGGTGCTCGGCGGCGGCGTGGCCGCCAACCCCCGGCTGCGCGCCGCGCTCGGCGAAGGCGCTGCCGAGCGGGGGCTCGAGCTGTTCCTGCCCGAGCCGGCCTACTGCACCGACAATGCGGCCATGATCGCGGTGGCCGGTTATCACCAGTTCCTCGCCGGCCGCCTGCTCGCCGCCGACGACGACGCCTATTCCCGCTCGCCGCTCAACTAAACTGTCCATGACCCGCGAATCGACCAGCAGCCAGCTCAAGCGTCAGGGGCTGGCCCCCCACAAGCGGCTCGGCCAGAATTTCCTGGTGAGCGAACGCGTCCCCCGCCGCATCGTCGACCTGGCCGGGCTGCAGGCGGACGACACGGTCATCGAGGTCGGTGTCGGCCTGGGAGCCCTGACCCGGCCGCTGGCCGCGGTCGTGGCCCGGGTGATCGGCCTGGAGGCGGATGCGGGCATCGTCCGCCTGCACGAGCAGCAGCAGGATCTGCCCGCCAACGTCACCCTCATCCACGCGGACGTGCTCAAGGTCGACCTGGCCGGGCTGGTCGAACCGGACCGGCGGCTGAAGATCGTCGCCAACCTGCCCTATTCGATCTCCTCACCCTTCCTCTTCCGGCTGATCGACCTGGCCGAGCGGATGGACTCGGCCGTGGTCATGCTCCAGAAGGAGGTGGCCCAGCGGCTCATGGCCCGCCCGGGCACCAGGGAGTACGGCGTACCCACGGTGCTGTTCGCGGCCTGCGCCGAGGTCCGGCCGCTGCTCGCCGTCGCTCCGGCCGAGTTCCACCCCCGGCCGAAGGTGGACTCGCTGGTGGTGCGCATCGCCTTCCAGCCCCAGCCGGCGCGGGTGACGGGCCTGGGTTCCTTCGACCGCGCCCTGTTCACCCGCATTGTCCACGCCGTGTTCGGCCAGCGCCGCAAGACCCTGCTCAACGGCCTGGCCGGCATGGTCCCGGGCGGCGACAAGACCAGGCTGGCCGAAATGGTGCGCGCCGCCGGCATCGACCCATCGACCCGGGCGGAAACACTCGGCCTGGAAGATTTTGTCGGCCTCACGCGGAGCCTCGCCCCCCTCTGCCCACCCTCCGCCCAACCGCCGCCCTTGCCCCCAACCAACTGACCAGGAGACACGCCCATGAGCGACCGCAAACCCGCCCCGCCGCAGATCAGTCCCTACGTGTTCCCCGCGATCCTGGCCGGTTTCGGTCTCTGGTGCGCCTATGACGGCTGGCTGACCGCGGACCCGGATATGCTCAAACACCAGCTGTTCAACCGCATCGCCGCCGGGGTGCTGCTCCTCTGGGCCGTGCTCGACGTGGCGCGCACCCGCCGGCGGGAACAGGCCGAGGCGCGGGCGGCCGCCGACAAGGATCCCGGCCCGCCGGCCGCCTGATCCCCGGACCGCGCGGGGGCCTCACCCATGATCACCAATCGCCAGCTGCTCCTGCCCTACGCCGCGCCCTACCTGGCCTACGCGGGCATCGCCTCGATCCCGCGGGACTACCTGTCCGCCGAGGCGAGCTACCTGCTGCGGCTGGTGGTCGTGCCCCTGCTGCTCGTCTGGGCCTGGCGCTGGTACTGTTCCCTGCGGGGGCCGCGTTCCCTGGCCGGCTCGATCCTGGTCGGCGCCGGTGCGGGCCTGGTGGGCCTGGTGGTGTGGATCGGCCTGCTCGCCCCCTTTGTCCCGACCGCCCGGGCCGAGCCCTGGTCCACCCCGGCCTTTGTCCTGCGGCTGGTCAGCGCCGGCCTGGTGGTGCCGCTGTTCGAGGAGCTGATCATGCGCGGCTTTGTCTTCCGCTTCGGCCTGCAGTGGCACCGGGCCTGGCGCGACCGGGTGCGTGAACCGCTGCACACCGCCCTTGACCGGCGCTCGGTCAACGAGGTCGAACCCGGAGGGTGGACCTGGTTTGCGGTGCTGCTGTCGATGCTCGTCTTCACCTCGGGGCATGCCCTGCACGAATGGCCGGCGGCCCTGGCCTACGGACTGCTCATGGCCCTCTTGTGGATGCACCGCCGGGATCTGATCAGCTGCGTCACCGCCCATGCGGTCACCAATATCAGCCTGGCCCTGTTCGTCCTGGCCACCGGCAGCTGGCAGTACTGGTAAACGCGCCTCTGCCCCTGTTCCCTCAACCATCGATCGCACCTCATGCCCGTTCCCCGGCCCATCCGCTACTACCTGCTGCGTTTCCTCCGCCTGCGCGGTTCACCCCGCTCCATCGCCCTGGGCGCCGGCATCGGCGCGGCCATCGGCATCGCCCCGACCCTGCCCCTGAACAACGTCCTCACCCTGTGCTTCACCCTGCTGCTGCGGGCCAACCCGGTCGCCGGGCTCATTGCCGCGACGGTCTACAGCAACCCCCTCACCTTTTTCCCCCAGTACTATTTTTCCTGGAAGATCGGTGATTTTCTGCTGCCGAACCGGCTCAGCTGGGAGCGTATTCAGGCCGCCATCGCCCACCTCCGGGAAAACGGCATGTTCGAGAACCTGCACATCCTCCAGCAGCTCGGCTGGGACGCCATCCTGGTGATGCTGTCCGGAGGGTTGGTGCTCGCCGTGCCCGGCGGTGTCTTCAGCTATGTCGTGGTGCACCGGTTGACCTTGAAATTCCACGAAAAACGACGCAGCAAGCACCTCCTCAACGCACGTCGCCGCTGACCCCGAGCCCCTGCCATGCCCCTGCCGCGCGCCATCCGTTACCGCCTGCACCGCTTCAAACGGCTGCAGGGCTCCATCCACTCCCTGAGCCTGGGCGCGGCCATCGGTGCGGCCATCGGCATCACCCCGACCATTCCCCTGCACAGCGTGCTCATCCTCGCCGCCACCCTGGCCTGCCGCTCCAATCCCATCGCCGGCATCCTCGCCGCCACGGTGGTGAGCAACCCGCTTACCCTGGTGCCCCAGTACTGGCTCGCCTGGCGGATCGGCGACTGGTTCCTGCCCGGCCGGCTCTGCTGGGAACGGCTGGCCGAAACCCTCGAGCTGATCCACACCAAGGGGATCCGGGACAGCCTGCAGGTGCTCGGCGACCTGGGCACGGACGCCCTCCTGGTGATGCTCGCCGGCGGCGTGGTGCTGGCCCTGCCCACCGGTCTGTGCGCCTACCTGCTCGTGCACCGGTTCTTCACCCGGCTGCGCAACCGACGGCGACGGGCCCACCTGCTCAACGACCGCAGGCCCTGAGAGCGCCGGCGGGACCGGGCCGGAAGCGGCCGCCGGACCCGGACAAGGCCGTTCTTTCCCCATGACATTCACCGGTGCATGCGGTAAGTTGCCCCCTGTCCCTTCCTCTTTGATTCTTCCCGCAGGAGGCGCGCTCCGCCATGAAACAGACCATCCCCGCCGGCAAGGCCGTTCCCGCTGACTGGCTCAGCCATTTCGACCGGTACCTGATCAGCGAAGGCACCCACGAACGGGCCTACGAAAAGCTTGGGGCCCACCTGGTGGAGTTCGAGGGGAAAAAAGGCACGGTGTTCGCCGTCTGGGCGCCCAACGCCCGCCAGGTGTCGGTGGTGGGCGATTTCAACGGCTGGGATCCGGCCGCCCACCCCATGCATTCCTCGGACGCCGGCATCTGGTCGCTGTTCATCCCGCGCCTGCCCGAGTTTTCCGTGTACAAGTACCGCATCACCACCCAGGATCTGCAGACCATCGACAAGGCCGATCCCTTCGGCTTCTTCATGGAGGAGCGGCCGCGCACCGGCTCGGTGGTCGCCGACCTGGACCGCTACCAGTGGCAGGACGACGACTGGGTGAAAAACCGCGCCGGCCGCCAGCCCCTGGACGGACCGATCTCCATCTACGAGGTGCATCTCGCTTCCTGGCGCCGCGAGCCCGACGAGCAGTGGGGCCAGCGCTATCTCACCTACCGGGAGATGGCCGACACCCTCATCCCCTACGTCAAGGAGATGGGCTACACCCACATCGAGATGCTGCCCATCGCCGAACACCCCTTCGACGGCTCCTGGGGCTACCAGGTGCTCGGCTTCTTCGCGCCCACCAGCCGCTTCGGCACGCCCGAGGATTTCATGTACTTCGTCGACCGGTGCCATGCCGCCGGCCTGGGCGTGATCCTCGACTGGGTGCCGGCCCATTTCCCCAAGGACGGCGCCGGCCTCAACATGTTCGACGGCACCCAGCTGTACGCCCACGCCAACCCGCTGCAGGGCGAACACCAGGACTGGGGCACGCTGATCTTCAACTACAGCCGCAACGAGGTGCGCGCCTTCCTCATCTCCAACGCCCTGTTCTGGATCGACAAGTACCACATCGACGGGCTGCGCGTGGACGCCGTGGCCTCCATGCTCTATCTCGACTACTCGCGCAAGGACGGGGAGTGGGTGCCCAACGAGTACGGCGGCCGGGAGAACCTGGCGGCGATCAGCTTCCTGCAGAAGACCAACGAGGTGGTGCACGGCGTGTTCCCGGGCGTGCTCACCATCGCCGAGGAATCCACCTCCTGGCCCATGGTCTCCCGGCCCACCTATCTGGGCGGGCTCGGCTTCAGCCTCAAGTGGAACATGGGCTGGATGCACGACACCCTCAGCTACATGACCAAGGACAGCCTGTTCCGCCGCTACCACCACAACCAGATGACCTTCGGCATGCTCTACGCCTTTCACGAGAACTTCGTCCTGCCGATCAGCCACGACGAGGTGGTGCACGGCAAGGGCTCACTGCTGAACAAGATGAGCGGCGACGAGTGGCAGAAGTTCGCCAACCTGCGCTCCTACCTGGGCTTCATGTGGGGCTATTCGGGCAAGAAGCTGCTGTTCATGGGCTGCGAGTTCGGCCAGTGGCAGGAGTGGAACCATGACACCGGCCTGGAGTGGGGCGCCCTGAGCGCGCCCACCCACCAGGGGGTGCAGCGGCTGGTGCGCGACCTCAACCTGGTCTACCAAAACGAGCCCGCCCTCTATCAGGCCGACTTCGACTGGACCGGCTTCTCCTGGGTCGATGCCAACGACTCGGACAACTCGGTGCTGTCGTTCATCCGCTACGCCAGGGACCCCGCCGACTTTGTCGTGGTGGTCACCAACTTCACCCCGGTGGTGCGCCAGGGGTACCGCATCGGCGTGCCCCGCGGCGGTGACTACCGCGAGCTGATCAACTCCGACCAGGAGGTCTACGGCGGCGCCGGGGTCGGCAACGGCCCGGTGTGCACCGCCCGGGCGGAGCCGTGTCACGGCATGGAGCACACGCTCTCGCTCGTCCTGCCGCCGCTGGCTACCCTGTTCCTCAAGCCCTGCTGACCCCCGGTACCGTCTTGCAACCCTGATTCCGCCAACCTCAGCCACCCACTGCCATGAAAATCCGTCTCGTTCTTCTCTCCCTCCTGGGTATCGCGGCCTACATTGTCATCGCCTCCTACCACAGCAGGTTACTCAAGGACACGCCGCCTGCCGGCGACCATCAGCCGGCCGCGGTGACGGCCCCGCAGCCGGCAAAGAGCCTGGCGCCGCAGGAGCACACAGCCCCTGCCCGACCGGAGGCGGACCACCCGGCAGCCGCCGCGCCGCAGGTGGCGACGCTCCTGCCGGAGGCTGCAGCACCCGGGCAGCCGGCAGCGCCGGCGGAACTCGCCGCCCGGCTCCAGCCCCTGCAGCAGGAACTGGCCGACAAGGACCGGCAGATCCGCCAGCTGGTCGACGCCCAGGAGGCGATCGCCGCCAGGTACCGGGAGATGAGCGAGCGGGCCGAGGCCGAGGTCGCCGGTCGGGACCGGCAACTCACCGCGGCCAACGAGCGGATCAGCGCCCTGACCGCCGGCCAGGACAAACTCACCGAAGAACTGGCGGCCGCCCGGACCGGGGCCGCAGAGCTGCAGGCGGCCCTGGACGAACAGAAGGCGGCCGGCGAAGCGGCGAAAAAGGAGCTGCGCGAAAAGGAGGAGGCAGCCCGGGCACACCTCCGGCAGCAGCTCGACAAACATACCGACACCGCCGAAGGGTTCAAGCAGCAACTGGACAAGGCAACCGCCGACCTGCAGGCCGCCACCGAGGAACTGGCCCAGGTCAGGCAGGACAGCGCCGACAAGGCCGCGGCCGCGGTCGCCCTGGAGGAGCGGCTCGCCGCCAGCGACCAGACCGTGGCCACCCTCAAAGAGCAGCTCGACGCGGCCGCGGCGCGACTGCAGGCGGCCGACGGGAAACTGGCCGAGGCCGGGCAGACGGCCGACGAACGGGCGAAAGCGGCCGCCGCCCTGCAGGAGCGGCTCACTGCCCGCGACCGCGAGGTCGAGGCCCTCAAACAGCAGCTCAACCAGGCCAGCACCGGCCTGCAGGCCGCCACCGACGAATTGACCCTGGCCAAAAAGGCCGCCAGTGAAAAGACCGCAGCCGCAGCCGCGCTGGAGGAGCAGCTCACCAACCGCGGCGGCGAGGTGGAAACCCTCAAACAGCAGCTCGGCGAGGCGCAGGCGCGACTGGAATCGGCCCAGGCTGCCCTGGCCAGGGAGCAGGAGCAGGCCCAGGCGCTCGGCCGCACCCGCCAGGAACAGGCGGCGCAGCTGACCGCCCTGGCGGCGGAGAAGAGCGGGCTGGAGCAGCAAGTGCAGGCCAAGGCCGCGGAACTGGCCACCGCCCTGGCCGCCGTTGCCGCCCTGGAGGAGGAGGCAGCCGCCCATCCGCGGGCCGTGGCCGAACTCCAGGGGCTGCTCGGCCAGCGCACCAGCGAGTTGAAGGCCCAGCACAACGAGGCGGCGCAACAGCTCGCCCCGCTGCGCGAGCAGCTCGCCGTCCTGGAAACAGCCAACAAAAAAATCAACAAGTCCCTGGAGACCTGCGCCGCCGAGACCGAGGCGGCCCAGAAGCGGGTCATGGAGTTGGAGTCCTCCCAGGTGCTCACCCAGACTTCGCTCGCCGAGGCGGAAAAGAAGCTGGCCGCCGCAGTGGCGAGTCGGGACGAGCTGCAGCAGCAACTCAAGGAAATCGAGGCCGCGGCGGGCGACAAGGCCACCCGGCTCAACACCCTCATGGCCCAGTCGACCACCCTGAACGACGAGAAGCTCGGGCTGGCCAGCCAGCTGGCGGCACTCAGGGAGGAGGTGCAGCAGTTGCAGCCGCTGCAGGCGGCCCATGACGAGAAGGCCGCCGCCCTGGCCGCGGCCGAAGCCAGGCTGCAGGAGCTGCCGGCCCTGCAGGCCAAGGCCGAGGAGCTGACCGCGTCACTGGCGGAAAAAACCAGCGCCCTGGAGGCGGCCACCGCCCAGGCCGAAAAGGTGGCCGGCCTGGAGACCCGGGTGGCTGAGTTGCAGAAGAACATGGAGGAGACCGCCGCCCGCCACGCCCAGGCCGTCAGCCAGGTGCAGGTGCTGGAAGCGGACAAGGCCAGCCTGGCGGCCCAGCTGGCCACCGCCCAGCAGCAGGCCACGGACATCGCCGCCCTGAAAAAGACCCTGGATGAGCGCAGCAGCGCCCTGGCCCTGGCCGAGAGCAGACTGCAGAACCTGGCCGGCGCCGACGAGCGCATCGCCGCCCTGGAAACCAAGGTGGCCGAACAGACCGCGGCCGTCCAGCAGCAACAGGCCGCGCGCGCCGAGGCGGAACAGCGGGTGGCCGAGGTCACGGCAAAGATGGCCGAGACCAGCAAGGCCCTGACCGCGGCCGAGGAGCGGGCCAAGGGTCTGGAAGAGGAACTGGCCGCGGCCGGGGCCCGGGTGACCGAGCTGCTCGATGAGCACAAGCTGCGCGCACAGCAGGACCTGGTGCCCAACCTGGAGCAGCAGATCGCCACCCTGCGCGGCCAGGTCTCGCAGATGGAAAGGGCCGAGGCCGAAGCACGCAAACTGGTTGCCGAGGCCCAGGCCGCGGCGGCCGCGCGCACGGAAGAAGCCCAGACGGCAACGAGCACGAGCGCCGACCTCAAGGCCGAGCGCGACGGCCTGGAAAAGACCCTGGCCGGCTGCCGGACGACCATCGGTGAACTGCAGGGCAAGCTCGAGGCGCTGCAGCAGGAGGCCCGGCAGCCGGCACCGGTTGCCCCCCCGCCCCCGGCAACCGAGCCGGCAGCGGCCACTCCGCCGGCGCCGCAGCCGCTCGCCCAGACCGCTGCGCAGACCCCGGCCGCACCGGACCGGGATGCGGACGGGCTCGCCGACGCCCGGGATCTCTGCCCGGATTCACCCGCCGGCGCCAAGGTGAACGAACTGGGCTGCCAGCCTGACAAGGGCTTGGTGCTCGAAGGCGTGCAGTTCAAGTCCGGCACCGCCGAACTGGAGCCCGGCGCCATGAAGAAACTCGACCAGGTGGCGGCCTCGCTGGCCGAGCTGGCGCAGGTGCGGGTCGAGGTGGCCGGCTACACCGACTCGGTGGGCGACCCCGGCCGCAACCAGCAGCTGAGCGTGCGCCGCGCCCAGGCCGTGGTCGACCACCTCGCCTCCAGGGGCGTGGCCAAGGACCGGCTGACCGCCAAGGGCTACGGCCAGGAGAACCCCATCGCCGACAACGCCAGCGCCGAAGGCAGAAGCCGCAACCGGCGGGTGGAACTGCATCCGGTCAGGTAAGGGTCGGCAACAGTCGGCATTGCCCAGCACAAAAGCCCTGTCGCCATCGAGGCGACAGGGCTTTTTTTGTGCGCCGGCGGCAGCCGCCGCGGTCCGCCTCAGAACAGCCTGAGCAGGGCCAGGTTGCCCAGCCCGATGAGGAAGCCGAGCAGGGCGCCGAACAGGTTGATGTACTTGAACTGCTCCTCCATGATCGACAGCAGCAGCCGTTCCAGCTGGAGCAGGTCGAGCCCGTTGACCTTGTCGGTCACCACCCGCTGGATGTTGAGCGACTCGACCACCCCCGGCACCTCGGCCAGGAGCATGCGGTTGGCGGTGTGGACAATGCCCTCGCAGATGCCGCGGCGCACGCCGTGGGGGACGAGGTTTTCGAGCCGGCCCAGGGGAACGGTGAGCAGGTCGTCGATCATGGCCCCGGTCAGGTTGCGGACAAGCCGCTCGGTGCGATTGGCGCGGAACAGGGCGACAACCTCGCGGACCAGGGTCGCGCGCAGTTCACGGCCGCTGTCGCCCGGGCAGAACCGGGCGGCGAGCGAGGCCATGGTCCGCCGGCCGCGGTCGAGCAGATCCTCCATACCCACGTGGAGCAGCACGCTGAGGCCGTTGCGCGTCCCCTCGGCCCGGAACACGGCGAGCAGCTGGCCGGCGCCGGTCCGGCAGAGGGTGTCGACCCGCTCCGCACCGACGCGGTCGAGCAGGTCCGCCAGCGGGCGGGCCAGCAGGGTGTCGACCTGGCCGCCGAGCACGGCAACCATCCGCTCCTGGACCTCGGGGTTCCGCAGCCAGGCGATCAGGTCCTCCTGGCGGGTGTCCAGGTAGGCCCCGATCTTCTCCTCGAAGCTGTCCATGTCGAGAAACCCCCGGGCCATGGCGCCCACCGGGCCGAGCGAATCGAGGAAGTGCTCGACCCCGCCCTGGATGCCGCGCAGCACCTGGCCGCGCAGCACCGGGTCGGCCAGGTGTTCGCCCATCTTCGGCAGGACGGCGGCGGCCAGCTGGCGGACGAGATCCTGCAGGAGCGCGGTCAGTTCCGCCGGCAGCAGGTCGGCGACCGTGCGCCCGTCGGCCGCGGCCCGGCGCAGGCTGTCGGCGAGGTAGTGCCCCAGCCACTCGGCGGTGCGTTCGGCGACGAGCAGGTCGCTGACCACCTGGTCGAACAGCAGGTAGACCGTCCGGCGGCCCTCCGGGGTGACCAGGCTGTTCAGTTCCCGTTCGCCGAGAGCGTCGAGCCGCTCGTGGATGGACTCGCCCAGCCGGGCCGCGAAGTCCTCGGTCGCCAGGTAGCGGTTCACCCCCTCGGCCAGCCGGTATTTCAGCGTCTTGACACCCACCTGGAAGTAGGCGCGGAAGCGGCGCGGCACGATCGCGGGCACGGGGCCCAGGTCGCGGCGAAGCACCTCGGCGAGCGTGCGCTCGACCAGCTGGGCGAGGTGCTCCTGGAACGGCTCCTCGGAGAGGGCCGCGCCGATGTCGCGGCTGGTGAGCAGGTGGCGGCCGACCATCTCGCCGATGTTGGCGGCCAGCTGGTGCCGTTTGGCCGGGATGACCCCGGGCGTCATGGGCACCCGCACCCCCCACAGGTGCCACGGCCGCAACGGCCGGAAGAGCATGCGGATGGCGATCTTGTTGGTCAGGTAGCCGATGAAGGCGCCAATGCAGGGCGGGCCGGCAAGGCTGAGCAGGGCAGGGTCGAAAGGCAGCACGGGGGGTCAACCTGGGGTGAGGGGTGAGTGGAGCAGCGGCTGGAGTTCGTCCGGGTGGCCGAGCAGGTGGCGGGCCCCGGCGGCGCGCAGCTCGTCGGCGGTGCGAAACCCCCAGAGCACGCCCACGGCCACCATGCCGGCGGCCCGGGCGGTGTGCATGTCCGTGGCGGTGTCACCGAGATAGAGCACCTCGGCCGGCTCGAGGCCGAGTTCAGCGGCAATGGCCAGCGCCGCGGCGGGGTCCGGCTTTTTCGGCACCCCGGGCCGCTGGCCGTAGAGCGGGGCAAAGGTCCAGCGGGGCAGGAGCTGTTCGACGCACAGCCGGGTGAAGGCGTCGGGCTTGTTGGAGAGCACGGCGAGCCGGTAGCCGTCGCTGCTCAGCCGGTCGAGCATCTCGGGCACGCCGGCGTAGGGGGCGGTGCGCTCGTTCCAGCTGCGGCTGTATTCCCGTTCGAAGGCGGCCATGAGCGCATCGACCAGCGGGGCGCTGCGCCGCTTGTCGGGCAGGAGCCGCTCGGCCAGGGTGCGCAGGCCGTCGCCGACGAACAGCCGGTAGGCCGCCACCGGGTGCGCCGGCAACCCGAGTGCATCCAGGGCGCGATTGGCCGCGGTGGCCAGGTCCTCCAGGGTGTCCAGCAGGGTGCCGTCCAGATCGAACAGGATCGCCTTGTAGTGCATGGTGCCGGTCCTCCGCATTGCGGAAAAAGGTCGCGTGCCGGGCCTCCCGCACCCGGATGCGGCGCATCATACCCACCGCCCGAACGGCCGTCCACGGTTTTGTCCGCTCCCCGGCCGCCCCATTCTCGGCAGGAGGGGTGAAAAACCATGGACGGGCCACCCGCTTTCTTTTACGATAGGGGCGCTTTGCCCACGCCCGGCGTCCGGCCGCCAGCCGCAAGCCTTGCCGGGCCGGAAGCGCCCCGGCGGCCCTCCCCGCCGCCATCCCCCTCTGCCTATCTGTTGCCGCGAGCCGATGAGCCAGGAATTGCCCAGTCCCGACGTGATGATCGACCTGATCAAGGTGAGCAAGGTCTATCCCCCCGATGTGCAGGCCCTGACCGATGTCTCCCTCACCGTCCGGCGGGGTGAGATCGTGTTCCTCACCGGCATGAGCGGCGCCGGCAAGTCCACCCTGCTCCGCCTGCTCAGCCGCATCGAGAAGGCGGACAAAGGGTTGGTCGAGGTGGCCGGCATCGACGTGACCAAGCTGCCGCAGCGGCAGATCCACGTGCTGCGGCGCAAGGTGGGCATGGCCTACCAGGACTTCAAGCTCCTGCCCGAGCGGACCGTGGCCGACAACATCGCCATCAGCATGGAGGTGGCCTACCGCGCCCCGGTGTTCATTGAAAAACGCACCCGGGAGCTGCTCGACCGGCTCGACCTGGCGAAAAAATACGCGACCCCGGCCGAGGAATTGAGCCGCGGCGAGCAGCAGCGGGTGTCCATCGCCCGGGCCCTGGCCAACTTCCCGGAGATCCTGCTGGCCGACGAACCCTCGGGCAACCTCGACCCGCAGACCACCGCCCTGGTCATGGACCTGTTCCACGAGCACAACCGCAAGGGCGCGACCATCATGATCGCCACCCACGACCGCTCGCTCTACCAGGCGACCAGCCACCGGATGATCGAACTCCGCTTCGGCCGGCTGCGCACCGAACCGGCCGAGGCCGCGGACAACGGCGCGCCGCCCGGCGACACCGCCGCAGCCGGCCTGACCGCGGTCGAGGAGGTCTAGGCGATGCGCTTTCTCGCCGTGGTGCTCCGCCACACCAGCCGCAACATGCTGCACACCTGGAAGTCGCAGCTCATGACCCTGTGCACGGTGGCCCTGTCCGTGCTCATCTTCGCCTTCTTCTACCTGATCTACTACAACGCCCTGCACCTCGGCGAGGAACTGGGCGACGACCTGCGCCTGGTCGTCTACCTGGACGAGGACCCGGCCCCGGCCCTGCAGGAGGAATACACCCGCCGGATCGAGAAGTTCGACCGGGTGGAACGGATCGAGTTCGTCAGCGGCAAGGCGGCCTACGAGCGGTTCCAGGCGCAGCTCGGCGCGGACGCGGACGTGCTCGTCGGCGTGCCCGACACCTTTCTGCCGCCGTCCATGGAGGTCTACCCGGTGCGCTCGCTGGACAGCCTGACGCGCATCAAGCGGTTCTCCGACTACCTGCTCACCCTGCCGGGCGTGCTCAAGGTCCAGTACGGCAAGGAGTGGATCGAGCGGTTCTACACGTTCATCCAGCTGATGCGCATCGTCATTCTCCTTTCCGGCTTCCTGCTCATCATGACCACCACCTTCATGGTCGCGCACACCATCCGCCTGACCCTGTTCGCCCGCCGGAAGGAACTGGAGCTGCTCCGCCTGGTCGGCGCCACCAGCAGCTACATCCGCATGCCCTTCCTGGTCGAGGGCGCCCTGCAGGGACTCTTCGGCGCCGGGCTCGGCCTGGCGGCGCTGGGCGTGCTGTTCAGCTGGATCCGCCTGCAGTTCGCCGGCCCGGCGGCCCTCACCGGCGTGCCCTTCACCTTCTTTCCCTGGCCGATCCTCCTGGCCATGATGGCCGCGGCCACCCTGCTCTGCGCCCTGGGCAGCTTTTCCACCACCCGCCGCATCAACCAGATCTGACCCCCATGGTCCGCGCCGCCACCCTCCTCCTCGCCTGCCTGCTGGCGGTGTGGTCCGGCCAGGCCGCCGCGGCCGGCCAGGGCGCGAGCACGCTCACCATCGGCCGGCTGCAGGAGGAGATCCGCAGTCACGAGGATCTGCTCGACCAAAGCGGCGACGAGGAGCGGTCGCTGCTCGACCAGCTGGCCCGGCTCGATGGCGACATCAGCCGTCAGCAGAGCGCCATCCGGGACATCCAGGCGCGCATCCAGGCCCAGGACGAGGTGCTCGCCGCCAAGGAGGCGGAACTCGCCACCATCCGCGCCAAGAACAAGACCCTGCAGGACCACCTGATGAAGCGGCTGCGGGCCTTCTACCTGATGGGGCCGCACGGCGTGCTCAACGTGGCCTTTTCCAGCCGCTCCCTGCCGGAGCTGCTGCTGGTCAACGACAGCTTCCGCTCGCTGGTCACCTACGACCAGGAGGTGTTCGCGGCCTACCGGGAGAGCGTCACCACCATCGAACGGGCCCGCCAGGCCCGGGAACTGGAAAAGGCGGTGCACGAGAAATTCCTCGAGGAGGCCGACCGCGAGCACCGGGAACTGGCTGCGACCGTGGCCGAAAAAAATGAGTTGCTCGAACAGGTGCGCACCCGGAAGGGGTTGTACGAGCAGGCCCTGCGCGAGATGCGCAAGGCCGAGGGCGAACTGCACAAGACCCTGGCCGGCCGCAAGCAGGCCAAGGCCCAGCAGGCCCGCGGGTTCGCGGGCAACCGCGGCGCCCTGCCGCCGCCGGTGGTCGGCCGGCTGGTGCGCCGCTTCCAGGACCCGGCCTACGCGGCCGACGACGCCACCTTCCAGAACGGCATCACCATCGCCGTCGACGGCCGCACCCAGGTGCGCGCCGTGTACGGCGGCGAGGTCATCTTCGCCGGCTACATGCGCGGCTACGGCAAACTGGTGATCATCGACCACGATCTGCAGTACTGCACCGTTTCCGCCCGCTTCGACGATCTCGCCGTGCGCGAGGGCGACCGGGTCAGCCAGGGGCAGGTGCTCGGCACCACCGGCGAGGTGGCCACCCTGTTCGGCGACGGCCTCTACTTCGAGATCCGCCGCGGCACGGTGGCCGAGGACCCGCTCCTGTGGTTCCGGACCGGCGCCGTGGCCCGCCGCTGAACCGTCCCGCCGGCGCCCATCCCGCTGATTCCCCTCGCACCGCCGATAACCGTTGCCTCGGCAGCATCTTCCCGGTATTTTGACAGCCTCCATCCCGGCCGGGCCACGCACGACGTCCGCCAGGTTCCGGGTACCCGATCCACCCCTTGCCGCCGCCACACCCGACCGCCCCATGAAACGGACCGCCCTCCTGCTCATCCTCCTCTGCTCCTGCCTCCTCGCCCCCGCCCGCGCCGAGGAGAGCAAACAGGAGCGCGACACCTACCGGGAGCTGGAAACCTTTGCCAACGTCCTCACCCTCATCCAGCAGTACTACGTGGACGAGGTGGACAGCACCAAGGCCATCAGCGGCGCCATCACCGGCATGCTCGGCTCGCTCGACCCGCACTCCGCCTACATGACCCCGGAGGATTTCAAGGAGTTGGAGGAGGAGACCTCGGGCAGTTTCACCGGCATCGGTATCGAGATCACCATCCGCGACGGCGTGCTCACCGCGGTGGCGCCCATCGAGGACACCCCGGCGGACCGCCAGGGCATCCTCTCCGGCGACCAGATCCTGCGCATCGACGGGGAGATGACCAAGTCCATGACCCTCATGGAGGCGGTCAAGAAGCTGCGCGGCGAACCGGGCACCAAGGTGACCATCAGCGTCCAGCGCCAGGGCTGGCCGGACGCCCGCGACTTCACCCTGGTGCGCGAGGCCATCCCGCTGCATTCGGTCAAGTCCCTGGAACTCGAACCGGGCTACGCCTCCATCCGCGTCAGCAACTTCCAGGCGAGCACCACCCGCGACGTGCGCGAGGCGCTCAAGGAACTGCGCGCCAAGCGGCCGCTGCAGGGGCTGGTGCTCGACCTGCGCAACAACCCGGGCGGCCTGCTCGACCAGGCGGTCAAGGTGGCCGACATTTTCCTCGACAAGGGGGTGATCGTTTCCACCCGGGGTCGGGACAACCAGGAGCAGATGCTGTTCGAGGCCCACCCGGACGGCGCGCCCGGCACCTACCCCATGGTGGTGCTGGTGAACGGCGGCTCGGCGAGCGGCTCGGAGATCGTCGCCGGCGCCCTGCAGGACCACAAGCGGGCCATCGTCCTCGGCACCACCACCTTCGGCAAGGGCTCGGTGCAGACCATCCTGCCCCTGCCCGACGGCGCCGGCATCCGCCTGACCACGGCCAAGTACTACACCCCGAGCGGCGATTCGATCCAGGCCACCGGCATCAAGCCGGACATGGTGGTGCCGCTGACCGCGGCCGACGGCAAGGATCTGGCCGCCGAGGCCGGGGCCATCCGCGAGAAGGACCTGCCCCGCCACCTGCCCGGCGAGGCCGAGACCGGACCGGCGCCGGGCAACGAGCCGGAAACCAAGGCGGCAGCGGACAAGGGAAACGAGGCGGACACCGAGACGGACAAGGACACGACCGGGACCGAGCCGGAAAAAGGCACCGGCACGGAGGCGCCGGCAGCGACGCCGGCCGAGCCCGATCAGGCCGACCAGCGGTTGGAAAAGGACAACCAGCTGCGCACCGCGCTGATCGTCCTCAAGAGCCTCAACCTCGCCTCGGGCAAGCAGCCCGCCCGCGAGGCGAAAAAGGACGAGACCCGGGACAACGGCACGCCCCCCGAGAAGACGCCCCCGCCGCCGCCCGTGCCCGCCGGCAAGCAGTGACCCGCCGCGACGCGGGCAGGCCCCGGCTCAGGCCAGGCCCAGGTCGCGCAGCACGCTTTTCTTGCCGGTCCAGTTCCGGCTCACCTTGACAAACAGGGTGAGCCGCACCCGGCAGTCCAGCAGCCGGCCAATGTCGGCGGCCGCGCTCGTGCGCACCGCCGCCAGCATCCGCCCCCCCTGGCCGATGAGAATCCCCTTCTGCGAGTCCCGTTCCACCAGGATGGTGGCCCGGATGACCACCGGCCGGTTCCCCTCGCCTTCCTCGAAGGCGTCGATGATGACCGCGGTCGAATAGGGCACCTCGTCGCGGGTGAGCAGGAAGATCTTCTCGCGGATGATCTCCGCGGCGATGAACCGCTCGGTGGCGTCGGTGGGCAGGTCGTCCGGGTAATACTGCGGACCCTCGGGCAGGCGCGCCACCAGTTCGGCGGTGAGGGCCTCCACCCCCGCGCCGGTGAGCGCCGACACCGGGACGATGGCGGCGAAATCGTGCAGCCGCCGGTACCAGTCGATCACCGGCAGGAGCTGCTCCGGCGCCAGCAGGTCGATCTTGTTCAAGGCCAGCACCACCGGGCAGCGGATCCCGTCCAGGTAGCCGCGGTATTCCTCCCCGCGCCGCTCCAGCCGGGCCGGGGCGCGGTCGTTGCCGTCCACCAGGAACAGGGCCACGTCCGCGTCGGCCAGGCTCTCCATGGCCACCCGCACCATCTGCCGGTTCATCTCCTCGCGGGGCTCGTGCAGCCCGGGCGTGTCGAGCAGGATCATCTGGTGGCCCGGGGCGGTGACAATGCCCATGATCCGGTTGCGGGTGGTCTGCGGCCGGGGGGTGACAATGGCGATCTTCTGCTGGAGCAGGTGGTTGAGCAGGGTCGACTTGCCCGCGTTGGGCGGGCCGATGATCGCCACCACCCCGGAGCGATGCGCACTGTGATCCATGAACACGATCCTTTCCCGGCGATGCGCCGAAAATCACAAAGAATTTGCATGACAAAGCAGGCCAGTCCTGCTGGCACCGGCACCTTACCATGACCCGAGAACTTCGCAACGTGTTCCCCCTATGATCGTCCCCGGCAGCCTTGTTGAATACATCGAGGGCGGCAGGTTCCTCTGCGCCCTGGTCGCCGCCGTGGCCGACCGGAAGATCCACCTGCTCAACCAGAACGGGCGGGAGATCAACCTGCCCGAGTCGCGCATCGTCATCGCCTCGCGCAGGGCCCAGCCGCAGGAGGCAAGCCGCGAGCAGCTGGCCGCCGCCCTCCAGGAGCGCGCCCGCCACCGCGCCGAGCTGGCCGAAACCATCGCCCTGGAGGAACTCTGGGAGATCGCCTGCGCCGAGCCGGAGGAGGAGTTCGCGGTGGACTTCCTCGCCGAGCTGCAGTTCGGCGCCGCGGTGGACGACGACCGGCGCGCCGCCTTCCTGCGGGCGGTGTTCGCCGACCCGCTTTACTTCAAGTTCCGCAACGGCCGCATCGTGGTGCACAGCGCGGACCAGGTGGAACAGCTGCAGGCGCAGCGACAACGCGAGGCGGAAAAGGCCGAGCTGCTCAGCCGGGCCGCCGACAACCTGCGCCGTCTCGCCCGGGGCGAGCCGGTGGCGGACGATGCCTGGCCGGAGCGGGAGCGGGTGCTCGACTGGCTCGAGCAGTCGGTGCTGTTCGGCACGGACAACCCGGACGACGAATTCATCCGCCAGGCGCTGAAAACGGCCGGCCTGACCGGGCCGCACGACGGCTACCAGGTGCTCGTCCATGCCGGCCGCTGGGACCGGGACGAGAACCTCGCCCTGCGCCGCGCCGACCAGCCGGTGGCCTTTGCCGATGCCTGCGTGGAGGCCGCCGCCGGCCTGCACGAGGCCACGGCCGAGGAACTGCTCGCCGACGCCAGGCGCCGCGACCTGCGCCACCTGGACATCCTGACCATCGACGGCAGCACCACCCGGGACTTCGACGATGCCCTGCACATCGAGCCGCAGGCCGACGGCACGGTGCTGGTGGGCATCCACATCACCGACGTCACCCACTACGTGCCGCCGCACGGCCCGCTGTTCGCCGAGGCCCGGGAGCGCGCCACCTCGCTCTACTTCCCCGAGAACCAGGTGCCCATGCTGCCCGACCGGCTGTCGCTGGAGATCTGCAGCCTGCACCTGGGCCGGGTGCGGCCGGCCTTGAGCTTCCTCGTCACCCTGGACAGGGAGGCCCGGGTGCGCCACACCACCCTCGTGCCCGCGGTGATCGAGGTCAAACGGCAGCTCAGCTACGAGGAGGCCGACCGCCTGATCGACACCGACCCGGCCCTGGCGGCCCTGAACGCGGTCCGCCTGCGCCTGCGCCAGCGGCGCATCGACAACGGCGCCCTGCTCCTCTCCCTGCCGGACGTGAACCTGGACATCAGCGACCGCGACCGCATCCGGGTGGAGCTGTCGCCGGTGGACACCCCGGCGCGCAACCTGGTCTCCGAACTGATGATCCTGGCCAACTCCCTGGCCGCGGACTACCTCGCCAGCCGGGAGGCGCCCGGGCTGTTCCGCTCCCAGCCGCCGCCGCGCAAGCGGCTCATCTCCGGGGCGCAGAACGCCATCATCGACATCGCCCGCCAGCGCCGCTTCCTCTCCCGCGGCGAGTTGACCACCCATGCCAAGGTGCACAGCGGCCTCGGCCTGAACAGCTACACCACCATCACCTCGCCCATCCGCCGCTTCCTCGACCTGGCCATGCAGCACCAGCTCGCCCACATGGCGCGCGGCAAGGGCATCCTCTTCTCCGCCGACGAATGCCGCACCTTTGCCGGCGTCCTCCAGCAGAACCTCTCCCGCGCCAACGCCATCCGCCAGCAGCACCACCGCTACTGGATGCTGCGCTACCTGGAGCCGCGCGAGGGCCAGCGGATCAACGCCATGGTGCTCGGGCTCGGCCCCAGGCGGGTCAACCTGATGCTCTGCGATTGTTTGTTCGACGTGGACCTGCCGCCCAACCCCGCCTTTCCGGTGGAGCCGGGCGACACCGTGCCCATCCGGCTCGCCCGGGTGCGGCCGCTGGACAACGTGCTCAGGGTGGAGTGGTAGGGCGGCCTACGCGTACACCTCGGCCTCGCGGAAGCGCGGCGCGACCGCGTCCTTGGCCGAGAGCAGCGGCTCGCCCGGGTACGGCCAGCCGATGGCCAGGTCCGGGTCGTTCCAGATGATCGCCCGCTCGTGCTCGGGCGCGTAGTAGTCGGTGGTCAGGTAGAGGAACTCGGCCGCATCGGACAGGACCACGAAGCCGTGGCCGAACCCCTCGGGCACCCAGAACTGGCGCTTGTTGTCCGCGGACAGGTGCACCCCGGTCCAGCGACCGAACGTGGGCGAACTGCGCCGCAGGTCCACGGCCACGTCGAACACCTCGCCGCTGATCACCCGCACCAGCTTGCCCTGGGCCTGCTCGATCTGGTAGTGGAGGCCGCGCAGCACGCCCCTGGTCGAGCGGCTGTGGTTCTCCTGGACGAACTCGGTGGCGAGCCCGGTCTGCTCGCGCCAGCGGCGCAGGTTGAAACTCTCGAAGAAAAAGCCGCGTTCGTCGCCGAACACCCGTGGCTCGATAATGAGCACCCCGGGAATCTCCGTTGCCAGCACCTTCATTTTCCGCCCTCCCCGGTCCGACCGGCGTACATCTTCTCGTAATACTTTTGGTAGGAGCCGTCGAGCACGCCCGCCAGCCACGTCCCGTTGGCCAGGTACCAGTCCACCGTGCGCTCGATGCCCTGTTCAAAGGTCCAGCGCGGCGTCCAGCCGAGTTCGCGCTCGATCTTGCCGGCGTCGATGGCGTAGCGGCGGTCGTGGCCGAGCCGGTCGCGGACAAAGGTGATGAGCGAGCGCCGCGGCTGCCCGGAGGCCAGCGGCCCGACCTTGCGGTCGAGCATGTCGCAGAGCAGCTCGACGATCTCCAGGTTCCGCTTCTCGTTGTGGCCGCCGATGTTGTACGACTCGCCCACCCGGCCGTCAGTGAGCACGCGCACGATGGCCTCGCAGTGGTCCTCCACGTACAGCCAGTCGCGCACGTTGCCGCCGTCGCCGTAGACCGGCAGCGGCCGGCCGTGCAGGCCGTTGTTGAGCATCAGCGGGATGAGCTTCTCCGGGAACTGGTAGGGCCCGTAGTTGTTCGAGCAGTTGGTGATCAGCACCGGCAGGCCGTAAGTGTGGCAGTAGGCCCGCACCAGGTGGTCGGAGCTGGCCTTGGAGGCCGAGTAGGGCGAGCGCGGATCGTAGGGGGTGGTTTCGCTGAACAGGCCGGTCGGCCCGAGCGAGCCGAACACCTCGTCCGTGCTCACGTGCAGGAAGCGGTGGCCGGCAGCCGCCGCGTCGGCCGGCCAGCTCCGCCGCGCCGCCTCGAGCAGGGTGAAGGTGCCGTGGATGTTGGTGCGGATGAAGGCGTCCGGGTCGTCGATGGAGCGGTCCACGTGCGACTCGGCGGCGAAATGGACCACCGTGTCGATGCGCTCGCGCGCGAACAGTTCCGCGACCAGCGACGGGTCGCAGATGTCGCCGCGCACGAAGGTGTAGCGCGGGCTGTCGGCCACCTCGCGCAGGTTGTCCAGGTTGCCGGCATAGGTGAGCTTGTCCAGGTTGATTACCCGCCAGCCGGGCCGGTCGGCGAGCAGCAAACGGACGAAGTTGGCGCCGATGAAGCCGCAGCCGCCGGTCACCAGTAGGGTTTTTTCCATAACAGTCCCTCGCGCGGATCGAAGCCCCGGCCCCTTGCCGGGCCGGCCCGACTGCGCCGTTTGTCAGAATGGTCGCCGCGACCTGCCCCGGGCCCTGCCCGGAACGCGCCTCGCTCCCACCCATTTTCTTGACTTTGCAAACTTTTTCCGGAGCGGACAACCCGCGCCGGAAGCGCCGTTACTATAGAGGCCCGCACCCGTTCTGTCAAACAGGAAGGCGCCCCCGCCGGCAAAAGCGCGCCCGGCCGGCCCGGCCGTCGGCCGCCCCGCCATCCGTGGTCCGGCACCCGCTTATCGTGGACAAACCGGCGACCATCAGGTATATGCTTCGACAGTCTTTTTTGCGCCAACCCCAGAACGCCGGCCCCGGCCGAAGCGGCGAAACTCCGATGAAACTGCCCTTTTTCAGACTGATGCTCCTCTGCGGGCTGCTCCTGTTCGTGACCGGCGGGCCGGCATCCGCCGCCGACCAGGACCCGGCGATCAAGGACATCATCGTCACCACCTCGGAGAGCGACCTGCTCCTCTTCGCCACGGTGCGCAACGCCTTCACCGAGGAGATGCTCGCCGGCGTCCGCCAGGGACTGCCGGTGGTGTTCACCTTCCACCTGGAACTGGTCAAGGCGCGCAAGCACTGGCTCGACATCACCCTGGTGGAATCCACCGTCACCCACACCCTCGGTTGGGACGAGGGGGCCCAGGTGTACCGGGTCGCCTTCTCCGAGGATGAGGGCCGGGTCGAAACCACCGCCTCGCTGGACGAGGCCCGCCAGCTGATGACCGAACTCAACGGCGTCAAGGTCATCGCCCTCGACCAACTGGTCCCCGACGCCCCCTACGCCATTCACTTCAAGGTCACCCTGAAGAAGGGCTCCCTGCCGCTGGGTCTTGGCAGCATCGCTCCGGCCGCGGTCTGGGGCGACTTCGAGACCGACTGGCGGACCATCGAATTCCGCTACTGATCCCCTCCCCAGCGGGCGGCGCCATGCTCACCCCGGAACAGCGCAAACGCAAGCAGCGGCTCATCCGGGTGGTGATCGCCTTCTGCCTGCTGCTCATCCCGGCGCTCGCCTACCTGCAGCGCGGTCTGCTCGGCGCGGACCTCAACCTGCCGGTGAGCAGCACCATCCTCATCTTCGCCCTGATCAACATCAACGGGCTGCTCCTGCTGCTCATGCTCTACCTGGTGCTGCGCAACCTGGTGGAGCTGATCTTCGAACGCAACCAGAAGATCATGGGCTCGCGCCTGCGAACCCGCCTGGTCATCTCCTTTGTCAGCCTGTCGCTGGTGCCCACCGGCATCCTGTTCGTCATCGCCCTGCGCTTCGTCTCCACCTCCATGGACTACTGGTTCAACACCAACGTGGACGAGGCCCTGGAGGCGGCCCACCGGCTGGCCCAGTCCGCCCTGCACGAGACCGGCCAGCAGGCCGAACTGGTCGGCCGTCAGCTGGTCACGCTCATGGAGAGCGGCGCCCTCGACATCCAGGACCTGCCCGCCCTGGAACGGGTGCTGGCGCGCACCCTGGAGGCGGACCTGCCCGGCACCCCGGACAGCCTGGTGCTGCTCGACAGCCACCGCCGCGAACTCATCGCCGTGCGCGGCCAGCGGCTGCTGCCGATCATCCTGCCGGTGATCCCGTCCGAGGCCATCCGCCTGGCCGACGTGCACAACCGCGCCGAGGTGGTCACCCAGCGGACCACCATCGGCGAACTCATCCAGGCCATCGTGCCGGTGGACGTGCAGGTCTCGGCCCGGCCGCAGACCTGGTTCCTGGTCACCACCCAGCTGGTGCCCACCGCCCGGCTCGAGACCCTGCAGGCGGTGTTCGCCGGCGTCACCGGCTACGACCAGCTGGTCATGCTCAAGGCGCCGATCAAGCTCAGCCTGATCATCATGCTCCTGATCATCACCCTGCTCATCCTGTTCGGGGCGATCTGGTTCGGCTTCTACATCTCCAGAAGCCTCACCGGGCCGATCAACAAGCTGGCCGAGGCCACCCGCAGGGTCGCCGAGGGGGACCTGGACTTCACCCTGGAAAAGGAGTCGGGCGACGAGATGGGGCTCCTGGTCGACTCGTTCAACTCCATGACCTCGGACCTGCTCGTCTCCAACCGGCGGCTGGCCAGCGCCCACCAGGCCCTGCAGCAGAGTACCGAGGTCTCGGAGCAGCGCCGCCGCTACCTGGAGACCATCCTCGAGAACGTGGCCGCCGGCGTCATCGCCCTCGACGAGCACAACCGCATCGCCACCATCAACCGCTTCGCCGAGGAGCTGCTCGCCATCAAGCCCTCCGCCTATCTCGGCCGCGAGTACCACGAGGTGCTGCCCCGCCAGCACGCCCTGATCGTCGAGAGCTTCCTGGCCGAACTGGACGCCACCGGCCGCTCGACCATCGAGCGCCACCTGCGGGTGACCATCCGCCGCGGCGAGACCCTCAGCCTGCAGGTGAACGTCACCCGCATGGTCGACGAGCGCGGCCGGCCCATCGGCTTCGTCATCCTCTTCGACAACCTCACCAACCTGGAAAAGGCCCAGCGGCTCGCCGCCTGGCAGGAGGTGGCCCGGCGCATCGCCCACGAGATCAAGAACCCGCTCACCCCCATCCAGCTCTCGGCCCAGCGGTTGCGCAAGCGCTACCTGGACCGCATCGGCGAGGACCGCGACATCTTCGACCAGTGCACCGCCACCATCGTCGCCCAGGTGGACGAGATCAAGAAGCTGGCCGGCGAGTTCTCCGACTTCGCCCGCATGCCCAAGCTGCGCCGCGAAACCGCGGACCTGGGCCGGCTGGCCGAGGAGGTGGTCTTCCTCTACCGCGAGGCGCACCGCACGCTGCACTTCACCTGCCGGGTCGACCCGGCCCTGGCCCCCTTCCCCTTTGACGCGGTGCAGGTCAAGCGGGTGCTCATCAATCTCCTCGACAACGCCGTGACCGTGCTCGGCGACGGCGGCGCCATCGAAGTGCGCGTCGGTCCGGCGCCGGAGAGCGACCCGCCCATGGCCCTGCTGCAGGTGGCGGACAACGGCCCGGGCATCCCGGCAGACGTCCGCCTGCGCATCTTCGAGCCCTACTTCTCCACCCGCAAGTCCGGCACCGGGCTCGGCCTGGCCATCGCCCACACCATTGTCAGCGAGCACGGCGGCACCATCCGCTGCCGCGACAACCAGCCCACGGGCACGGTCTTTACGGTTGAGCTGCCGCTGTATCCCTGATAAGATGCCCGCCTGACGCCCTGCCCCGCCGCCGCGCCCCTGCTGTCCCCGACCCCGCATCCCATCATGCCCGACACCATCCTCATCATCGACGACGAAGCCGCCATCCGCGAGACCCTCTCGGGCATCCTCGGCGACGAGGGCTTCGCCCCGCTCACCGCCGGTTCGGCCGAGGAGGGGCTGCAGCTGCTCGACGAGAAGGACGTGGACCTGGTGCTGCTCGACATCTGGCTGCCCGGCATGGACGGCATGGAGGGGCTGCGCACCATCCGCCAGCGCTTCGCCCACCTGCCGGTGATCATGATCAGCGGCCACGGCACGGTGGAGACCGCGGTCCAGGCCACCCGCATGGGCGCCTTCGACTTCATCGAGAAACCGCTCTCCTACGACAAGACCGTGCTCGCCATCCGCAAGGGGCTGGAGGTCTCCCGGCTCGAACGCGAGAACCGGCTCTTGCGCGCGAGCGGCCCGGACCGGGTGCGGCTCATCGGCGACAGCCCGCTCATGCAGCAGCTGCGCGCGCAGATCGACCGGGTCGCACCCACCGACGCCTGGGTGCTCATCCGCGGCGGCCACGGCACCGGCAAGGAGCTGGTGGCCCAGACCATCCACGCCCAGTCGCAGCGCAGCCGTCACCCCATGGTGGCGGTCAACTGCGCCGCCATCCCCGAGGAACTGATCGAATCCGAGCTGTTCGGCCACGTCAAGGGCGCCTTCACCGGCGCCACCGAGACGCGCAAGGGCAAGTTCGACCTGGCCAACGGCTCCACCCTGTTCCTCGACGAGATCGGCGACATGAGCCTGAAGAGCCAGGCCAAGGTGCTGCGCATCCTCCAGGAGCAGAAGTTCGAGCGGGTCGGCGGCGCCCGCACCATCGAGGTGGACGTGCGCGTGCTCGCCGCCACCAACAAGAACCTGGAAGAAGAAATCGAGCACGGCCGCTTCCGCGCCGACCTGTTCTACCGCCTGAACGTGGTGCCCATCGTCGTCCCGGACCTGGTGGAGCGGCGCGCTGACGTGCCGCTGCTGGTCGAGGAGTTCGCCCGCCAGTTCGGCCGCAAGGGGCTGGGCCACAAGGCATTCGCCGCCGACGCCCTGCAGCTGCTGCAGCGCCACGCCTGGCCGGGCAACGTGCGCGAACTGCGCAACCTGGTGGAGCGGCTGATGATCATGACCCCGGCGGACACGGTCACCGCGGCCGACGTGGCCCTGTTCCTCGGCGGCGCGCCGCTCTCTCCGCCGCCCGCGCCCGCGGCCGGGGCCGACTACGCCGGCCTGGACTACAAGGAGGCCCGCCGCCGCTTCGAGACCGACTACCTCCAGGCCCGGCTCGACGAGAACGACGGCAACGTCAGCCGCACCGCCGAGCAGATCGGCATGGAACGCAGCCACCTGCACAAGAAGGTCAAGGCCCTGGGCATCGTTGTCCGCTGAGCGCTGTCCGACCTTCCGCTTTCCCTCCCCCACCCTTTTCCCTTCGAGGTACCCCATGGTTTTTCCCGAATACCGCCCACGCCGTCTGCGCCGCACCGAGACCTTCCGCGCCATGATCCGCGAGACCCGGCTGGCGCCGGAGCAGATGATCTACCCCCTCTTTGTCCTGCCCGGCAAGGGCGTGCGCGAGCCCGTGCCCTCCATGCCCGGCGTGTTCCGCCTGAGTGTCGACCAGCTGGCCGCGGAGGCGCGCGACTGCCTGGCGCTCGGCGTGCGCTCGGTGCTCCTCTTCGGCCTGCCCGAGAAGAAAGACGGCCTCGGCTCGGGCGCCTACGCCAAAAACGGCATTGTCCAGCAGGCCATCCGCGAACTGAAAAACCGCACCCCGGAGATGAGCGTGGTCACCGATGTCTGCCTGTGCGAATACACCGACCACGGCCACTGCGGCTGTTTGGCGGGCGAGGAGGTGGACAACGACGCCACCCTGGAGCTGCTCGCCAAGACCGCGCTCTCCCACGCCCAGGCCGGGGCGGACATGGTCGCGCCCTCGGACATGATGGACGGCCGGGTGAGCGAGATCCGCACCGCCCTGGACGAGGAAAACTTCCACAACGTGCCGATCATGAGCTACGCGGTCAAGTACGCCTCGGCCTTCTACGGCCCGTTCCGCGACGCGGCCGAGTGCGCGCCCCAGTTCGGCGACCGCCGCGGCTACCAGATGGACCCGGCCAACAGCCGCGAGGCCCTGCGCGAGGCCACCCTGGACGTGGACGAGGGCGCGGACATCCTCATGGTCAAGCCGGCCATCGCCTACCTGGACATCATCGCCCGCCTGCACGACGAGTTCGACCTGCCCGTGGCCGCCTACCAGGTGAGCGGCGAGTACGCCATGATCAAAGCCGCGGCCGAACGCGGCTGGATCGACGGCGAACGGGTCATGGCCGAAAGCCTGATCGCCATCCGCCGCGCCGGCGCGGATATTATTCTCACGTATTTTGCCAAGGAGATGGCGCGGTTGCTCAACGAACGGGGATAAACTGTTGGGCTGTCTGGCTGTTTAGGCTGTAGGTTTTTTTGCATCGGTGCGGTGGAGGTGGACACACCGGGTGTCCATCGCTGCCATACCGCTCAACCACTCAAAATTTTCCAGTCCTCCGGTCGTGCGTAGGGGCGAAAAATCTTTCGCCCCTCAAGGAAAAATGCCCCCCCAACAGCCTGACACCCTGTGCAGCCACTGCATCGGCGGCACGGAGAAACCCAAGAAAAAACAGAGCGATACGGTTCGACCGCCCGTAGGGTGCGCCGTGCGCACCAATCCACCACCTCCCGGGAAAAGGACAAGGGCGCGAGGGCGACACCCCTGCATCCTGACAGCCTACATCCACCCTTACTGCGGGGGTGCATCGAAAGCACCCCATGCT
>ERZ1645187.127-NODE-127-length-71827-cov-485.398136_pt1 | contig 71827 bp, 71 predicted proteins | sample MGYA00575352_ERZ1645187 | MGnify/ENA primary metagenome ERZ1645187 (study PRJEB40837, sample SAMN11349314) | freshwater sediment metagenome | isolation source: river sediment | host: Sediment | place: India: Wazaribad , New Delhi | collected 2017-02-21 ... | reverse complement strand
TCCTCCTTGGCGTAGCCGACGCTGCCGAAGGGGTGGGCCAGGTCCCGGTCCAGGCGGGATGGGTGCCCGCTTGCGTGCCCTAGCTCATGAAGCGCGGTGCTGTAATAGGCATCGGCGCTCGGGAAGCTGTCCCGCGGCGGCAAGTGTATCCGGTCCGTGGCGGGCCGGTAGAAGGCGCGGTCGGGCTGGTCGTGGCGGATGTCCGCGCCGGAGGCCTTCAGCAGGGCCTCGGCTCGCTCGTGACGGTCCCAGCCGGACGCCCCCGACGGGGACAAGCTCGGAAGCGGCGGCAGGCCCTCGATCTGCTCGGCGTTGAAGACCACGGCGGAGAAGACCTTCGGCTTGTCGAGCTGGACCGTGCGGTAGACAGTGGTGCCCTCGGCATCCTTGAGCGGCTTGCCGCGCTCGTCCTTCACCGCGATCTGGTCGGTGAGCTTCCAGTATTGGACCAGGGTCCCCTTCTCCCCCTGGCGGACCTGGGCGCCGACGCCTTTAGCCTGCTTGTAGGTCATCCAGCGGGGGTCTCCTCTCCCCTGCACCTCCAACCAGATCGCGTTGGACCCCCTGTACCGGGTCCCGGAGACCGGGTTGTGCGGCAGATGGATGGTCCCCGGCTCCCAAGGCTTCTGCCAGGGGGCGGTGCCGGCCTCAAGCTGCTCGATCAGCTTGGCGGCGACCTGCTCGTAGTACGGGGCCTTCGGATCGGGCCTGGATGCCTTCGCTGTCGGTTCGGCTCTCAATGGTGTGGAGTCGCGCGATGTTGCAGACCCCGGGACCTCCTTCTGGACAGTCCCGGGAACCGACATCGACGGCAGCCCTCGTGCCTGGACCGCATCCGGCTCCGGGGCTGCGGCGCTCGCCCCGGTCTCGGGCGAGCGTTCACCAAACAGCTCGACGACCGGCTTCGCCGCGGTGATGCGCTCGAAGGCCGCCAGGCCGTCCTCGCCGACCGGGAGAAACACGCGCTGGGCCCAGTTGATGCGCTCGACGAAGGCGCCCTGTTCCTTGAGGATCCCGATCTCCGCGGCCGAGAACGACGCCCCGCGCCGAATCTCGATGCGCTGCTCGTGGTTCACCCTGGAGCGCACGATCTCCCAGCCGTTGGAGAGCACGGCCTTTTGACCGCTCTGCACGGCGGCAAACAGCTCGCGCGAGGATCGCTTCGAGACCCCGGCGTCGCCGATGCCAAGGTTCCTCAGCGTCTCTTGGGCGGCACGACCTTCGAGCAAGCGGCCGAGCAGTTGCTCGCCCGCGTCGGTCTGTAGGCGATAGATGGTCTCGCTGCCAGTGACGCGATCCCAGATGGGCAGGATGGCGCCGACCAGCATCGCCTCCTTGCGGGTCTCGGTCGCGGGGGCCGCGGCGACCTGCTCACGCCACAGGCGTTCCGCCTCATCGGCGGATACCGCCCGGGCAAGCTGGACCCACTGGTACTGTCCGCCGACATTCCGCAGGGCCTTTCCCCCGGCGATCTCTCGCGCGTTGTCGATGTAGCGATGCGCCCCCTTGCGGATGCCGTACAGCACACCGCGATGGGTCTCCACGCCCTCACTGTTGATCCGGGTTCCCCTGTCGGCCATGTAAAAGACTTGGCCCCGGGTCTTGCCGTGCTCGGAGACGAACCAGCCGCTTAAGTCTTTCCCAGACTCCCCCTGGGACCCGCCCCGGCGCCGGACGACGGCTTGGACCTCGTCCCACTGGAGGTAGTCGATCGCGTTGGTCACGTCGAGCTCGACGTAGCGCGTCGCGGCGCCGGTCTTGTGGGTGTAGACGGTGTCGTCGCGGGTCTTGACGATGCTCTGCGCGCGCAGCGTCTGGAGGCCCTCGTCGTAGATGCCCTGCTGTTTGGCGTACTCCACCGCCTCGACCAGGCGGTGCTCGAACAGATCGAAGACCTGGTTCTGCTTGTCGGTCTTCAGCGACAGCAGGCGGTTCAGGAACTGCGGCACCTTGGGGATCTTCCCCTGGACCAGGGCGCCGTTCTCGTCGACCAGCGACAGGCCCATCTGCGCCGTCACCTCCCTGAACGACAGCGGCGTGCGGCCGTGGTGCAGGTCCTGGAACAGGTTGGTCAGCGCCGTATCGGCATAGCCGCTCTCCAGGTTGTCGGCCGCCGTGAACAGCCCTTGGGATGTCGTCTGGCGCTGCCCGCGGGTCAGGGCGCCGAGCTGATCGAGCCGACGGGCGATGCTGGAGACGAAGCGCTTCTGGGCCGCCAGGTCCGTGGTCGGCAGCACGTAGTGCGGCGACGATGCCTGGTTGGTGCGATGGGTCCGCCCGAAGCCCTGGACCGCACCCGGGGCGCTCCATCCGGGTTGCAGGATATAGTGGATGCGCCGCCGGCGGTTCTCGGCCGTGTTGTCGGCATGGAACGAGTAGCCGGTCCCGCCGGCACCGGAGAAGACCAGGACCGATTTCCTGTCGGCCTGGAAGGCCTCGGCGTCGACCCGGGAGGCGTTCCTGCCGCGGCGCTCTTCGACGACGCGCAAGTTGCCCTCCTCGTCGCGCGTCTGCACGAAGCGCCTTCCCCGGCCGGTGATCTCGGCGACCTGCTCGGCACCGAAGGCGTTGATGATCGAATCCAGGGGGTTCTCCGGGACCCGGATCTGGGCCAGGGTCTCCAACAGCGCGTCCCGCATGGCAACAGCACGGTGGTCGAAGACGGGATTGCCCTCGCTGTCGGTGACCGGTTGCCAGTGCACGTTTCCGTTGGCGTCCTTGACCTGCTCGTGGGCGACGACCGGGAAGCCGTTGCGCACGTAGTCCATCAACTGCTGCCGCGGCGTGAAGTCCAGTTCCTCCAGCGCGGTGCCCTCGGCGGTCGCGGCGGCGGCGATGCGCTCCTGGGCCGCCTCGTTGGTGTTGACGATCTGCACCACCGCGACGTTTCCCGCGTCGATCTGCGAGCGCATGTGCTCGATGACGGCCGGGGTCTGAAGCGCGGTGAGGACCTGGTTGAAGAAGCGCTGATGCGCCCCCCAGAACTGGGACATGGCGCTGCTCTTGGCCTGGGGGCTGTGGCCTCCGCCCGTCAGCTCCAGCGCCTCATCGACGTTCGACAGGACCACCTGCCAGGCGCCGGCCAGCTCGTCGTAGACCTCGCGCTCGAACGGCGAGAGCGGGTACTCCAGGCGCTCGTAGGTGACGTCGTCGTAGGACAGCGAGCGGGCCGTGTAGACGCCCAGGGCCTTGAGGTCGCGGGCCGTCAGCTCCATGGCGGCGATGCCGCCGGACGAGACCTGGCCGATGAACGCCTTGGCGTCGGCAAAGGGTGTGTCCGCGCCCCAGAGACCCAGGCGCTCGGCGTAGGTCAGGTTGGAGACCTCGGTGGCGCCAGTCGCCGAAACGTAGAGCACGCGGGCGTCGGGAACCTCCTTCTGCAGACTGATCCCGGCAACGGCTTGCTGCGACGGCTTGCGCTCCCCGCGGGCACCCTTGACCGCGATGGCGTTACCCATGCTGTGGGCCTCGTCGAAGGCGATCACGCCGGAGAAGTCCGGACCGAGCCAATCGGTAAGCTGTTTCAAACGGGTCTGCCCGGCTGGGCCGCCCTGGTCGGTGACCTGGCGCTGCTCGCCGCCGCGCAGCGTGCTGTAGGTGGTGAAAAGGATGCCCCGCTCGCGCGAAATGGCCGCGCCGGCCTTGGTGTCCCCCTGGAAGAACAGCAGGTCCGGATCGCCTCCGACGCCGGCAAAGTCCCGCCTGGCGTCTTCGATCAGACCGCGGTTGAAGGAGACCCAGACGGCCTTGTCGCGCCCTTGGGCCAGGTTGTCGAGGATCACCCCGGAGATCTCCCGTCCCTTGCCGACCCCGGTGCCGTCGCCGATGAAGAAGCCCTTGCGCGACCCATTGGGCAAGACCTCGGAATGGGCCTGGCCGGCATAGACCACGGCCTCAAGCTGGGCCAGGGAGAGCCGCCCCTCGTCGACCACCTGGGCGGGCAGATGGGGGCTGTAGGTCGGTGCCGGGGGCTCGACGGCGCCCATGGCCGCACTCTGGACGAGCCGGCCCGGGTGCTCGTGGGCGCCCGGGATGCTAAGGCGCTGGGGCCGGTAGGCGGTGAAGACGGATTCGGTCAGCTCGGCCTTCTCGGCCGGCTCGGCATTGGCCCCGATCTCAATCGGGATCGCTGCCGGGATTGCTACAGGGGCGGCGTCGCCGACTGGGCTCGCAGTGACGCCACGATTTCCTCCAGGAGTTGGGCCGCTGCCTGATCCGGGTCTGGGTCCAGCGTGATCTGGTAGACCTCCCCCGGTGCGGACTCCGTCAGGAGCCGCATCGCCTCCTCCGGGTCCGCCTCCAGACGCGCCATCAGGAGCATCGGCTCCTCGATCGTCGGGGTCTCCAGCGCGCCCTTCTGGAGCGCGTGTCGTAGCAGCGCCAGGGCCGCGACCTCCTGCGCCGGGTTCCACGGCATCTGGCCGCGCGACAGGATGTCCGCTGCTTGTTGGTTCAGGGGTTGGCTGTTCAGCGTTGCGTAGTCGTGGCCGGTCATAGCGGATAGCCTCCAGGAGTGGGGGTAGCTCGGACACCGACTCGACCGAGGCGACCAGCACCGGGGCGCGGGTCGGCCCGTCCTTGTCGATGATCAGTAAGCGATTGTCGAAGGTCGTCCCGTATTTGGCGTACTCGCGCCCGGAGATCCCGATATTCGCGCGGACGTTGTAGCGGGCCTGGATCTCCTGCCACCAGGCGCGAAAGGCCGGCCGATCCGGTCCCATCCCATCGCCGACAATCGCCACCAGGCGACCATTGTCCGCGAGCCGCTCCAGGGCCTGGTCGATATGTCGCGCACCATTGGCGGTCTTGCGCTGGCCTGGAATCCGCCCGGCCGTGGACGAGAACGGCGGGTTCATCACCACCACGGTCGGGACCGAGGCGCGCGGCAGGATGTTGTGGAGCTGCTCGGCGTTCTCGCCGGTGACCGTCGCGTCCGGGAACAGGTCCACGAGTAGCTCGCGGCGCCGCTCGGACAGCTCGTTGAGCATCAGCTTGGCACCGGCCAGCTCGGACCAGATCGCCAGATCGCCGTTGCCGGCCGAGGGTTCGAGCATGATGTCCTCGGCGCGAATGTTGGCGCTCCAGTTGGCCACGAACGCCAAGGCCGGCGGCGTCGAGAACTGCTGGAATTCGTCCATCTCCTCGTCGCGGCGCGTCTGGGTCGGCAGGCGCTGCGCCAGCCTCGTGAGATCCCGCGCCTTTTGTGCCGCCGCCTCTGGCGTCAGGCCTGTCCAGGCTGAGGACTCGTGCTCGCGCAGGTGGAGATTCACCGCGACCTCAAGGGCATCGTAGGCGTCCTTGGAGAGCCACTTGCCCTCGGCCTGGGTCCCGCCGAAGACATCCGTCGCCTCGGCGGAGAGTTGACGCGAGGTCAGCGGCTCACCGTCCGCGAGCCGTTCGTGCAGACGTTGGGCGAGCCGATAGCGCGGGGACGGGGATGGCTCCTTCGGCGTGGATGGCGACGGGATCGGGCTTGCGAGCCAGTCCCCGAAGTCGAAGGACGCTTGATACGGATTGTCGGTCTGTTTCTTGGCCATGGAGCACGGAATCGACGGCTGCGCCTGGGGGATAGAGGGGAAATAGACGAGGTGGAGCGAGGATCAGCGCTCGCGGCCCGAAGCGCTTCGCTGACCGACTGTGCGCTTCGCCTCGGCGCGTGCCTGCTGGGCAACCGCCCATGTCGAGGGCCGCTCGACCGGCTGGAGCTTCTCGATGGCCGATGGCGCCCTCTCCTTCTCCAGGCTCATCACGTAGCCGGCGATCTTGTCGGCGTCCCTGGAGGCACGGAGGATCTCCTTGGGGTCCTCTTTCAGAACCTGGACCCAGCTCTTGACGTAGGCGGCATGCTGGCCGGGATCGTGGCCGATGCCGAGCTGGTCGCCGACCATCAGGGACGCGATCTCGGCGCGTAGCTCCTCCTTGGCGTAGCCGACGCTGCCGAAGGGGTGGGCCAGGTCCCGGTCCAGGCGGGTGGGATGCCCTGATGCGTGCCCAAGCTCATGAAGCGCGGTGCTGTAATAGGTGTCGGCACTCTTGAAGCTGTCGCGCGTCGGCAGGTGAATCCGGTCCGTGGCAGGCCGGTAAAAGGCGCGGTCCTGCTGGTCGTGGCGGATCTCCACGCCGGACGCCTGCAAGACGGACTCGGCCCGCTCGTGGCGGTCCCAGTCTGGGGTCCTGATCTGTAGCGGGGGTAGGCCGTCGATCTGCTCGGCATTGAAGACCACGGCGGAGAAGACCTTGGGCTTCTCCAACTGGACGTTGCGGTAGACCTTGTTGCCCTCGCCGTCCAGGACCGGCTTGCCGCGCTCGTCCTTCACCGGGATCTGGTCGGTGAGCTTCCAGTATTGGACCAGGGTCCCCTTCTCGCCCCGGCGGACCTGGGCGTCCACGCTGTTGGCCTGCTTGTAGGTCATCCAGCGCGGGTCGTCCCTGCCCTGCATCTCCAGCCACATGGAGTTCGAGCCCTTGTACCGGGTCCCGGAGACCGGGTTGTGGGGCAGGTGGATGCTCCCCGGCGCCCAGGGCTTCTGCCAGGGGGCGGTCCCGGCCTGAAGCTGCTCGATGAGCTTGTTGGCAACCTGCTCGTAGTACGGGACCTTCTCCTCGCGTTCGGCCATCAGTGGGCCCCCTGCCCGTCGGTGTCGGCGGACGCCAGGGCCTCCGCCTCGTCGAGGGCGTCCTCCTCGAAGGCGCCCAGGGCCTCGGCGGTGCGGACGTCCACCTCGACGACGACGCCGGGGCGGTTGAGGTCCAGGATCTGGGTGTCGATGGGGTTGGTCATGGTCGGGGCTCCGTTGGGTTGTCGTCGTTGAATCAGCGCTCGCGACCTGGGTCGCGCGGGCCTTTGCGGTTGACCGGCGCCGGGGCCTGGTCGGTCCCTGGCGCCGAGTGGTGGTCGAAGTGGTCCGCCACGTAGCCGCGGATGGCGTCCGCCGCCTCGCGGTCACCGGCCTCGGTGTAGTGGGCGGCGATCCGGGTCCAGGCCGCGGCGCGGCGGCGGATGGCGCGCTCCTCGATCTCGGCCTCGAAGCTCGGCGAGGGGTCCGGGCGCTCGCGGGTGCCGCGCCGGCCCAGTTCCTCCAGGTCCCGCCGGTAGCCGTCCTTGCCCTTGCCGCGGCTGTAGGCGGGCGTGGCCTCGGCGGGGATGCCGTGGCGCTCCAGGCTGGCAGCGAAGCCCTCACGCCAGGTCAGGAGATCGCCCTTGCGCGGGTTCAGCCAGCGGCCGTCATGGCTCTGGAGCCCGACCACGACATGGGCGTGGTAGTGGTCGCGGTCGTCGTGGAAGGTGAACAGGTGGTCATGGGCGCGGAACTGCTCGCTTAAGAAATCGCGCACCGCCAGCTCGAAGGCCCCGGTGTCGGTCCCCGCCGGCATGGACAACATCAGGTTCATGCTGACCCGGGAGCGCGGGCGGCCCTTCTTCTTGCCGACCGGCCCCTCCGGGATCGGCCCCGCGGCCAGCTCGCCGCCGTAGTGCTGGAGCGCATCGCGGCCCGCGAGGCCCATCTGTGCCCCGATGGCGCTGAACGGGCTCCCCGTGGGGTCGAAGACCTCGTTCTTGCCGTTGCGGGAGATGTAGTCCAGGTGCGCGGCCAGGCCCTCCCTGGAGCCGGCGAAGCTGGTGATCTTCACCATGACCTGGGGCTTGCGCTTGACCGCGTTCAGCAGGGTCTTGCGCATGGCCGGGGGCGCCGGGCGGGCCTGGTCGCCGCCCGGACCCCGGGCGCGGCCGGGGCGCGCCAGGACGAACCAATAGTCGTCGAACAGGTTGTCGGCGGCGGCGCTCATGCCCAGCCTCCCCCGCCAATTTTTCGCATGCGAAATTCCATCACTCTGGGAGCCGCTGCTTGATCTCGGCCAGCAGGGTCCGGCTCTCGCGCAGGAGGCCCTGGATGGCCGCGAGCATCTGGGGGTTGAGCACGACCGGACGGCCCTCGTTGGCGGCATGGGCGAGCTGGTTGAGGTTGACGCCTAAGCCCCGGAGCTGGGCTGTGTGCTCGCCGAGCCGGGCGAGGTGGTCGGGGCCGAGGCCCTGGTCGGCTTCGATGCGCTGGACGCAGGCCCGGCGGACCCAGGCGCTGAAACTGGTCTCGCCGCGGCGCACGTCGATCAGGCGCCGAAGCCGGGCTTCGAGACGGATCGGGCAGACGCGGGAAGCGGGCATTCGGTCTCCTGGGGGCATGGTGGCGAGGGGGGTCGGGGCCGCTGGGGCGGGCGCGGGCAAGGGGTGTAATACACTTTGCCTATCCTGCCTTGCCTCCCCCCTCCCCTTGGTTGGTGCTGGTGAGGCTCGTGTTTCCACAAATGACGCGCTTATTATGCACTTCTCGCAGATTGTAATGCACTTGTTTTGCGCGTCTCACCCGCGTATCGTCTTATCTAACGCGCTTATTGTGCGGATTTCATGCGTGGTGCTTCATGGCTGACAACAAGGCGACGCCCCCCGAGGAGGTTGGCCCCGTCGCGGCGGCAGAGGCGGCCCTGGACCGGCTCGCCGAACGCCTGCGCGCCCCGTCCATCGGGGCTCAGATCCGGCGGTTGCTGCCGAAGATCGAGACGGCCATCGAGAGCGGGGCAACCCACGAACAGATCGTCGAGACCCTGCGCGAGAGCGGCATCGACATCTCCCTGCTGACCTTCCGCAGCGCCTTCTATCGGGCGCGCGCCAAGGCGGCCAAGGACGGTGGGAAAGGGGAGTCCGGGGGCGGAACCAAGGCGAGGACCGCGGCGGGCAAGGCCCCCAAGGCGACGGTCGAGACGGGGAAGCCGCCGGCCCGTGACCCGCTGGCGGTGCCGAAGGGGCCCAAGTCCTTCGAGTGGGACCCGACGGCGCGGCCGGAAGTGACCTTCATCAATAAGAAGGACGAGGGGGAGCCCGAGTCCTGATCCCAGGTTCCGATTCTGGAGTAGTCATCCATGGCGACGATGTTTGTGACCCTGCAAGGCAAGGGCGGGGTCGGTAAGAGCTTTTTGACCGCGGCCTTCGCCCAGTGGCTGGTGGACCGCAGGCGGCCGGTGGCGTGCATCGACACCGACACGCTGAATCCGACCCTGCTCCAGTACAAGCCGCTCAAGGCGACCCATCTGAAGCTGTCGCAGAACCACGTCATCGACCCCCGGGCCCTGGACGCCCTGGTCGGGATCGTCACCGCGGCGCCGGAGGATGCCCAGGTGGTGGTGGACGTGGGCAGCAACGGGTTCGAGACCCTGATGGCCTACGAGGTGGAGAACGGGGTCTTCGCCCTGCTGGGGGAACTGGGCCACCAGGTGGTGGTGCAGACGGTGATCGCCGGCGGACCGGACGCGGAGGAGACCATCAAGGGGACCATGGCCCTGCTGGCGGCGACGGACGTGCCGCTGATCCTGTGGCTGAACGAGCATCTGGGACCCCTGGAAATTCAGGGCCAGCCGATCACGCAGGCGAGGTTTCTGCACGAGGCCCGCGACCGCATCCTCGGGACCATCCTGCTGCCGGCCCGCACCAAGGCGACCTTCGGCAAGGACATCGAGGAGATGCTCCGCCAGCGTCTGACTTTCGGGGAGGCCATCGCGGGCTTCGACCTGATGCCGCGCACCCGCATCAAGCGCATCCGCGATGACCTGTGGGCGCAACTCGACGCCCTGCCCCTGGGTGAGGATCGGGCCCAGTCCAGGGCCGCCGCCTCGGCGTGAGCAACCGGGATGATCAGGGTGGCGACGACCTGATCGGGGACATGATCGCGGAGGTCGCCCGCGCCCATGGGGTGGCGATCTGCCGCGAGGACCCGATTGTGGCCGTGGTGCTGCTGAACCAGGTGGTGCTGAGACGGTATCTTGAGGAAACGGTCGCCCCAGCCGCGGCGTCGATCCGGGAGGCGACGCGGGACGCGATTGACCAGATCGAGAAGGTCGCCGAGGCCCAGGCCCATTGGCTGGACCAGGTGTCTCTCAGGGATCGGGCGTCCTTCCTGGAAGACCAGAAGGCCCTGCACGAGGCTTGGAAGGCGGACATGCAGGGCCTCATCGAGGGCCAGAACGCGGCGCTGCAACAGGTGGTGGTGCAGACGGTCGCCCTGTTGCGGAATCAGGCCCCAGCCGCGGGGGCGGTGCTGGCAACGCCATCCGCACCGCTACAGGCCCATCCTTCGGCGCCGACCGGGATGGGCAACCCTTGGGCCTGGATCTGGGCTGGGATGCTGCTGGGAACGGGGGCTACGGTGCTCCTGACGCTGGCCGCGGTGGTTTGGCGACCGCTCGCGGGGCAGTAGGAAAAAGAGCACGGTCAGGTGGCGTCATGATGTTTCCGGCAAGCTGCCGTACAGTTACGGGAGGAGAACCACCCCGTGTCATCAGCCGCTCCCGCCGCTCGGCTCGAAGCTCGCATCAGCACCGAGCCGCACGCCATGCTCAAGCGTGCCGCGGAGATTCAGGGCCGCACCCTGACCGACTTCGTGGTGTCCGCCGTGCAGGAGGCCGCCCAGCGCACCATCGAGCAGGGCGAGGTCGTCCGCCTATCGCTGGCTGACTCGGAGCGCTTTGCCCAGGTCCTCCTGTCCCCGCCGGACCCGTCGCCAGCCCTGGAGCGCGCCTTCGCACGTCGCCGCAAGCTGCTGAGTGCCGAATGATCGACAGGCCCTTGCGCGTCATACCGCTCGCCGCCGCGCATGACCGCACCACCTTCGACAGCGGCTCCGAACCGCTGGACCGTTAGTTCCGGCTTTAGGTCTCGCAGGACATTCGCCGCCGGGTGACCGCCTGTTTCGTGGCGCTGACGCCCGAGGGGCGCATCGCGGGCTACTACACCCTCGCTTCGGCGAGCCTGCTGCTGGCCGATGCCATCGACCGGGCCGCCCGTGCGGAGATCGCGGCCTATGCCTTGGTGGTCGAGGCAAAGGACGACCCCGCGGCGACCTTCTACCAGCACCACGGCTTCATCGCCCTGCCGGACTCGCCGATGACGCTGTTCCTTCCGCTAGCGTCGGTCAACAAGGCCCAATAAGAGCGAAGCTGCCATGGGGTGCCATATAAGCCTGCGCTTATCTACGCGCCTTGCTTCCTACACCAGCAGAGGGTTCGACTCTGACTCGTCGCCTTCAACAAGGACTTCGGCCCAGGCTGGAACGGCGATATACAGCAGCCCCTTGGGGGCGGACGCCGGGCGATTTCATGTCGGATGGAGCAAATGCCACTTCACCGGAAGACTGGACACCCAGACCCTGTCGTCGGGAACCCCTGCGGCAGGGACAATTCGGCGGTCGACTGACCTACCAGACACCCAACTCCTGGGGGCTCCGACAGCTCGTTGAGGATACCGCAGTCTTCCACGGCGCGCGGGTCCGGGCACTGCTCCCGAAGCTGCTGCAGAGCTGTCTCCAGCCCTTGCAGCGTCTCGATGCGCTCGCGTATCCGGACGATGTGATCGTCGAGCAGGCGATTGACGGTGCCGCAGTTCGCCCCTGAGGCATCCTTGACCATCAGCAACCGGCGCACGTCGTCGAGTGCCATATCCAGCACCCGGCAATGGCGGATGAACGTCAAGCGCGCGACGTGCTCGTCCCCGTAGATGCGGTAATTGCCCCCTGTGCGCGGCGGGGCCGGCAGCAAGCCTGCGCGCTCGTAGTAGCGGATGGTCTCGACCTGCGTCCCGGTGACCCGGGCAAGCTCGCCGATCTTCATGCCCATGCCATAGTCTCTCTCTGTGTGTGATCGCGGGCCTTCCCGCCTCCGGAGCGCGGCGCTTGACCCTGTAGCGGCTTCAGGGTCTTGAATATGGGTATGAAAACACCCTCTCACCAGTCGTCCCCTCCACCGCCCCCCGTCGAGTCGCCCACCTGTACCGGTGCCTGCGGATGCGCCCCCATATCGCTCGCGCCCCCAGTTCCGACGGCGGCACGGACGACGGGCGGCGCGACGGTGCTGCACATTCCCACCCTGGACTGCCCTTCCGAGGAGCAGGACATCCGCCGCGCACTGGCCGCGGTCCCCGGCATCCACGCGCTGCGCTTCGAGCTGGCGGCCCGTACCCTGACCATCGAGGCGCCGCCCGACACGCTCGCCGCCGCCGTGTCGGCGATCCGCCGGGCCGGCTTCGCGCCCAGGCCCCTCGAACCGCGGGGCGAGGCAGAGACAGGGCAAGACCGGGCGATCATGGATTGGGGAATCTGGCGGGCCGGCACGGCCCTCTTGCTGGCCATCGGTGCGGAAACGCTGCACCTCTTGGCGGCGGACACGCCGGGCACAAAGGGGCTCGGCATGGCCGTCGCCGCCGTGGCGATCGGCCTGTCCGGCCTTTCGACCTACGCCAAGGGCTGGACGGGGTTACGCCGTGGCCAGTTGAACATGAATGCCCTGATGGCCATCGCGGTGACCGGCGCCTTCCTGATCGGGGAATGGCCGGAGGCGGCCATGGTCATGGCGCTCTATGCCATCGCCGAGCTGATCGAGGCGCGCTCGGTCGACCGCGCGCGCCGTGCGATCGCCAGCCTCCTGGCGCTCGCGCCCGACACCGCGGAAGTCCGACAAGCCGGCGGCGGCTGGGCGGAGGTCCCGGCGGACCAGGTGCCGCTGGACGCCGTGGTGCGCGTCCGCCCCGGGTGCCGCATCCCCCTCGATGGCCTGGTGACGGCCGGGGCCAGCGCCGTGGACCAGGCGCCCGTGACCGGGGAGAGCATCCCGGTCGAGAAGACGGTGGGCGACCCCGTGTTTGCCGGGACCATCAGCCAAGCCGGTCTGCTGGAGCTGCGGGTCACCGCCGCCGCCAGCAATACCACGCTGGCGCGCATCGTTCACGCGGTCGAGCAGGCGCAGGGCGCGCGGGCACCGACACAGCGCTTCGTCGATCGGTTCGCGGCAATCTATACGCCCGCCGTGTTTGTGTTTGCCGTCGCCTTCGCCGTCTTTGCGCCCCTCGGGATGGGCTGGAGCTGGACCCAGGCGCTCTACCAGGCGCTGGTGCTGCTGGTCATCGCCTGTCCCTGCGCCCTGGTGATCGCCACCCCGGTCACGGTCGTCAGCGGACTCGCGGCGGCGGCGCGCCGGGGCATCCTGATCAAGGGCGGCGTCTACCTGGAAGGCGCCCACAAGCTGCGGGCCATCGCGCTGGACAAGACCGGGACCATCACCGAGGGCAAGCCGCGACTGGTCGCCAGCCAGTATCTGCCATCGCCCCTCGACGAGGCTCAGGTGCGCGCCTGGGCGGCGGCCCTGGCCGGGCACTCGGACCATCCGGTGGCCCAGGCGATCGCGAGCGGACTCGGGCCCTCTGGGCTGGCGGTGGATGCGCTCACCGCGGTGCCGGGACGCGGCGTCGAGGGCCGCATCGACGGACAGCGGCTGACGCTTGGCAACCATCGCCTGATCGAGGAGCGCGGCCTGTGCGGCCCCGACATCGAGACCCGTCTGGGAGACCTCGAATCCCAGGGATTGAGCGCCACACTGTTGGCCTCCGAGGGCACCGTGCTCGCCCTCTTCGCCGTGGCCGACACGATCCGCGAGCGCTCCCGCGAGGCCATTGCTCAGTTGCACCGACTGGGTGTCGCCACCCTGATGCTGACCGGCGACAACGCCGTGGTGGCGGCGACCATCGCCCGCCAGGCCGGCATCGACGAGGTGCGGGCCAACCTGTTGCCCGAGGACAAGCTGGCGGCAATCGGGGAGCTGCGCCAGCACCACGGCGCGGTCGCCATGGTCGGCGACGGCATCAACGACGCACCGGCGCTGGCCGCCGCCGACCTCGGGGTGGCGATGGGCGCGGCGGGGACCGACACGGCCATGGAGGCCGCCGACATCCTGATCATGAACGACGATCTGCGCCGAATCCCCGAGACCATTCGGCTGTCGCGACGCACCCGCACGGTGCTGTGGCAGAACATCATCCTCGCCCTCGGCATCAAGGCGGTCTTCCTGGTGCTGGCGATTACCGGCAACGCGACGATGTGGATGGCCGTGTTCGCCGACATGGGCGCCAGCCTGCTGGTGGTCTTCAACGGGTTGCGGTTACTGCGCTCGACCGAGCCGACGGCCGGTCGCACGGCAAGCCGAGGTTTCCTGTCTCCCAACAAACCCTTAACAACGAGGTAATGCCGATGGCAATGCAATACGGTTTTGGCAAGGTGGTCCCCATGGACTTCGAGCAAGCGGTGGACGGGGTGATCAAGGCCCTCAAGGCGGAGGGCTTCGGTGTGCTTTCCGATATCGACGTGCAGGCCACGTTGAAGACGAGGCTCAGCACGGACATGCCGCCCTACCGCATCCTCGGTGCCTGCAATCCACCACTGGCGCATCGGGCGCTCAGCGCCGAGCCGTCGATTGGACTCTTACTGCCGTGCAACGTGGTCGTCAGGCAGGACGAGAGCGGCACGGTGCACGTGGAGCTCATGGACCCAAATGCTGTACTCACCCTGGTGGACAACCCGGCAGTACAGACCCTGGCGAAGGAGGTCCGCGAGCGACTCGACCGGGTGCTCGCGGCACTTTAGGGCCAAAGCGGTCACCGATCAGACGAACGAATCCGTCATTTTTTGAGGACGACACGCATGAACGATCGCAAGCTTGCCTTGTTGAGTGGCATGGCAGCCGCCCTTGCCACCTCTTTGTCCGCGGCACCGGCGCTGTCCGCCGACGACAACCCGTTTCAAGTGAGTGAGATCCAACGGCCGGCGGCTCCCGACCAGAGACTCGCCCAGGGTCGGTGCGGAGGAGGCTGGGAAGGCCGGTGCGGGGGAAGCCGGGAAGGCCGGTGCGGAGGAAACTGGGAAGGTCGCTGCGGAGGGAGCTGGAATGGCCGCCGCGGTGGCGGCGGCCCGCAGGGAGGGATGATGGGCCAATCCATGGCGCGACATCGCATGGCCATGATGGGCGGTATCCCAACCGCCTATCGCGATCTCCGCAATCCGCTCCCAGCGACCCCGGAGGGGCTCGCCCAAGGCGAGCGGCTCTACAGCGCCAACTGCGCCACCTGTCATGGGCCGAGCGGTGCGGGCGACGGCCCGGCCGGCGCGGGACTGGCCCCCCCGCCCGCGGACCTGAGATGGTTGATGAGCATGCCCATGGCCTCGGACGGCTACCTCATGTGGACCATCGGCGAGGGCGGGGCGGCCTTGGGCACGGCCATGCCAGCCTTCAAGACCACCCTCGGCGAGAGCGACCGGTGGAAGCTCGTGCACTTTTTGCGGAACCTGCAATGAACCCAATCAGGATAAATCCCCAAATGATGATGCAGAACCGCGAGCTGATGATGAAGCACATGACCGCCATGGAGACCCACATGGCCAACATCGAGGCCCTGCTGCGGGAGCTGGTGGCGCTCCAGAAGGCCGGGTAGGCGACGCGGCAAGCGCGGGGCAAGGCAAGCCGTCCGACAAAGGTGTTGCACGCTCGACGGAACGTTACTAACTGCGCCCACGAAAACAATCGGTTACAGGCGATTCTAGCGTGCCGGGTATTGGGCAAATATCTTCTGCATGCCAATCGGCCTCAACACCTTGGCGCAATGACATATTTTCCGAGTGGAGCAACACCTTTGTCGGACGGCTTGGGGGCAAGGCCGTTTTGCCTGGGATGGCTCGCGCTGCCGAACATTGCATTTCCCTTGGTCTGGCCTAACAATCGCTCCAGTCTTCAACCAACCCACGCCGCTCTCCCAGATCGCCAACATGCTCCGGCGCATCCTCACCACCCTGTTGGCCTTGTCGATCCTCGGCTACGGGTCCGCTTGGGCCTTTGCCGGGTCAGGTGTGGGTGAGCCCGAGCACAGCCTGACGGCGGTGCACTGGACGCAGGCCGATACAGACCAGCCCGGTCACGCTTGCGATCACGGGTGCCATGCCAGCGCCCACCTCATCGGGCTCCACCAGCGACCGCCGACCCTTGGCCCCCTGGGGGCAGACCGCCCCGTTGCCATCGCCGGTTGCCCAGTCGCCTCGCTCCCCCCTGCACTCCCGCTGAGACCCCCGCGGTCCTGATTCGTCCGGCGCATGGCCGCCGCGCCTGGGGCGTGGCGGCTGGTTCACGTCTGCAAATTGAGGACCTTTCCGATGCTCCATTCCCGTACCACCGCGGCGAGACCGCGTGCGCCTGACATGGGCCTGCGGGCCTGCCTACTTGCCGCCCTGTTGGTCGGGACACCCGCGGCCCTGACGGCCGGCACCGATACGGCCGGCAGACCACCGGCCACAGTGCCGCCCCACACGGACCACGGTCCTGCATCGGAACCGGATGACCACCAGGACGCTGGCGAGGGGCAGGGCGATGGCCACGGGCACGACGGCGAGCCACCGACAGAGGTCCGCCTTACCCCGGAGCAGCGCCGCACCCTGGGTCTGAGCACCGAGACCCTGACGGCGCGTGCGCTCGGCGACGGCCTGCGCGCCCCCGGCGAGGTGCGTCTGAACGCCTACGCCACCGCCCAGGTGACACCCCGCATCGCCGCCCAGGTCATCGCACGGCACGCCCGCCTGGGCGACCGCGTCGCACGTGGTCAACCCCTGGTGACCCTCTCCAGCGTGGACATGGCCGAGGCCCAGGGCGATCTGGTCGTCGCGGAGCTGGAATGGGGGCGTCTGGACAAGATCAAGGACAAGTTCGTCTCGGATAAGGAGTACATCGAGGCAAGCGTGGCCCGCCAGAAGGCGCGGTCTAGCGTACTGGCCTACGGCATGACCGAGACCCAGATTGCGGCCCTGTTGGCGAACGCCGCGAGGCGCGCCGACGGCACCTTCGATCTCCTGGCGCCCCAGGCAGGGACCGTGATTCAGGACGAATTTATTCAGGGGGAGTTGGTACAGCCCGGTCGGGTCCTGTTCGAGATCACCGACGAGACCGTGCGCTGGGTCGAAGCGCAAATGTCCCCCGCGGACGCCCAACGGGTCGCGGTCGGCGATCAGGCCCGCGTCGCCTCTGGGAATGGGGACGCCTGGCTCGAAGGGCGGGTAACACAGATCCATCACCGGCTGGATGAGACGACACGCACCCAGGCGGTACGCATCGAGGTCCCCGACCCGGACCATCGGCTCCACCCCGGGGTATTCGTGGATGTGGTCGTCCTGGTTGGCACGGCCGAGCCGGTGCTGGCGATCCCCGAGGCGGCGGTGTTGCGCAGCCCGGATGGCGACTGGCAGGTCTTCGTGGCCGAGGGCGAGGACGCCTTCAAGCCCGTCGAGGTCGAGCTGGTGCGTACCGCGGGCGGCCTGGCCGTCATCGAGGGCCTGGCGCCAGGCACCCGGGTCGTGACCCAGGGCGCCTTCTTCCTCCAGTCGGAGCTGGCCAAGGCCGGCTTCGACCCCCACAACCACTAAGGAGGCAGGGATGCTTGATCGGATTCTAGTATGGGCGGTCACCAACCGCCTCCTGGTGGTACTCGGGCTCCTGGCGGCGGTGGCCGCGGGCGGCGCGCTGATACCCAAGCTCAACCTGGACGCCTTTCCGGACGTGACCAACATCCAGGTCACCGTCAACACCGAGGCGCCGGGGCTCGCCGCCGAGGAGGTGGAACAGCTCATCACCTTCCCCATCGAGGCGGTGATGTATGCCTTGCCGGCCGTCGAGGAGGTGCGCTCCATCTCCAAGACGGGGCTCTCGGTCATCACCGTGGTGTTCGCGGAAGGGACCGACATCTACTTCGCCCGCCAGCTCGTCTTCGAGCGGCTCCAGGACGCCCGCGAGCAGATCCCGCCTGGGGTCGGCACCCCGGAGATGGGTCCCAATACCTCCGGTCTGGGGCAAGTATTCCAATACATTCTGCGCGCCGACGACCCCAGTCGGTACGACACACTGGCCCTGCGCAGCCTCAACGACTGGGTCGTCAAGCTGCTCCTGATGCCGGTGAATGGCGTCACCGAGGTGCTCTCCTTCGGCGGCGAGGTGCGCCAGTTCCAGGTGCGCGCCGATCCCAAGCGCCTGCTCTCTTACGGCCTGTCGGTTCAGGACCTGGCCAAGGCCATCGAGGAGAACAACCGCAATGCCGGGGGCTGGTACCTGAACCGGGGCGCGGAGCAGCTCGTCATCCGCGGCGTCGGCTGGGTGCGCCCCGCCGAGGACGGGCTGCGCGACATCGGCAACATCCCGCTGAAGAATGTCGATGGGGTCGTGGTGCGCGTCGCCGACGTGGCGCAGGTCGGATTCGGCGGCGAGATCCGCCAGGGGGCCGTGACCATGAGCCTGCGCGACGCCGACGGCGCCCCAAAAGCGCTCGGCGAGGTGGTGGCCGGGATCGTGCTCAAACGCATGGGCGCCAACACCAAGGCGGCCATCGACGGGGTCAAGGAACGCCTCCCGGCTATTCAACAGGCCCTCCCGGACGGGGTTACCATCGAGCCCTTCTACGACCAGGCGGACCTGGTCGAGCGGGCGGTCGGCACCGTGACCAAGGCCCTGCTGGAGGCCTTCGTGTTGATCCTGATCGTGCTGCTCCTGTTCCTGCTCAATCTGCGCGCGACCCTGCTGGTGCTGATCTCGGTCCCGCTCTCGGTGGGGCTGGCCCTGACCCTGATGAGCTACTGGGGGCTGTCGGCGAACCTGATGTCCCTCGGCGGGCTCGCCATCGCCATCGGCATGATGGTGGACGGCTCGGTGGTGATGATGGAGAACATCTTCAGGCACCTTACGCAACCGGACGCGACCCACCTCGATCAGGTCAAACGGGATGTCGCGATGGAGGATTCAGACCCCTTCGCTGCGGCTGCCGACCGCGGCGGCATCGCCCTGCGCATCCAGGAGGCGGCCCGCGAGGTGGGGCAGCCCGTGTTCTACGCGGTCATCATCATCATCGTCGTGTTCGCACCCCTGTTCACCCTGGAGGGTGTCGAGGGCAAGCTCTTCCAGCCCATGGCGATGTCCATCGTACTGGCGATGCTGGCCTCCCTGGCGGTGGCCCTGGTGGTGATGCCGGCGCTGGCCTCCTATGCCTTCCGCCGCCCGCCGCGGCATCGGGCGAGCCCCGTCTTCGTGCCGCTGGAATGGCTCTACCGACGCCTGTTGCGCCGGGCGCTCCGGGCGCGCTGGCTGGTGGTGGCGTTCGCCCTCGGGTTGTTCGCCGGGGCCATGTGGCTGGTGCCGCGCCTGGGGACCGAGTTCGTCCCCGAACTGGAGGAGGGCACGATCAATATCCGCGTGACCCTGGCCCCCTCGTCCAGCCTCGAGACCGCGCTCACGGTCGCGACCAAGCTGGAGCGGGTCCTGATGGACATCCCCGAGGTGACCTACGCCTCCAGCCGCGTCGGCCGTCCCGAGCTGGGGGGCGACCCGGAGCCGGTCTCCAATATCGAGATCTATCTCGGCCTGATCCCGGTCGAGCGATGGCGCACTGCCCCAGACCGGGCGTCGCTGCAACGGGTCATGGAGGAGCGCATGTCGATCCACCCCGGCCTGCTATTCTCCTTCTCCCAGCCGATCGCCACGCGCGTCGACGAGCTGCTCTCGGGCGTCAAGGCCCAGTTGGCCATCAAGTTGTTCGGGCCGGATCTGGGTGTGCTGGCCGAGAAGGGGCAGGCCATCGAGCGCCTCGTCAAGGCCGTAGAAGGGACCCGGGGCGTGGCCATGGAGCAGATCGCGGGCGAGTCCCAACTGGTGGTCCGCCCGGATCGCGACCGCCTCGCCCGTTACGGCATCCCCGTCTCCCAGGTCACGGACCTGGTGGCCGACGCCATCGGCGGCGTCGAGGCCGGGCAGGTGATCCGGGGCAACGAGCGTTACGACATCTATGTCCGCCTCGCCCCGCAGTACCGCGGCAGCCCAGAGGCCATCGGCGACCTGATCCTGCAGAGCCCCCAGGGGGCCTGGGTGCGGCTCAAGGATGTGGCGAGCGTGTCCGTCGAGTCCGGTCCACCCCAAATCCGCCGCGACGACGTGCAGCGCCGCGTCGTCATCCAGGCCAACGTCGAGGGCCGCGACATGGGTGGTCTGGTGGCCGAGCTGCGGGGGCGCATCGACCGGGAGATCGACCTGCCCCCCGGCTACAGCGTCGTGTTCGGCGGCCAGTTCGAGAACCAGGAGCGCGCCCAGGCCCGCTTGAGCCTGGTCGTACCCCTGTCCCTGGGGCTGATCTTCCTGCTCCTGTATTTCGCCTTCCATTCCGTCGGCCAGGCCCTGCTGATCATGCTCAACGTGCCCCTGGCCCTGATTGGCGGCATAGCGGCGCTGTACTGGTCCGGTCAGTACCTGTCGGTCCCCGGCTCCATCGGCTTCATCGCCCTGTTCGGCGTGGCCGTGCTCAACGGCGTGGTCATGGTCAACGCCATCAACCAGAACCTGACGGCGGGCGAGACCATGACCGAAGCCGTCTACGCCGGTGCCCTGTCGCGCCTGCGCCCGGTGCTCATGACCGCCGCCATCGCCGCCCTGGGCCTGATCCCGATGCTGCTTGCCAGCGGGGTCGGCTCCGAGGTCCAACGGCCATTGGCCACCGTCGTCGTCGGCGGCCTGGCGTCCTCGACCTTCCTCACCCTCTTCGTCCTGCCCGCGCTCTACCCGGTCTTTTCCCGCGGCGTCGCTCCGCGCACCAATCCGACCAACCCCAACGGAGATCGTCCATGAAACTACCAGTTCCTACAATCATCGTATCCGGACTGCTTACCCTGGTCCCCGTCATAGAGGCGGCGACCGATACCCCGCTTCGGCTCAACATCGACACCAGTGAGCGGCTTGTCCCGGTCGATGTGGCCCAAACGCCTGCCGATGGCGGCCTCGTGGTCTCGGGCCGAATCGTGAAGCGCTGGATCTACCGCGGACGCATCCTTGGCCATGTGGATGTCGATCTGCTGAACCAGGACGGCGAGGTCATAACAGCACGCCAAGGGGCGCTATATGGCCGCAGCCCGACCGCCAGGAATCCGGATCGCGCACGCTTCTCCGTCGAGTTTGCTTCGCTGCCTCCGGATACCCGAGCCATCGCTGTGCGTCACCATGTTGGCTCGCATTCCGCAATACCGGTTCCCGCACAGGGCTAATTCGCTGGCGCGGTTGTGGTAAGGCGCACATTCGCCCCCTGTCTGGCTTGGGGCTCCTCCCGGAGCCCCAGCAATGACTGACCTTCAGACGCTGCCTTTGCGATGCAGAGCTTCAACACATCGTTCCAATCTTTGGCGTTGCTCGGCACGGCCCGCTCGACCGCCAGGTCCCCCCTCCCCGTCTCCGCAACCAGCCCCTCGATGATGACCGCGAAGCCGGCGCCGTCCTCGTCGTTGTCCGTGGCGATCCGCACCGTTGCCCCCGGCGCCAGACGCTCGACGGCCGCCCGGATCAGGGCCGGCTGGAGCGGGTTCATGGCACCCCCGAAGCTCGCATAGCGAGCGTTGTCGTCGGGGTGCAGGGCGGCATAGCTCAAGGCGTCAATGCCACTCTCGGCCAGGACCAGGGCGGTATCGGTGCGCTGCACGCCCGAGATCCAGAGCCCCTTTTCCCCTCCCGGCGCAAAGCCGGTAAACCCGCGGTTCTTGACCTCGTACCCGCAGGGTCCGTCCCGGTCGGCATGGGGGAAGACGACGTTTGAGCGGGCATCCACCAACACCCGGCCGGCGAATCTGGGGTGTTCGAGCAAACCCCGGGGAATCCCCCGCTCTTCCTCCAGGTACCGATGCGTTATCAGAGGGCGCATCCCGGCCAGTGCGCGGATGACCCCCGCCCGGTCCCGGGAGACCGTAACGACCTCGTGGACATACAGCCCCGGCACGGGCCGGACGAAGGAGCCGCCGACCCAGGGCCGCAACTCTTGGCGGACCTCGCCGATGGAGCACCGGCGCCGGTGCTGGATGAAGTCGATGATCGAGCCGTTGTCGCTGTCGTCGCGCACCGAGAAGTAGATCCAGTGGTCGTCCTCACCGCGGGCGATGACGATCTTGTCGCCGCCGGGGTGGCGCATAACCACGGAGTTGCGGGAACTCGCCCGGCGGTCGAGCTGGTAGCCCTCGGACGCGGCGTACTCGGTCAGGTTAACGGCGGTCTTGAAGCGCTCCAGCTCATCGCGCTGGCGCGGGGTGTCGGAAGGGGCGGGGTTTTTCGCATGCGAAAGTCTCATGCCTCCCCTCCCCCGACGACCTGGCCCAGGACCTCTGCGACGGCGGTTTGCTCGTCAGGGTCGGCCAGGGCGGCATGGGCATGCAGCCAGGAGGCAGCGGCCCGGACCGCCCAGAGGGGGGCTTTCGTAGCGGTGGCCCATTGCTCCAGGGCGGACCCCGGCGGCGGCCGTCGCGGGTCGGACAGCCCCTGGGCGATGGCGAAGGTCGTCAGCAATGCGGCGGCCTCGGCCGGGGACAGGTGGCTGTGGAACCGGAACGCCGAGATCACTTGCCGCCGCGTGGCATTGGGGATCGGCATCATGGCGCCTCGCGGACCGGCAGGCGCAACACCTTCAGCGGGACCCCACCATCCAGTACATGGCGCACCCCCAAGAGAAGCATCGGCGGGGCGGCCAGGATGGCCTCGCGCAGGGCGGGCAGTCCCTCGGCCAGGCGCGCGCTCAGGTCCGCGAGGGGCTCGGCGCTGCTGGCCCAGTCGCGGGCGACATGGGCACGAACCTGCTCCTGATGGGACGCCAGCTCGCGCAGCAGGAGGTCCATGGGGCTCTGCTCGGGGGCGGCACGCCGGCGCAGCCGGTCCGCGAAGCCCTCGACCGACTCGGGCTGAATGAGCCAGTCCGCGTGGGTGTAGCGATCCAGCGCCAGCAGGTCGATGACGGTGGCCTCCAAGCGGTTCGGATCGAAGGGATAGGACATCGCCAGGAGTCCGGCCGCCTCCCGGTAACGGGCCTCGCGCTCGGCCTCGGCGGCCTTCTCCTGGCGCTTGACCCGATCCTTCGCCAGCGCCGCGGCCTTGGCCAGACGCTCGACCGTGCCCCTGGCCTCGGCGAGGCCCTCGCGCTCCGGCGACGACAGATAGGGGCTCGCCTCCAGTTCGCGCAGTGAGGTGACCAGGCGCCGATAGCGGGCCTGGTCCTTGGCCCTCTCCTTCGAGCCCCCGAACGACCGCCGGGCCATCGCCGTAGCGAGCTGAAGGTCGGTGAGCGGCTCCCGATCCTCGACGCGGATCAACCCCGCGCACCGGGAGCGCAGGTCCCGACCGCGGTCGCACTCCCAGGTGCGACCGTAGGCCGAGCGCTCCAGGTGCATGGGGCCGCCGCACTCGGGGCAGACCGGGATACCCTCCTTCTTCACTGTGCCGGCCCTTCCAGGATGCGGAAGCCGGACCCGTGGCGAAAGTGGTGATAGCGGGCGATGGCAAGCGCGCCCTCCCCGCTCTCGGCCAGGACCCATTCCCGGCGGGTCTCGGCCGGGAAGACGAGCGGGACCCCATGCGGCCGATAGGCGGCATGGTGGTACTCGCACAGGAAGCGCCGCGTCGGCGCCTCGATGTGCTGGGCGTGGATCTTGGGGTAGTCGGAACCGAGCATGGGCACCTCGGGGAAGGTCGGCCCGGCGTCGCCGCCGGGCCAGACCATCAGGTCAAGTTCTGCCGCAGGGCTTCCAGCTCCAGGAGGTCCGCGAAGCTGATCCGCAGCTCGCCGGGCTTGCCGGCATGGGGTGCGTGGATGCTCACCGGCAACCCGAGGGCGGTTTGCACGGCGCGCCGTGCTTCCTCGAACTGGTCGGATTGGTCCTGGTTTGCCGCGGGCCGGGGATGCTCTGGGACGGCCTTTGGCTTTGCCGCCACGGGGGGCCTAGTGTCGTCCGCCGCCCCTGACGTGGACTCGGGAACCCGCGGGGGCTCCGGGACCTCCTCGGGTAACCTGGGTGCTTCATCCCTGGGTTGCGGCTGGGCCGGCTCGGTGGTCACGGGCACCGGGGCCTCCGGGGTCTTGACCGGGACCAGGGGCGCGAGCTTGCGCAGCTTCGCCCGGTCCAGGGCTTCGCGCACCGCGGCCCGGGTGATCCGCTCGACCTGGTGCATGTCGCTGAACGCCTGGCGGTCGATCTTCTCGAGGTCCACCAGCATCGCCAGGGTCTCGGCGTCACGGGTCCGCTCTTCCGCGACGAAAGACTCCAAATGCGTCCGGTGGTCCGCGATCTTGCGGCGCAGGGACACCCAGGCTTGGGTCTTGCCCAGCATGCCGGCGACATCCTTCGGCTTGCGCCCGAACTCGATCAGGCGAACAACGGCCGAGGACTCTTCCAGGATCGAAAGCGCCTCCCGGTCGATGTTCTCGATCAACTGCACCGCCAGGCGCTGCTCGGCGGTGAGTTCGCGGATGACCACGGCGACCGTGGTCAGGCCGGCCATGCCCGCCGCCCGCCAGCGCCTTTCCCCGGCCACCAGGAGATAACGCCCGGGGGTCTCGGGGTGCAGGGAGACGATCAGGGGCTCTATGACCCCCTGGGCGGCGACCGACGCGGCCAGGGTGTCCAGGCGCAACTCGTCGAAGCTGGTGCGGGGCTGGTGCGGATCGGGATCGATCAGGGACAGGGCGACTTCTTGGGACCCCACCGCCGGCAGGTCCTCCATCAAGTCGGCCAGGCTTGCGATGCCCTTGATGCTCATGGCAACTTCTCCAGGATGGCGGCGCAGACGGCGCGCATTTCGTGCGCGGCACGCAGGGCGCTTTCGCCCCGGATTCGGTGCCACACCGGCCGGCCGCCGTCGATGGCGTCCGAGATCGCGACCCGGTGCCCCAGGGTGAAGGGCAAGAGCTTGTCGCCCAGGGCGGCACGCAGCTCCGTGAGCATCTGGCCGTGGGTGGTGGAGCGGCTGTTGACCATGTTCGCCAGCAGCCCGAGGTTCTTGAGCCTGGGGTTGAAGCGGGCTCGAACCATCTGGATGGTCTTTTGCAAGTCGGTGATGCCCTGGATCGAGTAGCCGTTCAGCGCCAGGGGGCTGACCACGGCATCGGCGGCGATCAGGGCCGCCAGGAGCCGCCGGCCCAGGGTCGGGGGCGTGTCGATGATGCACAGGGTCTCGGGGGCCACTGCCAGGCCCCGCAGGTGGGCGGCAGGGCGTTCGATGGTCGCAAGATCGAGCCCCTCCACGTCGTTGATGGCGACATCGGCAGGGATCAGGGTCAGGTGCTTGGAAACCGCCTGGGGGACCTCTGTGAGGGTGCCAGGCTCGGCGGTGAACAGCTTCGAGGCGCGCAGGCCGGTGAAGGTCTCGGCGAAGGTCCGCGAGCTGTTCGCCTGGCCGTCCAGGTCCACCAGCAGGACCGGGCGGCCCTGTTCTATGGCGAGCCAGGCCAGGTGGACGGCGAGGGTCGATTTGCCGACGCCCCCCTTCTGGTTCGCAATCGCGAGTGTTTGCATGGATACCTCTCTAGGTCGTGCCGCAAGGGCGGGAAAGAGCGCCAATAATACAGCACTCTTTACAGCACTGCAATTTTCGCATGCGAAAAACTGGGGCTCACGCGCCGGCCCCTTCTTGCTTCGCCAGCCGTTGTTCCAGGTCGCGCACGCGATAGCCCAGCTCGTCCACCAGGACCGAGACCGGCGCCGCTTGCCCGGAGACATCCAGACCGCGCCGCGACAGGACCCGAATTGCCTCATTGGCGGAAAGGCCCTGCTCCCGGGCGAAGCGTTCGATCTCGGCCTTGAGATCGGGGGGGAGCAACAGTTGCATGCGTGCCATGGGGCCTTTCTCGGCCATGGTGACCTCCAGGGGCTCGGAATCAGTACGGTCTTGGATCATACAGCAACAGCGATACAGGCGCCCATCCTTGGGCACCGGCCCGGCGGGCCGGGATGGCGTTCATCTTGTCCACCCTCTCTAGGTCGTGCCGCAAGGGCGGTTTCGGGAAACGTCGGAAGGGTTCAGAAGTCCTCGGTCAGGCCGATGGTCACCACGGGCTCGCCCTGGTCCCCGGGACCTATGTCCAGCAACAGGGTGACCGGGGTCGCCTGGCCGGTGCGGCTGCCCCGCGGGACCCGGAGCACATTGAAGGCCACGCGATCCGCGTCCTTGTTGGCGCTCCCGGCAAGCCTGGCCATCCAGAGGACATCCCACAGGCGCCCGGTCTCATCCTGGTGACAGGCACCAAAGTCGGCATCTGGGCCCCAGGAGACGCAATCCCCCCAGACGGTCCGGGTGAGGGCAACCGGTACCCGAAACCCTGCCTCGCGGGCGGTCTCGGAGACATCGACCAGGGTGCCGTCGGCGATGGCGTCGGCACGGGTGTAGCGGTGGATCAGGTCAGCAGCGTCGAACATGGGAACCTCTCTAGGGCTGGCCACGGGGGGCCTGGGTAAGGGTCCCGGGAAACCGGGACCGGGGTTCGTGTCACCAGCGGGCAAAGGGTGGCAGGGTATCGAAGATCCGTTCACAGATACCCTCGTAGACGAGGGCGCTGGCGATCTCCCCGCGCAACCGACAACCGACCGCCGCGGCCTTGTTGGCGGCGTACTGGGCCAACTGGCGCGTGGCCCTGGCGTAGCGGTCGGGGCGCTCGGGGAACAGTGATCGGCCGGTCTTGACGGGATGGTTGTTGGCCAGCTTCCAGAAGGCCATCAAGGCGTCCGGGGCAGACGAGTCCAGCTCATAGGGTTGGAGCAACATGGTTACCTCTCTAGGTCGTGCCGCAAGGGCGTGAAAAAGGCATCAAAAATACATCAGCACATACAGGGCTGTATTTTTCGCATGCGAAAAAATCGGCCCCGGTCGGGGCGGCGCTTGGCCGCCCTCCCCTGTTGGCGGTCAGATCAACCCGCGTTCGGCGAGGGAGACCGAGCCTTCTATGGAGACGATCAGGTGGTCAAGGACGCGGATCTCGACCAGGGCCAGGGCGTCCTTGAGGCGGTTCGTGATGCGCAGGTCGGACTGACTCGGCTCGGCCACCCCCGACGGGTGGTTGTGATAAAAGACGACCGCCGCGGCGTTGAGGGACAAGGCCCGCGCTACCACAACCCGCGGGTGTACCGAGGCCCCATCGATGGTCCCGAAGAACATCTCTTCCTTGGCGATGACCCGATGGCGATTGTCCAGGAACAGGACCCCGAACAACTCGTTGTGGCGCTCCCCAAGCTCCAGGCGAAGGTAATCCCGAGTCGCCTCCGGGCTGGCCAGGACCGCCCCCCGCCGATGCCTACGGGCCAGCACGGACAGGGCGAGGGCTACAACGGTGTCCCCCTCGTCGGCCGTCAACTCGGTTGCACGGATGTCGGCGAAGCGGTTGGTGGTCGGCTCAACGGTGAACAAGGAGCGGACTTTCTGGGCCATGCTGGTAATCCCCCGGGGTGGTTGCTACGATGGGGGAAAGTATACAGCACCACATACAGCACTGCAACTGTTTTTGATCGAATTTTCACTTGCTTGACTCCCGCCGATCCTGTTGGTGAGCGTCGGGAGAGAGCGCGAGAGAAGGAACGTCTCTCGCATCGAAGCAGGTTGCGCGCAGCGCTCCACCCCTCTTCGATGCCGGCCGGACCCGGGACCTTTCACTATCCCGTCGGAGCCGCGTCGGGGATGCAGGCCATCGGGTGCGCCTAGGCTCGGGTCAAGGAGGAACGCAGGAACGAGTAGTCCTTGACCCGGGCCGCGCCCGATGGACCATCCCCAAAAGACGCGGCTTCGACGGGATGGGGACTGGGCCGGAAGCGACTCTTGGCAAGCAGAGCGCGCAGGCGTCAGGGATCGTTACCCGCAGGACGGAGACGCGGCGCCCGTCTGGAACGGGCGACGTGGCTCCGGGCTCCCCGGTCAGGAAACCGGGGGGCCTAGAGCCCGGCCCGCAGGGGACGCGCAAAACGACACTCAACGGAACCGGGTTGTGATGACGATGGTGACGGGGCCTTAGCGTAAGTTTCCGTTCCATTGTTTGTCAGAGCCCTACATAAGCGAAAGCTCATATGGCACCTCATGGTAGCTTCGCTCATTTTGGGCCTACATAGGTTTTCTGTTCCATTGCGCCCGAGGCCCCAATCCCCTATCGGCCCTTGGCGACCCGATCCCGATCCTGGTGGTCAACCCGCGCTGGCATCGAGGACCCCTGGAGACGATCACGGGCCTCCAGCCTGGCCTTGGCCTGGTCATAGAGGTCCTGAAACCGCTGTCGGTCCTCCGGCGGGAGCCGGGCTAACCGCTCCGCGGTGAACAGCTCGACCACCTTCGAGGCAATCGGGTCTGGGGTATCGAGACGCCCCCTCCCCTTCGAGTCCAAAGCGGCCGGGGTCGCGGCCTCCCGTTCGCCGACCGTCACCGACCAGGCGTTGCGGTCCGTCTCCCTGGTCGCGTGGTCGATCACGCGCCCGGCAGCGTCACGGATCGGCTCGCGCACCTGCACCCGCTGGCGACCCAGCCGGGCAAGGGCCACCTGGTCACCGACCGTGGCGCCGGACTCATCCATGGCACGCTCCAGGTCCAGGCCCCAGTGGGTGGTCACCTCACCGGACGCCCCACGCAACGAGACGAAGTAGCTCGGTGAATTGCCCTGCTCGTGTTGGTAGGGGGCCGTACCATGACCCACCAGGACACCGGCCAGGGGATCGGCGGGGCGGTCCCGCTGGCGCCCGCTCGTGCGGGACTCGGCCGGCTCTGCTCCTCGGGGTCCATCGTGCGAGTCAGGCTCCTGTTCCAGCATCGCGCGCTCGCCAGCACTCGGTGAGTACCCATCGACGGACAAGCCGCGCTTTGCCGCCGTGGCCCACACGACGCGCCGGAACTCCTTGGAGCCCGTCACGCGCAAGGCCGACCAGCCCCGGGATTCCGCCAGGTCCACCAGGGCCGTCGCGACCGACACAGACGCCTCCTCGGCCCGGAAGGACTCTCCACGCACCGTGAACGCGAGGCGCTCGGGGGACTGCCGGTAATAGAACTGATCGCCGGTGTGTACGAAGTGCCGGCGGACGAAGGGCGGAAGGGGAGGGGACTCCTTGGGGGCGCCGGGCTCTAAACGTACTATTGTTTCCGTTTCGTGAGCTGACCCCAACCTGGACACGCCGTTCTGTTCCCTCGACATCGGCAGATCGGGCGGCAAGGCTTGGCCGAAACCCTGCTGCCAATGCGCGCCCAGCGCAGGCCGGTTGTTCGCGTGCGCGAGGGAGGTAACTCGCCTGGTCAACCGGGGTTCGTCCGAGTCCCGGACGTGCAGTTCGACGTGGGACCCCTCCAGGTACTCGGCCTGGGTCTCCTGGAGATTCACCGCCGCTCGCCACGCCTCTCGCGGCGAGGTGAAGATCTTCGCCTCCCGCGGGTCGTCCCGCCAAGGTTTCGGGGTTCTGCCGGTCCAGAAGGTCCCGCTGTCGGTTCCCAGTACGATCTCTTGTCTTGCCATCGCGATAACTCCCGAAAACCTCGGAACATACCGCAGGGGCAAGTTAGTACGCTTGCCGCGATGCGCCTTATACTGTCCACAATGCGCCATTCTGGGGAGGAAAGCAGCGCCAACGGGCGAGCATAAGCGCACCTTATGGGCTCCTTTTCCTACTGCCCGACGGAGGTTGGGTTTGGCGAAGGCGTAGCGGTTGAAGGGCGGCCGACGAAGGAGGCCATGAGATGTCCGTAGCCGAAGGCTAGGACTCCTTTGGAAGGGCGCAGGGATGCGCCCTTTAGGCCGTAGCGCAGCGAAGGGGCGGAGCCAGGGATGGCGTAGGGTAGGTGCGCGCGTAGCGCGCTGGCGGCCGCGATTTTGGCGTTGGCGGCGAAATTATCCACAGGCCGGGGCCCTTTTCTCTTGTTCTTTTCTTGTTTTTTTCTTGTTTTTAAGGTCCGAAAACGTAAGGCAAAACAATGGGTTGCAGGGTGGTCGTGCTACAGTTTTATGGTCATCTGCTACAGATTTATGGTTTCGGACCTACAGATTTATGGTCATCTGCTACAGAAATATGGTGCCATCCACAGGCACCCGGCCTTGTTGCTACAGATTTATGGTCTCAAGCCTTCGCCACCCCGCTGGAGGCCATTCTGCTACAAATTTATGGTCGCCGACCCGGCCAGGGCTCTTGCTACAGATTTATGGTTGCGTCCGCCCCGGGGGATTCTGCTACAGATTTATGGTCGCTGGCGCGACGGCCTGACGTGACTACAAAGTTTGCACGATGAAGCAAATACAAATACGCTAAGTCTTTCAGTTCCGTCGCAAGAAGGACCATGGATCAGCAGCGATCGATCACGGTTAAGGCAGATGGGAACGCCATCATCACGAAGGCGAACGCCCTGATCGAGGCGTCCTACAACCTCACCCTCAACGAGCAGCGGATCATCCTGGCCTGCGCCGCAAAGCTCGACGGCCGCAAGCCGATGCCCAGGGATGCGGTGTTCGTGCTCAGCGTCGAGGAGTTCATCGACCTGTTCGGCAGCGACCCCAAGAACGCCTACGCCGAGATGGAGGAGGCCGCCACCAAGCTCTACGAGCGGGACATCCGCCGCATCGAGGGCACGACACGGAAGCGCCTGCGCTGGGTGTACATGGCCGAGTACAAGAAGGGGGAGGGCAAGGTCAGGCTCGGTTTCTCGCCGGAGATCGCGCCCTACCTGACCATGCTGCACAAGCGGTTCACCAGCTACAAGCTTGAGGACGTGGCCAGCCTGCGCAGCGCCTATGCGATCCGCCTGTTCGAGATGCTGGTCCAGTTCTCCGAGACCGGGCTCTTCGTGATCTCGGTGGTCGACTTCAAGCTGCGCCTGGGGCTTGATGAGAAGTACGACCGGTTCTCCAACCTCAAGGCCAGGGTCATAGACCCAGCGGTCAAGGACCTGGTGACGAAGACCTCGCTGGACATCGCCTGGCAGGGGATCAAGAAGGGGAAGACCGTGGAACGTCTGGAGTTCCGGTTTTCCGAGAAGCAGCAACTCGCCTTGGCGCTCTGATGCCTGGCAGGCCCAACAAGACATCGGCAACCAGGAGGGCTTTCCCCCATGTCCACCATGCTCGCGACCGCCGGGCGCATCCTGCATCAGCTCCTGCAACGCAACGGACTGGATGCCGATGCCCTGTACCTCGAATGCGGGCTGGACCCGATCAAGCTGGACGACGCCAGGGCACGCTACCCCCTCGAACGGAACCGGGCTCTGTGGCGCCTGGCCCATGAACGCATCAAGGACCCCTGCTGGGGACTGGCGGCGGGCGAGGTCTGGCGGCCGACGGATTTCCACGCGCTGGGCTGCGCCTTCCTGGCCTCGCGCACCCTCGAATCCGCCTTGATCCGCCTGGAGCGTTTCTACCGCATCGTGATCCAGGACGTGGCCCTCCAGGTCACGGCCGACCAGGACCACTACAGCATCACCTACGCGCCGCCCTCGCCGGACGCGGACATTCCGCCCCTGCAAGACACCCGTTGGTCCGTGATCCTGCGCATGTGCCGCGAGGCATACGGCCCGGACCTGCCCCTGCACGAAGTCCAGTTGACCCACCCCTGGCAGGCCTGCGGCTACGAGCAATATTTCGGGTGCCCGGTGCGCTACGAGTCGGATCGCTCGGGGCTGACCTTCCCCCTCGAAGCCATGCGCCGGCCGCTGCGGGCCATGAACCAGGAGATGGCCAGGACGAGCGACCGCATCCTCAGCGACTTTGATCGCTGTCTGGCCGACACATCGATTAGAGGCCGGGTACGCCGGGCCGTGCTCGACGCGCTGCCCTCTGGCAAGCCCAGCGCCACGTCCGTAGCCAAGGGGCTGGCACTGGCCCCCAGAACCCTGCAACGGAAGCTCCAGGAGGAAGGGACGACCTTCCAGGAGGTCTCCGACACCGTGCGCAAGGAACTCGCCCAGCAGTATGTCCAAAGCGGCGAGTACGATCTCGGCGCAGTGACCTACCTCACCGGGTTCGCCACCCTGTCGGCCTTCTCCCGCGCCTACAAAATCTGGACCGGACGCACCCCCTCCGAAGACCGCGGTCGCGGCTGACGCCGCATCCGTCCCTCCGACCGGCGGCCTACCCACCACTTTCGCATGCGAAAAATTGCCCGACGGCCTCCGTCGGTAATTGGCGCAATATGGATATATGTTGGCGCTCTACGACAACACTGCTACGCCCCACCCCTGATAGAGTTTCGACACGGACCCAACACCTCCACCGGCAGCAAGGACAGGCCCCGAGGCCGGCACCCTGACAACCGAGCACGGTCGCCACGCCCTGGCACAGCCAAGGCGAGGGGATGGCGCGCACCCGCACCAGTCGGACATTTGTAGCAGAAGTACACGACATGGACCTACTCACCCTCATCGCGACCTGCGCGCCCATGGTGGCTCCGGCCACCATGAAGGCCGTCGTCCTCGAAGAGAGCCGCGGACACCCCTACGCGATCCACGACGGCAACACCCATCGGGCGCTGTTCCCCGACACCCAGGCCGAGGCCATCGCCACGGCACGCCGCCTGATCGAGGGCGGCAGCCGGATCGACGCGGGGTTGGCGCAGATCAACAGCCAGAACTGGAGCCGGCTCGGGCTGACCCCCGAGACCGTCTTCGACCCCTGCACGAACCTGCGCGCGGGCGAGCAGATCATCCTCGCCGCCTACACCAGCGCCCCGTACACCGTCGATGCGGCGGTCAGTCGGTACAACACCGGCGACGCCACGCGCGGCGTCGGCAACGGCTACGTCGGCCGGGTCAAGGGCTGGATGCCGAAGCCGCAACCGAATCGGGACTACGAGACCCCGACAACCGTGCGCGCCAGTCTCGACGCCAACCGGGAAGGCGAGGGGGCCCCAGCAGGCGCGCCCCTGGCCCAAGCCGAGGGCCAGGGGCCGGAGCGCAAGAAGGTCGCGGCGTGGAGCTTCATACCCGTGGCCGACGGGTTCGGGGGAGGGGGCTAGTGCGGATGTTTCCCCCAACACCGACCGGCGGCCAGGGCTCGCAACAACGACTCGGCGCGGACCCGCCCCCCAAGACCCCGGGCCAGAAGGCCCACTTCCTCAACCCCTCAAGACCAATCCAGAAGGAGAAGCACCCTTGACCCACGTCCTCAAGAACGACCCCGTCACCCGCAAGATCCTCGTGGTGGCCCTGCTCTGCGGCCTCGTCCTGGCCCCCGAGCTGGCCGCCGCCAACGTCCTCGACAACTTCGGCAACGCCATCCTCGGCATCCTCAACAACACCTTCCTGCGCGCGGTGGCCATCGCTGCCGTCATCGGCTCAGGCCTGATGGCCCTGTCCGGGCGTATCCAGTGGATGACCTTCATCAGCGTCATGCTGGCCGTGGTCATCATCTTCGGCTCCGCCGGCATCGTGGATTACATCACGGCCAACTCGGCGACCGCGGCCCTCGACCCGGCCCCGGTCTTCGAGCATGTCGTCTGACCCCCTGTTCCAGGGCATGACCCGGCCAGCCATGCTGGCCGGGGTCACCTACTCGGGGATCATCCTGAACATGATGTTGGTCATCACACCCTTCGTCATGCTCAACAGGCTCTGGCCCCTGCTGGCGGCGATCCCGGTCCACGGGGTCATGTGGCTGGTCTGCCGTTGGGACCCCCGCTTCTTCGATCTGGTCATGGTGTGGCTGCAAACCAGTGCCAACGCCCGCCATCGCCATATCTGGAAGGGTTCGACCTACCGCCCATGAACACCTTGAAAATCCATCGCGACGAGCGCCAGGCGGCAGTCCTGGTGCCGCTCCAGGCACACCTGACCGACCGGATCGCCAAGATCCGGGACGGTGCCCTGGTGGCTGCCTTCGAACTGGACGGGACCGCGTTCGAGGCCAAGACCCCGGAACAGCGGGACCTGTACAAGGAACAGCTCAACGTGGCGTTGCGCAACAGCGCGACGCCGCACCTGGGCCTGTGGTCCATCCTCACGCGGCGCCGGGTCCATCCGGACCTGGCCCGCACCTATCCGAACGCCTTCGCCCAGCGCGTGGGCGACACCTATGCCCGGCTCCAGGAGGCCCGCACCCTCTACCAGAACCGCCTGTGGCTGGTCCTGGTGTACCGGGTCACGGCCCTGCGCACCCAGGTTGCCTTCTCCAGGCAGACCGACCAGCGCCTGGTGCGGGACCTGCTGATCTCGGGCATCGACGAACTGGAGGACATCGCGGCCAAGCTCGGCTCGGCCCTGACCGACTACGGCCCCCGGCGGCTCGGGACCTACTCCCATGGTGACACCCACGCCGGCAACCGCTTCTCCGAGATCGGCGAGCTGTACAGCCTGCTGCTCAACCACACCCCGGAGCGGGTCCCGGTCGGCCCCTACGACCTGAGCCAGGCGGTCGGCTGCAACCGCCTCCTGTTCGGCCGCGAGGTCTTTGAGGTCCGCCACCCCGCTCACAGCCGCTTCGGTGCGGCGCTGGCCATCAAGGAGTATCTGCCCCAGACCTACCCGGAAATGTTCACCGGGCTCATGGAAGAGCCCTACGAGTTGAATTGGGTGCAATCCTTCACCTTCCTCGACAAGGACAAGGCCAAGGACCTGTTCACGACCCAGCGCCGGCGCCTGGTCTCGGCGGGGGATGCCGCGGTGTCTCAGGTCGCCGCCCTGGAGGAGGCCATGGACCAGTTGATCTCAAATCGGTTCGTGGTGGGGGACCACAACGCGGCCCTGATCGTCTACGGCGAGGATCTGGACGCCCTGGCGCGCAACGTCGCCTTCGGCCATGCCACCCTGGCCGACCCGGGCAACGTCGTCGTGCGCGAGGACATGGCCCTGGAAGGGCAGGTCTACGCGACCCTGCCCGGCAACGCCAAGTACCGCCCGCGCAAGGCGCCGATTACCTCGTTGAACTTCGCGGCCATGAGCCCGTTCTACGCCTTCCCCGCGGGGACCCAGGCCGGCCATCACTGGGGCGAGGCGGTGACCCTGTTCCGGTCCACGGTGGACACCCCGCTGTGGTTCTCGCCCCACGTCGGTGACCTGGGGCATACCAGCGTCATCGGCATGTCCGGTTCCGGCAAGACGGCGCTGCTCGCCTTCCTGCTGGCGCAGCTCAAACGCTTCCCCGTGCGGCACGTCATCTTGGATAAGGACCAGGGCCTCAAGCTCGCGGTCCTGGCCCTGGGCGGCCGATACCACAGCCTCAAGACCGGAGCCACGACGGGCTTCAACCCCTTCGCCTTGCCCTACAGCGCGGCGCACGCGAACTACCTCCATGACCTGGTGCGCCTGCTGGCCAGTGGGGGAGGGGGCGGGAATTGGGACGCGAAGGCCTCCCGCGAGGTCGAGGAGGGCATCAAGGCCGTCTACAGCGTCAGCCCGGACAACCGGCGTCTGGCCTCCCTGGTGCAGTTCCTTGATGGGACCCAGGTCGGCGGGGTGGCCGAGCGCCTGCGGCCCTGGGTAGGGGAGGGGCGTTTCGCCTGGGCCTTCGACAACCGCGAGGACAGCCTGCACCTGGGCCGACTCACGGCCTTCGATGTCACCGAGTTCCTGGACCATCCGGATCTGCGCACGCCGATCACCTCGTATCTGCTCTACCGCACCGAGCCCCTGATCGACGGCACCCCCTTCGCCCTGTGGATCGACGAGTTCTGGAAGATCCTCGACGACGCCTACTTCGAGGGGTTCGTCCGCGACAAGCTCAAAACCATCCGCAAGAAGGACGGGATCGTCATCACCAGCACCCAGAGCCCGGCGGATGCCCTGGACTCGAAGATCGCGGCGGCCCTGCTGGAACAGACCCCGACCAAGATCTTCCTGCCCAACGAGTATGCCGACGAGGGCGACTACCGCGACGGCTTCAAGCTGACCCCGGCCGAATGGGCGCTGCTGCGCCCCCTCACCAAAAGCTCGCGCAAGTTCCTGCTCAAGCAGGCCGCGGGCTCCGCCCTGGTGGACTTCAACCTTTCAGGACGGGATGGGGCCGGGATGGACGCCGAAATAGCCATCCTCTCCGGCACCGAACGCCTGATCCGCCTGACCGACCGCCTTGCCGAGGAGCACGGCGGCGATCTGCCCACCGACTGGATTTCTTTGCTCGAACAGAGGAGACGCCTTCCGTGAAACAACCAATCCTTGCCACCGCCCTGGCCTTGGCCATGGGCGCCGGCAACCTGCATGCGGCCGGGGTGCCGGTCATCGACGCCTCAAACCTGGCCCAGGCCATCGCCCAGGCAACGACGCTGACCGAGCAACTAACCGCGCTCCAGGACCAGCTCAACACCCTGCGCAGTCAGGCGGCCACCATCACCAACATGTACTCCGAAATGCGGGGCATCACGGCGCATGCCCTGATGATCCCGAACCCGGTGAACGCCCTGCACAGCTTCCTGCCGGCGGCCAACCTCGACCCCTCCAGCCTGCTGTCCGGTCCCCTGTCCGGGGTCGCCAACAGCCTGCGCGACGCCAAGGAGTTCTACAGCGCCGCCGACCTGTTCGGCGGCGGCGGAACCCAACTGAGCGGCGCGGCCCGCCAGTATCAAGAGCGCTCGGATTACATCTACTCCTACATGGCGCTGGCCAAGGATGCCTACGAGAAGGTCGCGGCCCGACGCACAACCCTCGAAGGCTTCGCCACTGCCTCGGGGACCGCCACCACCGAGAAGGCGGTGCTCGATCTCAACACCCGGATCGCCGCCGAGAACACCCTCCTGCTCAACGACCTGGCCCAACTCCAGGCCCTCCAGCTCATGGCGTCGATGCAGGACAAGAGCATCGTCCACAACAGCCAGGGCATGCACGCCAAGCGGCCGACAGGCGTCGGCGACCTCGATTTCGGTCGGTAGGGCAGGGGGGAATTTTTCGCATGCGAAAAAATTGGGACCGGAGATTCGACATGAACAAGCCCCTCGCCTTGCTCTTGGCCCTCGCCGCCGGCATGCCCGCGGCAGCGGCCGACCGCACCGTCCAGGGTGTGAATTTCGCCGCCGTGCCCTGGGCGACCTTCTGCCCCGGCGTCAAGCCGGTTGGGCTCAACACCGGCGCCGGGGCCTGCACCGTGGCGCACCCGGCGTCACAAAAGCATGCCGCCTGGAACGACTTCGGCATGGGGACGAAACAGCCCCCGCCGAACTGCAAGCATGCCGAGCACGAATACCAGTGGTGGACGACCCCCGCCTCGAACAAGCAGGGCCCGGGGCGACCGGAACAAGCCTGGGGGGCCTGTCAGGAGGCATGGCGGTCGGCCCTGAATCGACGCGCTCGCGAGCCGGAGGGCTTCGCCGAGCCGTTCGCGCAATGGCGGTCGCACTACTTCGGCCCCTGGCTGGTCGGCGAGGGGAGATAACCGCGGATGGATGTCTTCACCAGCCTGTTCGATGCCCTCGATACGGTGCTCGACAACTACGTGAACGCGGCCATCGTCGCGGCCACCGGTTATGTCTCCGGCCCCATCGCCGTGCTGGGCACCGTCTCCTTCATCTCCATGGGGGTGGTCCTGCTGCGCGGCATGTCCGAGGTCCCCCTGGCCAAGTTCGTCCAGACCGCCGGCCTGCTGGCCCTGGTGTTCGCCGTGGCCGGTAGCGCCGGCCACTACAACACCTACCTCGCGGACCATCTGCGGGCCTTCCCGGACGAACTGCTCGACACCTTCGCCGTGGGCGGGGACGCCCTCGGGGATCAAGCCTCCATCGGCGGCGTCCTCGACGGCATCGGGGACCGGGCCATGACCGGGATCAGCGCGATCTGGTCGGCGGGGGGCTTCACCGACCCCGGCCCGAGCCTGTTCGCCGCGGTGCTGTTCGTCATCTTCCTGATCTTCGGTGTCGCCGCGGTCATTGCCCTGGCGACGGCAAAGATCGGCCTGTCCATGGTGGTCGCGGTCGGCCCCCTGATGGTGGTCGGGCTCCTGTTCCGCTCGACCCAGGAGTATTTCACCAAGTGGCTGAGCTACGGGGTGCAGTTCGCCTTCCTGGCGATGTTCGTGGGGGGCATCGCCGGTCTGGCCGATGCCATCGTGGACAACTACATCGCCGCCCTCGATGCCAACGCCGAGACCGTGGACCTGGTAGCCCTGATGGCCCCGGCCCTGATGCTCCTGCTGCTTGCGAAGATCTTCGCCGAGCTGCCCAGCATGGCCTCCAGCCTCTCCGGTGGCATCGGGCTGTCCATCGGCAACACCGCCTGGCGCGGTGTACAGGGGTTCATGAACCAGGCCGGCGGCAAGCACATCGACGCCTGGCGCGACGCGGCCCGCTGGCGGCGCGTGCGCGGCGCCGAGGCCCTGCACGAAAGAATGGTCGGCATGCGCCGGGCGGCCTTCGACCGCCTGGTCCATGGCCGCAACCAAGTCTCCCGCACCGGGGACCGTACCCCGGGGCCGGCCGATAACCTCGACCAGCAAGCCCGGGAGCATGTCGAAGCGCGCCGCCGCCGGCGCAACGGAGCATGACCATGAGACCGCTCGCGAACCCCCTGGCCCTCGTCTTGACCCTGCTGCTCGCCGGCTGTGCCGGCACGCCCAAGGCGCCAAGTTGCGAAGGCCCATACCGAAGCCTGAACCCCGCCCACTACGACCCCGTGAAGGAAAGCGCCCGTGCCGATGTTCCGAACCTCCCCTCCAACGCCTGACACGCCGGCCCGGCGCGCCATGGAGCACTTCCTCGATTGGGAGTACGACACCAACGAGGCGGCCCGCCGGCAGGCCAAGATCGCCTGGGCGGTCGCCGTCCTCTGCCTCCTGCTGGCCCTGGCCGCCGTGGGGGCGGTGGCCGCCCTGGCGCCCTTGAAGACAGTCGAGCCGATCTTTGTGCGCGTGGACGCGGCCACCGGCGCCGTCGATGTCCTGCACCGCATCGACGAGGAGGTGGGCATCGGCCGTCAGGACCTGCTGGACAAGGGTTACCTGGCCCGCTACGTGCGGGCCCGGGAAGGCTACTTCTTTCCTACCGTCCAGGAGCAATACCGCCGCGTCATGCTGATGTCGGTGGGCTCGGCCCATGCCTCCTACGAGCGGGACTTCGCCAAGGCCAATCCCGAGGCCCCGATCAACCGCTACCGCGACAAGCAGTCGGTCGAGATCACCCTCAAGTCGATCTCCTTCATCGGCAAGGGCCTGGCCCAGGTGCGCTACCTCGCCACCACCAGCGACGGGGAGACGACCTCCCGCAAGCACTGGATCGCCACCCTGCGCTACGAGTACGAACCCGACGCCTCGATCCCCCTGTCCGTGCTGGCGGACAACGCGCTGGGGTTCGCCGTCACGGACTATCGGGCCGAACCCGAGCAGGAGGCCCTGTGAACACCCGCGCCCTGAAATCCCTCGCCCTGTCCCTGGTCCTGCTGGTGCCGGCGACCGCCTCGGCCGCCCTCCAGCCGACCGCGAGCCGGGTCGATGGCCGCCTGCGCTACACCAGCTATGACCCCGACCAGGTGTATGTCCTGCACGCGGCCATCGGCCGCGCCCTGTTCATCCAGTTCGCGGACGGGGAGGAGATGGAGAAGTTCTACACCGGGGACTCGCAAGCCTGGGATGTCGGCAAGCACGCGAACCTGGTGGCCATCAAGCCGACCGCGGCGACCCCGGACACCAACCTGATCCTCACCACCACGGCGGGCCGGGTCTACACCTTCGACCTGGCCCTGAACGAGCGGGCGCCGATGTACGGGATTCGCTTCTCGTATCCCAACGAGGAGCGCAAGCGCAGCGACAAGGCCCGGGTCCGGCAGGAGCTGGCCGGCTCCATCGACCCCAACGCCCAGGTGCAGCGCAACTACCGCTATGCCGGTGCCGGGACCCGGGAGGTGCAACCCGCGGAGGTCTTCGACAACGGCTCGCACACCTTCATGCGCTTCCCCGAGAACCAGACCTTCCCCTCGGTGTTCGCGGTTGGACCGGACGGCGGCGAGGCCCTGGTCAACAAGACGGTGCGCGGCAACTGGCTGATCCTCGCCCGGGTCGGCCGCGAATGGCGCCTGCGCCATGGCGAAGCGGTCATGTGCATCCGTAACGACGCCTTCGCACCGAACGGCACCGACAACCCCGGGGAGACCACCAGCCCGGCCATCGAGCGGGGTACGCGATGAGCGAGGGCATCATCGAGCGGGGCGACGCGCCTGTTGCTCGCGCCACGAGCCCGCTGTGGAAGTGGGCCTTCATCGCCACCCTGGGCCTGCTCGGCGCCGGGACCCTGGCCGCGGTCCTGATCTCGGAACTCAGGAATCCCGAGGCCCCGACCGCCGAGGCAAACGCGAAGCCGCGGCTCAAGTTCAACGTCGGCGCCTACGAGGTCCCGGCCTTCCCGCATCCGGCGCCGGCCGTACCGGAGCCCCCGCCGGCCCCGAAGCCGGCGCCCATGGAGCTTCCCACGATACCGGGCGTCCCTGAGCTGCCGCCCCCGGAACCGCGCTACGGACCTGGCCCCACTATGCTGCCGCCGGCACCCATGGCCCCGGGCACGCCGGGCAAGCACGTCGAGACCCCCGAGGAGCTGGCCGCGAAGCGCCGCCTGGCGGCCCCCCTCAGCGGGTCCGGTAGCGCGAGCGCGAGCACCTCCAGGGGCGAGACAGAGACAGAGGGCGCGGACCGTGGCAAGGGGGGCCTGGACCTGTCCGTGACCAAGACGACCACCGCCTTCGCCCGGCGGCTCGCGGACCTGACCTTGATCCTGCCCAAGGGCAGCTACCTCAACTGCATCCTGGACACCGCGATCCAGAGCGACCAGGCCGGCCTGGTCACCTGCACCCTGCCCGAGGATGTCTATGGGGCCGACGGGACCGTGGTCCTGCTGGACCGCGGCTCGCAGATACTCGGCGAGTACCGCAGCGCCACCCTGACCTACGGCAAGCGCCGGATCTTCGTCATCTGGGATCGGGTACGCACCCCCACGGGGGTCATCGTGGACATCGCCTCCCCTGGCACCGGCCCCCTGGGTCAGGCGGGCCTCGGCGGGCACATCGACAACCACTACTGGGAGCGGGTCGGTATCCCGGTGCTGATGTCGGCGGTCTCCTTCGGCGCCGAGTCCTACGCCCAGGAGGCCTTGACCCCGGACCAGGGCAACTTCATCCAGCAGAACACCGACAACACCCTGTCGGGGGTCCTGGGCGAACTGGCGAAGATCAAACCCACCCTGCACAAGAACCAGGGGGACCCGATCAGCATCATCGTCTCCCGCGACCTGGACCTGTCCCCGGTCTACGAGCTACGGCGGGGCCATGGCCGCTAGTACGGCACTCCTCCAGGACATCCTGGGGCCGATCCGCCCAATCTTGGCACGCGAGGATGTCACGGACCTGTGCATCAACGGCCCAGGGCTCCTGTTCGTCGAAGGCGCCCACGGCTGGGAGCGCATCCAGGCCGACAACCTCACGGGGACCTGGTTGCAGTCCTTCGCCCGGGCCGTGGCCTCCTTCATGTCGGCCACGGTCAGCGAGCGGGCGCCGATCCTGAGCGGCCATCTGCCCACCGGGGAGCGGGTCCAGATCGTCCTGCCGCCGGCGGCCGAGGAGCCCTCGGTGACGATCCGCCGGCCCTCGCATGTGACCTTCACCCTCGACGAGCTGGCGGACAAGGGCACCTTCGCGCCCCTGGCCAACGGGGATCCGGGCGCCGCCCGCCATCGGGCGACGGTGCGTGCCCGGCTCGCGGGCTGGCGCCCCGGCGATCAAACGAGCGTCCCCGCCATCCTGCGGGAGATCGTCGCCCATCGGCTCAACGTCATCGTCTCGGGGGCCACGGGCTCGGGCAAGACCACGCTCTCGAAGGCGATGATCGCCGAGATCCCCCTGGACGACCGCCTGATCGCCATTGAGGACGCCAAGGAACTGCAATTCCCCCACGCCAACACCGCCCGGCTGTTCTTCAGCCGCGACGGGGCCGGAGTCTCGCCGGTAACAGTCAAGGACCTGCTGGTGTCGTGTCTGCGCATGAAGCCGGACCGGATCATGCTCGCCGAGCTGCGTGACGACGAGGCGTACTACTACCTGCGCAACGTCAACTCGGGGCACCCGGGCTCGATCACGACCATCCACGCCAACAGCGCCGCGGCGGCCGTCGAGCAACTCATGCTGATGGTGCGCCAGTCGAGCGCCGGGGCTGGGCTGACCCGCGAGGACATCCGCGCCCTGGTGGCGAACCTGGTGGATGTCATCGTCCAGATGGACCGCAAGCGGGTGACGGAGATCTATTTCCTCCCCGAGGCCGGCCCATCGTGCTGAAGCGCCCCAGCGCCGCGATCAAGTGGGTCATCGCCCTGTCGGTCCCGCTGGGGCTGGTGGCCTTCCTGCCCGCGGCTTCCTGGGTCTACGCGGAACTCGGGCGCTTCGAGTTCACCCCCTGGGTGTGGCTGGCCGGGCTGCAACATCAGGTGGACCCCCGGGACCTCCTGCTGGCCGGTCTCGCGGGCGTGGCCGCCGCGCTCGGCATCCCGGCCTTCGTCGCCTTCGCCCTGCTGCCGCCCAAGCCGCTGCACGGCGCCGCGCGCCTGGCCCGCCGCGGGGAGATTACCGGGGCACAACTCTACCGGGCCGGGGCCCATTCGATCCTGCTCGGGCGCCACCGGGGCCGACTGCTGGCCTTCAACGGCGACCTCCATCCCTTCCTGGCCGCAGCCACGGGGACCGGCAAGGGTGTGGGGTTCGTGGTCCCGAACCTGCTGCACTGGCAGGGGTCCGCCATCGTCCTGGACATCAAGGGCGAGAACTACACCCTGACCTCGGGCTACCGGGGCCGGGGCCTGGGCCAGAAGGTCTACCGCTTCGACCCCCTCCAGGAGACCGGCCGCACCCACGGCTTCAACGTCCTGGCCTACGTGCGCGAGGGCGACCTACGGGTCACCGATGTGCAGACCGTCGCCGCCATCCTGGTCCCCAACGAGAGCCACGACCCCTATTGGGACAACGTGGCCCGGGACCTGCTGGTCGGCCTGATCCTGCTGGTGCTCGAAGCCGGGCCAACCCTGGGCTGGCCGGTCACGGTCGGGCAGGTCCACCGGCTGATCCGCTCGGAGGAGGAGACCGGGGAGTATCTGAAAGCGCTCCTGGAGGACCTGGAGAAGCAGGGGGTGGCGGTCTCGTCCCTGTGCCGGCGGTATCTCCTGAGCTTCTGCAACGAGCCGGAGAAGCCGCGGGGCTCAATCAAGTCGGCCCTGGCGACCAAGCTGACCCTGTGGGCCAACCCGCTGATCGACCGCGCCACGGCGCGCAACGACTTCGACCTGCGCCGTTTCCGCCGCGAGCCCCAGTCGCTCTACATCGCCATAGCCCCGGACGACCTGCAACGCCTGGGGCCCATCGTGCGGCTGCTGATCGAGTTCTTCCTCGCGGCCAACACCAAGGCCGGGGAGACGCCCGCCGACGACCCGGCGCTCAAGGTCCCGGTCCTGATGCTGCTGGACGAGTTCCTGAGCCTGGGCCGGGTCGAGAAGCTGGTCCACGCCCTGGCCTATGTGCGGGGCTGGGGTATCCGCATCGCGACCGTGATCCAGTCGGAGGCCCAGCTCCAGGCGGTCTATGGCCGGGAGCTGGCCGAGTTCTTCATCGACAACCACCGCGCCCGGGTCTACTACCGCCCCCCGGTGCATCGCCGGGACCTGGCGGAACAGATCTCGAAAATCGTCGGGCAGAAGACCGTCAACCAGACGAGCTACAGCTATGGCGAGGGCCGCCGCTCCCGCCAGGTCTCCCAGACCGGGCAGGCCATTCTCGACACCGACGAGATTGCGCACCTGCGCGAGGACGAAACCATCGTCCTGGTCGAGGGGGTGCACCCGATGATCGGGCAGAAGCTCCGCTACTACCGGGACAAGACCTTCAAGTCGCGCCGCCTGGCGGCCCTACCGCTGCCGGCGCCGCTCGTGGGGGTCCTGCCGGATGCCCCGCGGGTCGCGGTGAAGGCCAAGGACACCGAGGACGAGGCCGAGGGCGGGACCGTCGAGCCGGCCGAGGCCGGCGACCCGCGCTATGCGACCGCCGAGAGCGTGCGCACGGCCATCGACGAAATCCCGGTCCCCCGGGGACACCCCAGCCCAGAGGACATGCAGCGCATGGCCGAGGCCCTGGCCCAGATCACCCACTACGCCGACCCCGAGGCCCTGGCCGCGTTCGCGCAGGCCGCTTGAGCCCTCCACATATAAGGAGTGACCCTTGAAGCAACCCAAGCCCTTCGCCGCCCTCGCGGCAACCCTACTTCTGGCCAGTGCCGCCCCGGCCCCGGCCCTGTCCGGCGATCAGGAGTCCGCCTGCGGGGCCATCCTGTGCCTGGTCGGTGGGTCCGGGGTCGCCGAGTGCGCGGGCTACCTGGCCCGCTACTTCGCCATCACGGCCGCGACCCCGGCCGCCCTGTTCGACCGGCGGATCGACTTCCTGAACCTGTGCCCTGCCACGGACCTGGCCGCCGATGTGCGCCCGATGATCGCGAGCTACGGCGCCACCTGCCAGCCGGCCCAACTCGTGGCCTACCTAAACCAACAGATCAGTTGGTGCGGACTGCGCAACTTCGATGGCACCGCTGACTGCCGGCCGACCGGCGACGAGTGGCGGATGTGCGCCCCCTTCTACGACCACCCCGTCACGACCTACGAGGCCCCGCGGTTAGATGAAGAGTGCGAGGAGGTCCCCGATGCCGACGGGACCATGGTCGAGCGCTGCACCTACACCTGGGTCCTGGCCGATGCGCCCGTGTCGGCCGGTGGCTGAGACAGAAAAATTTTTCGCATGCGAAAAAATCATGGGCAGTAGGAAAAGGAACGAGGGTCCCGGTACCGAGATCGTCGCCGGGCAACAGCGACCGATCACCGTGCGGAGCGGACCGCCCTGGGGAGACGCCGTGGACAAAGACAAGGTATCGGCCGCGCTGCGCGACCTGGCGGCGGAGCACGCCAGGACCCCAAGGTCCCAGACGGCCAGGCTACGCGAGGTCATCGACGACCTGGAAGCGGCCCTGTCCGCTGGCGCGAGTCACGCGGCCGTGCTGGCGACCCTGCACGCCCAGGGGTTCTCCTTCACCCTGCGGAGCTTCGAGAGCACGCTGGCGAGGTTGCGGAAGGAGCGGCGGGAGCAAAATGGAGCCTAGCAGCCTGTCGGACTTTGCGCGAAGGGTCTGAAATTGCGCAATTCTTGGCCATTTCCCGTGGTGCTACGCGAAATTCGGCTCCCTCAGCGGGTGCCCGCGGGGTGGATTTCGCGTAGGAGCACGTCGGAAACCTAAGCCCGACAGACTGCTAGAAGGGGGCAACTCACCACGCATCCGCCGCATCGTGGGAAATGTTGTAGGCCAGGGGCTTGGATGCGCTGTATATTGTTGTAATATGTTGTATTATACAATCTATTACAACATACATTAGGCTAAGCCCATGGCAATTACGCCCGAGCAGATCATCGAGACCGCCGAGGCCCTGGTCGAGCGGGGGGCGTCTCCTACCCTGGCCGCGGTGCGCCAGGAGCTAGGGGGCGGGTCCTTCACGACCATCAGCGAGGCTTTGCGTAGCTGGCGCGAGAGGCGCCAGGCGAGCCAGGCACGGGCGGAGTCGGTTCAGGTGCCGGCACGGGTCCAGGAGGCCCTAGCCGAGGCCGGAAAACTGGTATGGACCGAAGCGACCCGCCAACACGCGGCCCAGCTTGCGGCCGAGCGCGAGGCCCTGGACGTTGAGCGGGGACGCTTCGAGGCCGAGCGCCGGGAAGCGGTCGAACTGGCTGACCAGGTAAGCAGGGACCTAGATCAGGTCCGTATCGAACGTGACCGGGCTTCGCAGGCACTGGCCCAAGAGCGCCAGGGGCATGACCAGGCACACGCCGAGGCACGCGAACAACGGGCCTTGGCCGAGGAGCGGAGTCGTCGCAACGAGGCTCTGGACGCGGACCTGCGTGAACTACGCCAGCGGGCCGGGGAGACATCCGCGGAACTTGGCCAGGCTCGCGGGCAGCTTGAGGCCCTGCGGGGTCAGCTCGAAGAGATGCGCGAGGCCCTTGCCAGCAACGAGTCGGAGCGCGATCAGGCTCGTGCGGCGGTCCAGGAGGCCCAGAACGAGGCCAAGGAGTACGTCCGGCGCATCCAAGAACAGGCGGCAACCCTGGATGAGTTACGCGACCAGGTGGCCGAGGCAAAGGCCGAGGGTGTCCGTCTAAGCAGCGCCCTGGCCAAAGCCCATCAGGACACCGAAGCGGCAGTCCTCCGTGCCGAGGCGGCCGAGACCCAGGCCCGGCGCAATGCCGAGGCCCACGAGGCAGCACGGACGGCCCAACTTGCCACCGAGAAAAATATCGGGGAGTTGCGCCTTGATGTGGCCACCCTCACCGAGAGGGCGGCCCATATCGCGGAATTGCGTACCATCATCGCCGCCTTGCAGGTACGGCCGCCGGAGAACACGGGAACGGACGTACCAGGGGCGGCTCTGGAGCCGGCTCCAGAGCCAAAGAAAAAGGCCGCCTCCCGGCGCAGGGAACAGGACCCGCAAGGGAGTGGCGGGGGTGCCGCTGGGGTCGCATGACAGGGCAAGCGTCTTTCCCCAGCCGACCCGCTACGATACGCGCCCATTGATCTCGTCCTCCAGTGCTTGCAGCACGGCGATGATGTGCGCAAACGTCGGGCGTTCGCCGAAGATCATCACACGCATCTGTGCATAGTCGGCTTCCAATCGGTCAATACCGGCTGGCGGCGGGATCAGATTGAAAGTTCCCGGCCTGGCCTCGCCGTATCTCGCCCAATTGCAGGGGTAGAAGCGCTGCTTGAAGGCGACGACATCCGCCAGAAGCGGCAAGTCGGCCAACGCCGCCGCACGGATAGGACTCTCGGCGAGACGGAATAGGTCGTAGTAGTGGCGCGAATGCCGACTGGGAATCGGCCGAGGATTGTGAGCCTGCTGATGCAGGATGGTCGCCTTCTCCCAGAAGGTCCGCTCGGCCTTGATCGCAATGACCGGACAATCGGGTTCAGCAAAGATCTTGGGGAAGGCGTCGGCAGCATAGGGTCGGATGCTGTACTCGTCGTGGGGAACCCAGGACGCCAGGGGGCCGATCTCCAGTCGCACTTCGGGGCGCAGATAGGTCTGGGAAAAGGCGGCCGGATAGTGGATCTCCACCACTTGCCCTTCGTGGTCGTCGATAGACAGCCTGACTGCCGGACAAATCCCAAGCAACACAGACAGTTGCGGGCACAAAGTCTCACGGATGTAGGCCGCAGCGGCTTCATTGAACTGCTTGTTAAACTGGTCCCGCTTTGTGTTGGACAGGTCATCCGGAAAGGGGTCCTGTTGACGAGGACCGTAGCCCAACAGGCTCCAGTCCAGAATCAGGTCGATGTCTTCGGAAAAGCGCTCAATGAGCCCAAACACCTTGGACAGCGATGTACCTCCCTTGAAAATGACATGCGAGCGCATCCCGGGGTCTTCAAAAATGTGCTTGAGCACCCAGCAGACCCAGAAGTCTTTTTCCACGACGGCGGGATGAATGCCTTTGCGGGCCGCGGTCTCTTGGAACAGCTCCCGACGCTGATCGGCTTCGAGGTTCGCAATCTTGTCCATCGTTCTCGCTGCGCCTAATTCATTTCATCCGCTTTGTGCGGCAAGGGGCCGCCCAAATTCCCGCCCCCACCGCAGATTTTCCGAATGACTTCATAGACCCATCCGGTCGCCGTTCGGGTATCGGCGAGAATCTTGGGGCACAGGGCGGGCGGCAACCAGTCGCGGAGCTTGGCCATGACCTCGGCGGTCAGGGCTTCTTGCCCCAGCGACTTGAGCCCCTGGACGATGACGCTGCTCTCGCGGAGCACGAATCTCGCCTCCTTCAAGGCGGTCTGCTTGAACACGAGATCCGTGGTCCCGACCCGGTAGGACCGATCCGGGCCATCGGACAGGTAGAGGTACTGGGCCGGCACCTGGGTGGAGAGCCCCATCAGGTTCAGCGCGGAGGGGCCGTTCGGCAGGATGCGCCAGCCAAATTTGCGCGCCAGGGCGTGCGCGACCTGATCAATGTCCGGACTCAAAGGCTCCCCGAGGAGGGCGCTGTGCCGCGGGTAGTCGTAGATGCCCCTGAGAACGCGGCGGATGGTCCCCTGCGCGCACAGGCGATGCAGGGCCACGTCCAGCGCCGAACGGCTGCCAAAGTCCGCCAGATCATTCTGCGAGAATGCCCAACCACGGCCTTTGCCGTAGACCCTTCGAAGGATCGTCTTTTCAGTGGCTTGGGACATGCAGACAGGCTAGATCTTGTAAGAAAAAATGGCCAGTTTTTCTTACAAGGTCGAGGTGGGTCCCTGCCGGCCTAGTGTCCGGTACCCTACGCAAGGTCGGATGTGTCCTCGGGCGCGGCGCCGGGGGGCCCCACAACATCAGGAGCCCCCTTCGTTACCGGTCTCCCGGCCCGATCAACCTCGTTGGGGTCGCTTGGTACGTCGTACCTCCTGACCCCATGCAGCACACTTTCCCCGGCGCCAGAGGGACCCACAATGTCAGAAGCCCCGTCCGTTACCGGTCTCCCGGCCCGCTCGACCCCCGCTCTTTGGCGGGTACCACCCGGCGATAACCCACAGGCATCGCGCCGGGACTAGGTACGGGATATTGAGCCGCCCCGCCTCCACGGTGGCCCGGCCGGTCGGTGTGAGACCGACGCCCCGGGTACCGCCGTCGTCCCACTGGAAGTGCCGTGACCAATCCTGCTTGCAGGGCGCGCGGGATCGCCTCGGACATCAGGCCGCTTGCGCGAGCAAGCCCTTGCCGCTCCGCACGGAGAGCAGTGCCAGGGCGCGGGCCTTGCGCAGCGTCACCTGGCCGTAGATGTCGCGAAGGTCGTCCAACGCCTCCCGCTCCGTGTCGCTCAGACTGTCGGAACCGCTCAACTCGGCCAGCCGTCGTTGATCGGCGTCGGACAGGACCGCCCCGGCGATGGCCTGGAGCGCCACGTCGCCCAACCAGGTCATCTCGACGAGTTCGGCCTGCATCTCGGCCGGCACGTCGTCCAGGGCAGGCAGGACGCCGTCCAACATCGCCGTGATGACATCCTCGACCGGCCGATGCACCGCCCGCGCGGCCCAGCCCACACGGCGGGCCAAAGCGTCGGGAAGCTCCAGGGTGGTGGTAGTCATGGCAAGTGGTCTCCTGCGATCAAGGGTTGCCGCGGATCGTCCGCCCCCGAGCGCCAACGCTGTCTGGACAGGGATCGCCCCTGATACGTCAAACGTCGGGGCGCATGACCCCCATCGGCCCGCTGGCCTTTCCCCTGGCTCACGAAATGAGCCACCCCCGTGGCTAGACTGGCGCCATGGAGACACTCCCACAGCACCAAATATGGGTCCACCACGCAAAGGCCCGCTACTACGAGGTCCACCTCGACCGCGATCTCCTGGGCGACTGGGCCCTGCGCAAGATCTGGGGCGGCCTCGGCTCGCGGCGCGGTGGGACCCACAATACCGGGGTCGCGTCCTACGACGACGCCATCGAGCAGGTCCGCGAGATCGCCAAGCGCCGCATCCGGCACGGCTACCAGGACAGCCACCCAGGGTGATTCGACCGCCGCCTCGGACCCCGCGCCTTCCGTACCCTGGGCCAATCCCAATCAAGACAACGCGGAAAGCGTCGCGCCAGGAGAGAATTTCAAGACCCGTTAATCACATATAGAACTTGAACTGCGGCAACGGCGTTTGTGACTCTGGTATCTCCCGCATGATTTCACCGACAAGCCTCGAAAACTTCAGCGTTATTGGCATCAGCCCCCCAAACGCCGCTGAATTCCAGTTCATCTTCGAAAGGATGAGGATCTCGGAAAGGAGAGCATCAACCGATGTATCTCCAACGTGATCATATACTTGTAGGGGCACGGGGATATGTCCATGGGGAAATGCGCTCAATGATGGGATATACCCAGTTGTATATAGGAAACTCCGGTCTCCTACAGTTACCTGGCTTCCACGTAGTACGGGGTACTGTCCGTCACGGAGCATACGGATATCCCTTGCAGGAGCTACCGCCAGAAGATCATGTTGATACACCCCTGACAGAGCTTCCTCGAACCCCTCTCTCTCTTTAGGCCAGAATTTCGATGTCTTGTGAATCACAACCCTTTTGGGGACCTGCTTCATCTCGTCTTGATAGCGTCTTAAAACAGAGGTTATGAGATCCCAGGCCAACTCTTTCGACAGGTGTGGCGAGTTGCCATTCTTATCAGAGTCCCAGTGGAAGTCTTGCCCGCGGAGCACCAGTCCATCTCCATGCTCATCGAAGGCCTGGGCCAAGCTAGTAAAATAGTTATCGCTTCTGGAACCGAGCGACCGATGGAAACTCACTCCGACGTAACATGTACCCGCAGCAAGATTGAGCGGAGCCCACGGGATTCCACCGACCTTATAATAAAGGCCCGTGAAGAAGTTCCAGGCACACCGCGACTTATGGTCGACGTTCTTGCTTTCCGAGGTAGCCTCAGACGTCCGCTGCAACAAAATCTGCGTTGGCAATCGATAATTCATGGCTACTGCCTTTAACGCGCGTCGCAGATCACGATGCACATCCCCCTTCCCACCGTCTTTGAAATCCACGACCTTGCAGTGCTCTAGCGCTTCGTCCGGAAGTGCCAGAACCACATAATCTGGAGGGCGATCCTTTTGTGAGAGTATGCGCAGCTTATCCGAAAGCAGTTCGACACAATGGTCAAAGCGATCTTTCCGCAAACGTAGACCTTTCAGTTTATTGATTTCGTTCTGCGTGATAGTTTCTTTCCAGGCATCGTTGAACTGTAACTCACTGTAGAACCCGCGGTCTTCACTGAAGCCTGGAAACTCCGTATGCGCTTCCTCTCCTGACACACCCTCAGCGCAACTCTCCATCCACTGGTTAGCAGCATCTGCGCTCTTTCCTGATCCGATGATCCCCACCCTGACTACTTTAGGATGTCGCTGCTCCAGATCTACTGATCGCGGTCCAAACAAGATAATTCCGTGCTTTGGGCTGACATGTTCCCGGCCGCCGCCGAACTCCAGCCCCGGCTCTTCGTGATAACGGCACGCTACTTTTGGGGAATCGAGCTTCATATCATTCCTCCCGATTCTCTTCGTCCGACCATAGAGACGCAAACACTTCGTCTGGGTCCTCGAACCCGGTGTCTGTCGCTTCTCTCAGATCCGCCATAGTAAAGAGATCCTCCTCATAATCGACAGTTAGGCGTCTCTTTACGTCCTCTGGAATTTGAGGCCATCTAATCTCCCCTTGGATTATGGCATTTTCGATAACCAAAGACTGGCCGCCCAACGAGCAAATGATTCTCGGGTTGCTTTCTGAAAGGAAGTCGCGCCAGAATTGAACCTCTTTCAACACATCAAGATTATACATGTGTGATTTTCTGCTTGTTGACCGCCGACCAATATTCTTCGGCGCCAGCGGTGTAAAGCCGTCCCTAGTAAACCTGCGCTCAGGCCGTATTGAAAGGCACCACGACTCTTGTGCCACCAAGTAAAACTGAAGACTGACGGCCAAGTGCTCCCAGTAGGACTTTGGCTCGTTATCGTGTTTGAAACGAGGATTCCAGCATACCTTTCTGGTCGCTCCCTTCCCCGAGATAGATTTATAACTTACTTTCTTCTCTACGCCTCTTTCCTCTGGCTCGAAATAGTACCGCCGGTGCTCCCTGTCAAAATTTAACCCCTTGCGCCCCGTGAGTTTATTGATCGTGCGATTAAGAAGTTCTACGTACCAGCGATATTGGTCCGGGTCAGCCCACCACGCTGGCGCGTAGCAAGCTTCCGCCGAATAAGAATCTATCACTTTACGAAAGCAGGTATTTTCTTCTGTCAGCCTATCGAAGGTGAGTAGGTTACCTCCTCGAACGATGTAGGGGAGCATAACGCTCCCATGTTCTGGGCGGACGATCATATCTCGAATGTCGGCCTCCGCTCTCTCGCATGGCGCTATATACACGTATTCTGGGATATTGGTTATGGGAAGAAGAGTGCTGTAGAGCGACTCGGAGACAATCTCCAAAGGACTAATTATACCCTGATAACGCTGCTCTTTGGATAATTGACTGCGGACCCATTCTTCATGGTCCTGCTTCATCTGATGGAGCTTTAATGCCGGATAGGTATTGACTTGGCGATCAATGATAACATGGTGTTCCCGGCATAAAAGAACCGTGTTTTCGTAGGCATCTATCTCACCTCCTTGCGGAACGTCTCCGCTTCTTGGTCCATTAGGCTTCGAGGAAACGATATGCGCGATTTCCCCGATCAATACGTCGCGATCCTCGGCGGTTTGCTCCCAGGTTAGCTCTTTCCGACACCCCGGGAAGGAGCACCGACCAGCCGCTTTCACCCAGAGAATGAGCTTATCACGCGCTTTTAGTGACATTGTAATTAAGCCGGTTTAATCATAAGTAGGAACAATTGCCATCCATTGAGACGAGATGCCGTTAAAGTGCATGTTGCTCGAAAAGCCCATCGATCTGTGGATTCGTCGTCACCAAAAGTACCTGCTTGCGCACTACCTCGCTATTGATCTCCAGACGGAAATACCGTTCACCCCCCGCCTTCGACAACTGCTTGCGGATAAGCTGGATGCGATGAAAGAGATGGCCATGCCGCTCGGCAAAGCGCGCCAGCCCTACGGCCTTCTCGAAGTTGTCCGCCAGGCTCGGGTCGTGGGGCTCCAGGATGTCGAACCGGTAACCGCCAGCCGCCTGCCGCACTACAACCAGGTCCGGGAACATGGGCCGCTCGGCGCCGCCGCTCTGGTAGGGGATCTCCAGGGACCAGGGCTTGCGGTCCAGGTTGCGCAGCCAGCCGACAACATCGGCACTGCCCAACTCCTCGGCGATCAGTTCACGCTCCCAGGTCCCAAGGTCCGCCCGGAAGCTGCCGTCGTCCTCCAGGTAAAGATGGCGCTCGTAGCAGGGCGCCCCCTCGGCGCGCCGAAACTCGATCCGATCCGGCAACCTCCACGGAAGCTCCACCGGCTTTGCGGTCGCGAGCCGCAACCGCTCATAGCGGCCCCGCTCCTTCTCCTTGAGCTTACCGACGGCGTGCTTGTGCCGGTCGTAGAGGGCATCGAAGGCGGTCTCTGCCTTCGACTCCAACCGGGCCATGACCTGGTGGCTGCGTGCCAACAGGATGACCTCGACCTTCACGTCCAGGGCATCGCGGTCGCCATGGACATCCCAATAGGTCTGGTGCAGACCGTTGCCCAGGCGCTGCCCGGCCTCGTCGAACTGGCGCTCGATGTCCGCGTCCGACGCCTCGATCTCATACTCGCGCACCGGGGTGACCCGCTCGCTGCTGGCCTCCACCCCAGTCTCCAGGGTCGTGGTCTTGATCGCGACCCGCATGATGGCCGCCTCGGACTTGCCGAAGGTCTCGGCCGCCTTGAGCCCGGCCAGCTCCGTGCCCATCCAATCGACCACCTGCCCCTTGGCCTGCCCCCAGGCTAGGGGCTCGATGTCATCCAGGTTGAGCCGCCGCGCCAGCCCGACAAAGCGCCGGAGATGGCTCTGGGCACGGGCCGCGTTGACCCGATAGGTCACCAGATCGGCCATCGCCTTGAAGATGTCGGCCGCATCCGTGCGCCGGCTGAGCGTCACCAGTTCCCGGCTGGGGCCGGCCTCCGCCGGCGGCGTGTGCTCGATGTCCTTCAGGTCCTCCACCACGGCCTTGACCGCGGCATCGTCGAAGTACGGCAGGAACAGATGCACGTCGTTCAGCGCCGCATCCCGCTCGATCCGCCGCGCCAGCGGGGTGCGCACCATGCGGCCCAGGAGCTGGGCGATGTAGGTGTGGTCCTCGGCCCGGCGGAAGGACATCATCACCTCGGCCCGCGGACAGTCCCACCCGGTCGAGAGGCTGGTCTTGAAGAAGACCACGCCGATGCCCTTGTCCTCGTCGATCCGCGAGGCATCGACACGGCGCACCCGGCGCCCGCCGATGTCCATATCCCCGCAGTCGTGCAGCGCATGGACCGCCTCGCCCTCCTGCAAGGACCGGCCAATGGCCTTCTCGATCACGTCCAGCGCCACCCCGAAATCGGTCCGTGACGCCTGCCGCTCCGTCCCGTTCTCCACCTGGACGACCAGGATGGGCCAGACCCGCTGCTCCTGCTCCACCGCGCAATAGGCGTCCCATGCCTGGCCCATGCGCACCCAGACCGACGCGGCCTCCGCCAACAGGGACATCTCGGAGTATCCCACCACCTTCGGACTGTGGATCGGGATACGGTCCTTCAGTAGCCCCGAGGCCCGCACATCGGCCACCGGCACGGGCGCCTTCTGTAGGGCGTGTGGCGCATGCTCCAGCAGGTCGATAAATCGCTTGGGTGTCGCCGATAGACCGATGACCAGCGGCATGGGGATCATGCCCGTTTCCCGATGCCCAAGCAGAAAGCGCTGGACCAGGGTCTGCGCCTCTTTCGCGAGCTTGCCGCCGGTCATACCCCGGTGCGCCTCGTCGATGACTACATAGAAGCGGTCCGGCATCGCCCGGGCGGTGTTCGAGAAGGTCGCCCAGATCGGCCAGGTACGCCCGTCCCCCTGACGGGTCAGGCGCTTGTCTGTCCCAAGCTTCTGCACGTTGATGAAGTGGATAGATCCGGGCTCCAACTGCTCGCGGTCGAAGCCAGCATCGATGGTCACCAGCCGATGGATACCGATCCGGTCAGAGACCTGGATCAGCCGGCGCCTGGTCTGCTCGTTCAGTTCCGGCATATCCGAGACCCACAGGATCGCCGCATCCGGCTGGGGCGGAAGGCCGACCGTGCCGAAGAAGATGTCCTCGAACAGGGCCGCCATCATCACCGTCTTTCCGCTCCCGGTCGGGGCCGAGAACGAGATCGCCTGCGGGTTCTGGCTGGAGGCATGCTCGCGGGCGATGCGCACCTTCTCGCGCATCGCGGTGAGTGCGTCCTCCTGGAAGCCAAACAACTCGTACTTCATCTTGTACCCCCCTGGTTCCCGGCGTCTGGCCTATCCGCCCCGATTCTGTCCGTGTTGATCAGGAAGTTTTCCAGGTAATCCCGGTAGAGCTGCACCGTCGTTAGCGCCGGGCTTTTCGGCCCCAGCGCCTCGGTCACCTCGGCCGCCATCTCCTTGAAGGCATCCCCGGAGTCGGTGACGATGAAGACACACCGCAGACCCGACCGGTCGGCCAGTGCGGCCAACAGGGCCTTGAGGCTACCCTCATCCAGCAGGACCGCAAACGGGTTGTCGGGCGGGGCGAAGAAGGTCGGCTCTGCCTCTGCCTGATCCCGCTTAGGTGGAAGCTCCGGCCGGGGCCCGATGGCCCCGGCCTTGAGCCATAGGAGCGGCAAAATCTCGCGGAAGGCCCGTTTCAAGGCCACGCGGTCCTTGTCCAGGAACTCAAGCCGGAAGTAGGCCAGATTCGCCGCGAAGCCATCGGCCAGGGGGCGCGTCTCCTCCTCCGGGACCAGGACCGGACCCAGCAGCGCATGGACTTCATCCCTCAAGGTGTCGAACCGGACCTTGCCCTTGGTCACGATATACAGGTCGGTGATGTGGTCCTGCCCGTCCAGGGCCGCGAGCCAGTCTTTGCCCGCCCCCTCGTCGAACAACACGCTGGCCTTGTGGTCGGCCGACACGATGAAGGGACAGGGGTCCGTGACCAGGGTTTGTGGTAACCCTTCGATGAGGGCGACGAGCTGCTTCTTCGTCACGGACCGGTCGAGCGCGCCAGGATCGACGAAGCCGATCTGGGTCACGCGACGTAGGCGCTGACGCTCCACCGTCCTACCAGTCAGGTAGTCGCCGGGAAGCCGGGTCCCATCGTCGCGCTTTCCGAGGATCGTGAATTTGGAACGTGGCCAGGTCACGGAGCGGCAGATGCCAAGCTGTTCCCATTCGTTGTCGCCAGGCGTGAGACCTAGGCCCCGCAGGCTATCAGCGCCTTCTCCAGAGACCTCGTTGTTCGTGACCAGAATGCAATGACGATAACCGCCATCGGTGGCGTTCAGCAGATTGACAGCATTGAGTGTCGTGCCGCTTCCGGCAAAGAAATCTACGATGACGGCTTTGGGAAGATCACGCACCACGGAAGCCACCGCGTCCCGCGTAGCATAAAGGGACTTCGGGAAAGAGAACTTGCGACCCTCACCCAAAACCGCCCTGAGAATGTCCGCGCCATAAGCACCAGCATCATGGGTACTGCGATGCCAAACCGCTTTGATCTGGCGTTCCCGCTCTTCGGCATATTCAACCTTTACAACATTACGTTTCTCATCGAATTCGACGACCTGGATTGCCCCAGTCTTTATCTGAAGCTGAAGCTTACGGCTCAGATAAGAGATACCCCATGTCTTACGATTCGCGTCATATCTTCCGAGAGCTACATATCCCTGCGCAATCAAATCTCGGAGCGACTCTGGACCAACTCCCCAATTACCGAATGTTCCATCGGTTCTGACGGGCCAGGCGGCGATATACCCATCTATTCTTGCATCGATGTCTGGGTCTTGGCCGAGCGGCAGGTAGTCACCGGCGCCTATGACCGCCTGGCGATCCTGATCGATCAGAACGGGGAAGAACATCTTGTGGCGGTCTCGGCGGCGAGCATTCGTACCAGATCGCAATAACCCCTTCCAGCGAGGCGCGTTGCTGGACCTGCGCTCAACAGCAGAAAGCAGGTCGTCGCCCAAGCTCTTAACGAAGGCTTGGGGAGCGAAACAGAACAATGCATATTCCTCAACTCTGGAGAAACGTCCCTGGGTTACGCCTTTCGGGTTAATGACGACGGTCACCATTTGCCGGTATGCCTCGGGAAACTCCCTCTCAAGCAGCATTCCCAGATGATGAACTTCGTGCTCGTCAATAGTAACGATTAGCACACCCGTTGCTGGGTTTAACAATCGTTTCGCCAACCGCAACCGCTTCTCCATGAACGACAGCCACTTCGAGTGCCGCCAGGAGTCGTTGCCATCCACGTAGTCGTTGTTGTACTTCCAATCCCGCGCCCCGGTGTTGTAAGGCGGGTCGATGTAGATGCAGTCCACCTTGCCGGCGTAGAGATAGGCCAGCAGTTGCAGGGCGTGGAAGTTGTCCGCCTCGATCAGGCAATGCCAAGGGGCATCCGCCGGGCCGTTTTGGACCTGATCCATCGGCACCAAGGCGGGGAAGATCGGCTCGCCGAACTGGCGCACGACCACCAACTCGTCCAGCGGCCAGTCCCAGGGGTCGCCAGCGCCCGGGGTGCCCTCGGGCCGAACGCAGTGGGCCATGCCGCCGCTCACCCGGCGCACCCGCCAGAGATCCGTCAGGGAGCCGCCCTTGCGGGCCACCAGGTCATCGCGCCGCGGTCGGGCCTTCGGGATCGGCACCAATTCCGGCAGGTGGCGGTCGAAGACCAGGCCGAACTTCCTGGTCTTCTGAGCCTCGGCCCACTCGCGCTTGAACTGCTCGCGCAGCGAGGGTTCTTGGACTCGGGCAATCAGATCGTCGATGGCTGACAAGGAAGGTTCCTGTCCAAAATGAGAGGCTTTCCCCGGCGACGGCGAACGGCTGGGTTGCGCCGCGTTGCGGTCCTGGATCGGGGCTCGATGGTTGCCTGGGACCGGCGGTCTTTTCAATCCGCGGGGCGAATCCGTACCCGCTGTGAAGTAACCGTCAGGATGGCGCCACGAGTCAGTTCGTCTACGAACCGCTCCAAGACGGTGACGCAGTAGCTCCCTTGCTGATGGGCCGGGAGGTCCACCAACCGGATGATCCCGCAGTGGGGCTTGCCGTAGACGATGGCCAATTCGCCGAAATCCTTGTCGAGCGTGATCAACACGCGGCTCTCGTCAAAGGCGAGACCTAAGACCGCCGTGTCACCCGGGTCCGGCGGCGTCTCGCCCATCCAGCGCACGTCGTGCCCGGCTGCGGTCAGGGTTGCGGCGGCCCCACCCCAGACACAGGTGTCCAGCAGGAGCTTCATGCCGCCGCATCGATGATCAAGGGCTCGACCCGCTCATGCTCGACCAGCCGATGGGCATAGGCCAGGCAGGCGAGGATGTCCTCCAGTTCCAGCCAGGGATAGCCCTCCAGCAAGGTGTCGGCGGTGTCGCCCGCTGCGAGCATCCCCAACACATGCTCCACCGCCAGCCGCCGGCCGCGGATGATCGGCTTGCCGCCGAAGATACCCGGATTGACCGTAATGCGTTGTAACAAGGGGTCTTCGTGCATTTTCTGCCCTCAGTGTCCGCCTATGGTTCGACTCTATGATGCAGGGTACCGCATCGGGAATGATCAGACGGACCGCCCTCTTGATCCTGGTGACGAGCCACCGCGGCCAGGTCCGGTCACGTCAGGGCCTCCAGGTAAGGGCGCATGACGTTGGCGACCCGGCCGAGCTGGGCGTAGCGCCAGATCTGGTCGATGCCCGCCCGGCGCCCCTGGCCATCCCGGCCCAGAACATCCTTCAACGCCTCTAGGGCCACGTCCAGCCCAATCTTGTTGCGGTACTTGAAGCAGTCCGCCACGGTCCTCGCCACCCCGGTGATGCGCACCGGCACCCCGTCGATCAGGCGCTCCTCGACACCCTCGGTCAGGCCGGCTTCGGAGAACCGCACGATGCGCAGCGGACCAGAGAGATGCAGGCTGGCCAGGCGCGGGGGGCGGGCCTTGTTCGGGATGGCGAGCCAGACCTCGAAGGGGGCCTGGGTCGTGATGTCGTGGAAGCGCAGGGCCGAAAGCAGGCAGACCACGGCTCGGGGGACCATGCGTGCGACCTCGGCCAGGGCGGCGTGCTCAGACACCTCGCGATCCGGGAGGGCGTAGAGCCCGCGCCCGACCCGTGCGAGTCGGCCCTGACGGACCAGCCGCGTCAGCGAGACCCGGGGCAGCCCGTGGGCGGTCAGATCCAGGGGACGCAGCAGCCCGCGGGTCCGCGCAAGATCAAGGATGGATTGTTGGGTTGTGTCCATGCCCGGAGCATGTTCCACAATGCCGGCTTTCGTCAATTGCTACCTGCACTTGTCTCCATAGGCACCTTTGGTCGCCTTCCGGTGGCGCGTTTGTCACATTACTAAGAAGACAGCCATTTGTATGCCTTACTATATATGACGTGTTAAGTGACATTTTTCCGGGGCCAGCCAGGAGTTGGCCACATTGTCACCCAATCGACTGTTTATGTGACAGGTGAAAACATGCTCCTGGGCTACATGCGGGTCTCGAAAGCGGACGGCTCCCAAGCCACCGACCTGCAACGCGACGCACTGATCGCCGCCGGGGTGGCGCCGGCGCACCTCTACGAGGATCGGGCCTCGGGGCGACGGGAAGACCGCCCCGGGTTGGCGGCCTGCATCAAGGCGCTGCGCGAGGGCGACACCCTGGTCCTGTGGAAGCTGGACCGCCTGGGCCGCGACCTGCGCCACCTGGTCAACACGGTCCACGACCTGACAGCCCGCGGCGTGGGCCTGAAGGTGCTCACCGGTCACGGCGCCGCCATCGACACCACCACGGCCGCCGGCAAGCTGGTCTTCGGGATCTTCGCCGCCCTGGCCGAGTTCGAGCGCGAGCTTATCGCGGAGCGGACGATTGCCGGGTTGGCCTCGGCGCGTGCTCGCGGCAGAAAGGGCGGACGGCCGTTCAAGATGACCGCTGCCAAGCTGCGGCTGGCCATGGCCTCGATGGGGCAGCCCGAGACCAAGGTCGGCGACCTGTGCAAAGAGCTGGGCGTGACCCGGCAAACCCTGTACCGGCATGTGTCGCCAAAGGGGGAACTGCGGCCGGACGGGGCGAAGCTGCTTGGCGGAGGTTGACCCCCAGGGAATTTGTCGCATGACCTGTGCGACAGTTTCGTCCGCACCATCGAAACCAGAGAACTGGCGGAAGCCCTCGGTCTAGGCGATGTCAGGTAACAGTTGGGGCGGCGGTTTGACCGACCCGCCGGGCGATGGGCGCCGCCCCAACCGCCGTGGTGCGGCATAATTGGCCGACACGATCCGATCCGACGCCGATATCCAACAGAGAACCCAGCGATGAAGACGAGCACGCAGAAGATCATCAACGACGCCATGCAGCTCGACCCCAGCGCGCGGGCACTGGTCGCCGAGACCCTGCTAGAGAGCCTGGACCTGGGCCCCGATTTCGAGGTCTCGGAGGCTTGGCGCACCGAGATCCGGCGTCGCTGTGCGGAGATCGACGGCGGGGCCGTGACTATGATCCCCGGAGACCAAGCCCTGGCCGGACTGCGGGCGAAGTACGGGCAGTGACAGCCCGCTGGCATCCTGACGCCCTGGCTGAGGCGGACGCCGCGGCCGAGTTCTACCGCGATAAGCGTCTCGAACTCGCCCGCCGGTTCCTGAACAGCCTCGCAGAGGCACTGAGTCGCATCGAGCTTCACCCACACATCTACCGAGAGGTCGAGCCCGGCATCCGCAAGTGCCAGCTCAAGACCTTTCCCTATGCCGTGATCTTTCGCGACGGCACGGGCATTGAGATCCTGGCCGTCATGCACCTGAGACGGCAACCTGGCTACTGGAAGGACCGCACTTGAGGGCCGATTTCCCTATCTCGGCCTATCCCGCCTATCCCGATGGCTTCGGTAAGCTGAATTCCGCTATGTCCAGGGTACGGGCCTTCGGGCAAAAGGAAAGACCTCGACCCATTCTTCCGGGTATCCTGGGCCTGCGCCTCCTGCGCATGGTTCCCGCAGTTCAGACGGTTGCCTGACGCAACCGCAAGGCGTTGGTCACCACCGAGACTGAGCTGAAGCTCATCGCCAAGGCCGCGATCAGGGGGGATAGCAACATCCCGGTCAGAGGGTAGAGCACCCCGGCCGCGATCGGCACCCCCAAGGCGTTGTAGAGGAGTGCGAACAGCAGGTTCTGGCGCATGTTGCGCACGGTCGCCAGCGAGACCCGGCGCGCGCTGGCGATGCCTCGCAGGTCCCCTTTCACGAGCGTGACTTGGGCGCTGTTCATGGCAACGTCGGTGCCGGTGCCCATGGCGATGCCGACGTCGGCGCGTGCCAGCGCCGGCGCGTCGTTGATGCCGTCGCCGGCCATGGCAACCCTGTGTCCCTGCGCCTGGAGCCGGGCCACCAGATCGTCCTTATCCTTGGGTTTGACCTCGCCAAAGACTTGATCGATGCCGAGCTTGCGACCCACGGCGCGGGCAGTGGTGTCACCATCGCCGGTGGCCATGATGATGGACAGGCCGCTGGCCCGGAGCAAATCCAATGCCTCCGGCGTCGACGCCTTGACGGGATCGGAGACCGCCACGAGCCCGACCGCCTTGCCGGCAACGGAGAGGAACATGACGCTGGCACCTTCCTGGCGCAGGGTCTCGGCCTGCTGCTCCAACGCATGCCAATCGACGCCGTTTTCTTCCATCAGCACGGTATTGCCGAGCACGACATCTCGCCCATCGACGACGCCGCGCACGCCGATGCCCGATGAGGATTCGAAGCCCTCGGGGGTACTGAGCGTGAGTTGGCGCCGACGCGCCTCCGCCACGATGGTCTGCGCCAATGGATGCTCGCTGGCCTGATCGAGGCTGGCGGCCATGCGCAGGACCTCGGCGTCGTTCCCGCCAGAAGCCGCGACCGCGCCGTGAAAGGCAGGTCTACCCGCGGTGAGCGTGCCGGTCTTGTCCACGATGAGGGTGTCAACCTTGCGCAGGGTCTCGATGGCCGCCGCATCGCGGAACAGCACGCCATGGGTCGCCGCCTTGCCGGTGGCGACCATGATCGACATGGGCGTGGCCAGCCCAAGCGCGCAGGGGCAGGCGATGATCAGCACGGCCACCGCATTGATCAGGCCGTAGGCCCAGCTCGGCTGCGGGCCGAAGAACCCCCAGCCGAAAAAGGTCAGGAGCGCGATGGCCACGACGCCGAGCACGAACCAGCCTGCCACACGGTCGGCCATGCGCTGCATGGGGGCGTGCGAGCGCTGCGCCTGCGCAACCATCTCCACGATCTGGGCGAGCACCGTCTGGGCGCCGACCTTCTCGGCCCGCATCACCAGGGCGCCGCTGGTGTTGAGGGTGGCGCCAATCAACTTGTCGCCGGCAGCCTTGCTCACCGGGATCGGCTCGCCCGTCAGCATGGACTCATCCACGGCGCTGCTCCCCGCCAAGACGACGCCATCGACCGGGACCTTCTCGCCCGGTCGCACCCGCAGGCGGTCGCCGGGATGCACATGGGTCAGGGGGATGTCCTCTTCGCTGTCGTCAGCGCGGATGCGCCGCGCCGTCTTCGGCGCCAGCCTGAGCAGCGCCTTGATGGCGGCCCCAGTCTCCGAGCGCGCCTTGAGTTCCAGCACCTGGCCCAGGAGCGTGAGCGAGACGATCACGGCCGCGGCCTCGAAATACAGGGCAAACTGGCCGTCCACTTGGAAGGATGGCGGAAAGATGCCGGGCAGTACAACGGCCACCAGACTGTAGAGGTAGGCCGCGCCCGTGCCCAGTCCGATCAGGGTCCACATGTTCGGACTGCGGTTCTTTACCGACTGCACGCCGCGCACGAAGAAAGGCCAGCCCGACCACAGAACGACGGGCGTACCCAGGGCGAGCTCCACCCAGGGGCGGGCGGCACCGAGCAGGCCATCGAACAGGCCCCCCGACATGGCGATCAGGGTAACCAGGACCGTCAGCGGCAGCGTCCACCAGAAACGGTGGCGGAAGTCCGCAAGTTCGGGGTTTTCGCCCTCCCCCGCCTCCGGCAGCATCGGCTCCAGGGTCATGCCGCATTTGGGGCAGTTGCCCGGCGTCGGCTGGCGAATCTCCGGATGCATCGGGCAGGTGTAAATCGTACCGTCGGCGGCCGGTGCAGCGGGGGTCACCGGTTGCCGATAGTGCTCCCGCTCCAGATCGAACTTCCGATGCTCGTGATGATTTGCCCCGCGGGCATGTCCTGTATCGTTCATGACATTTCCCCATCAAGGCTGGCGACCGGGTGAAGATCGCCGGCGTGTTTTCAGCGGCGTTGCCAGGCGGCCTCACTTCGGCGTGAAGCGCGCCTGTACTGCCTCCTTGCCGGCCAGCACGATGCCGACCACGGCCTTCATGCCAGGGGTCGCCGCATAGGCCGCTGTGCCCTTCATGCGGTTATCGCCGTCGGGGGCGAGGGTGGCCGTGACCCTGCCCTGGCTGGACAGGAGGGTGGCCGTGCCGGTCGCACCAAAGGTGGGGATCGCCTGCCCGGCGTGGTCGGTGACGTAGACCAGGATCGGGCGCTCCTGCGGCTCGCCGCCCTCCTTGGCCAGGACCAGCTCGTAGTGGTAGGGACCGGCCATACGCAACTGCCCGCCGTTGGGTGCCGCCACCGAGTCCAGATAGGCATCGTCATGGGCCAAGGCGCCGCCTGCCCCCAGGAGCAGCGCGGCAACCAAGGGGGTGATGAGATTTGTCTTATTCATGATTGCACCGCGTGTGGTTGGGGCCCCTTCGGGGCCGATGGTTGAACGATCAGAAACTCTCCGCCGCCTTGGCCGACTCGCCGGGAATCCCGGCCTGTCCACCCTCCCGGGCCGCCAACAGCCGCTCCAGCGGCTTCTCGCCCCAGCGCCAGAACATGACCGGGGTCAGCACGGTGTCGAGCAGGGTGGAGCTGATGAGCCCACCGAAGATCACCACCGCCACCGGGTGCAGGATCTCCTTGCCGGGGGCGTCGGCCCCGAGCAGGAGCGGCACCAGGGCGAAGGCGGCCACCAGGGCGGTCATCAGGACGGGGGTCAGGCGCTCCAGCGAGCCGCGCACGATCATGGGCCTGCCAAAGCGCTCCCCCTCGAAGGCACACAGGTTGACGAAGTGGGAGATCTTGAGGATGCCGTTGCGGGTGGCGATGCCGGTCAGGGTGATGAAGCCCACCAGGGCCGCCACCGACAGGGGCTGACCGGAGATCCACAGGGCGGCGACGCTGCCTACCAGGGCCAGCGGGATGTTGCCCATGACGATCAGGGTCAGCACCGTGGAGCGGTAGCGGCCATAGAGCACCAGAAAGATCAGGGCGAGCGAGACCAGGGCCAGCAGCGCGATCAGGCGGGCCGCCTCCTCCTGGGCCTGGAACTGACCCTCCAGGGCCGTGGAATAGCCCTCGGGCAGGGGCCTGGCCGCAAGCTCGGTGCGCACCGCCCGGACGATGGCCGACATGTCGCCGCTGGCGTTGGCGGAGATGACGATGCGGCGCCGGGCGTTCTCGCGGCTGACCTGGTTGGGCCCGGTGCCATCCTCGATCTGGGCCAGGGTGGAGAGAGGGACATGCCCGCCCGGGGTCTCGATGGGCAGATTGTTGAGGTCGTAGAGCCCCCGTCCGGCCTCGGGCAGTCGCACCACCAGGTCGAAGCGCCGGTTGCCCTCGATGACCTGGGCGATCCGCTCGCCCTCGATCATGTGCGACAGGCTGCGCAGCAGGGCTCCGGGGGCCACGCCGTAGCGCGCCGCCTGCTCGTAGTCCAGGTGGACCTTGAGCTGCGGGATCAGGACCTGCTTCTCCACGGCCAGGTCGGCGATCCCGGGGATCTTCGCGAGGCGCTCGCGCAGGTCCGCGGCCAGGGCGCGCAGGGTATCCAGATCGTCGCCATAGATCTTGAGGGCGATCTGGGCGCGCACGCCGGAGAGCAGGTGGTCGAGGCGGTGGGAGATGGGCTGGCCGACGCTGCTCGAGGCCGGCAGCATCGCCAGCCGCGTGCGGATGTCGTCGATAATGGCCGCGCGACTGCGCCCGGACTCCCGCAGATCCACATCCATTTCCGTGGAGTGCACCCCCTCGGCGTGCTCGTCCAGCTCCGCCCGCCCGGTGCGCCGGCCCACCTGGGTCACCTCCGGCACCTGGGCGACGAGCTGCTCGGCCAGGGTGCCGATACGGTTGGACTCGGCCAGCGAGGTCCCAGGGTTGAGCAGTAGGCTGATGGTCAGGGTGCCCTCGTTGAAGGGGGGCAGGAAGGTGCGCGGGAAGAGGGGGACCGCAGCCGCAGCCAGGACGACAGCCGCCAAGGCGCCCATCAGGAGCAGCCCGCTCCGGCCGAAGGACCAGGCGAGCAGCCGCGCGTCCCAGGCCTTGAGCCGCGCCACCAGCGGGCTGTCGCCGTGGCCGAGGCGCTTCATCCTTGGCAGCAGGTAATAGGCCAGAACCGGGGTCAGGGTCACGGAGACCAGCATGCTGGCAAGGATGGAGACGATATAGGCGACACCCAGCGGGGTGAACAGCCGCCCCTCGATCCCCGGCAGGGCGAACAGGGGGACGAAGACCAGCACGATGATCAGGGTCGCGTAGACGATGGCCGAGCGCACCTCCAGGGTCGCCGCGGCGATCACCTCGGTCGCCGGTCGCGGCACCTCTGCGGCGCGATTCTGCTTGAGTCGGCGCAGGACGTTCTCCACCCCCACCACGGCGTCGTCCACCAGCTCGCCGATGGCGATGGCGAGCCCCCCTAGGGTCATGGTGTTGATGGACAGCCCCGCGTAGTGGAACACCAGGGCGGTGGCGAGCAGGGAGACCGGGATCGCCGTGAGCGAGATCAGGGTGGTGCGGACATTGAGCAGGAAGAGGAACAGGACCACGGCGACCAGGATGGCCCCGTCGCGCAGGGCCTCCTCGACGTTGGCGATGGACCGCTCGATGAAGTCCGCCTGCTTGAAGAGGAATTGCGGGGTCTCGATCCCGGACGGCAGGGCCTGTGACAGCTCGGCGATGGCCCCCTCGACAGCCCGGGTGAGGGTCAGGCTGTCGGCCCCCGGCTGTTTCTGCACCGACAGGATCACCGCCGGCCTGGCGTTGTAGCCGGCGTCGCCGCGCTTCACGGCCGGGGCGAGCCGCGCCTCTGCCACCTGCTTGAGCAGGATCGGCTGGTCGCCCTTCACCGCCACCACCAGGTTCTGCAGGTCCTCGATGCGGGTGGTGCGCCCGATCTGGCGGATCAGGTATTCGCGCCCCTGGGCCTCCAGGAAGCCGCCGCTGGTGTTGGCGCCGAAGTCCTCCAACGCCTCCTCCAGGCGGTCGCGCTCGATCCCCAGGGCCTGGAGGCGCGCGGTGTCGAGCTCCACCCGAAACTGCTTGACCTCCCCGCCGATGGGGATCACCTGGGCGATGCCGGGGATGGTCAGGAGCCGCGGGCGCACCACCCAGTCGGCGTACTCGCGCACCTGCATGGGGCTGACCTTGGCGGGGTCGGCGGGCAGGGCGATGAGCAGGATCTCGCCCATGATCGAGGAGATGGGCCCGAGCTGCGGCAGGATGCCCTCGGGCAACTGCTCGCGCACCAGGTTCAGGCGCTCGGTGACCTGCTGGCGGTTGCGGTAGATGTCCGAGCCCCAGGCGAACTCCACGTAGACGATGGAGAGCCCGATCCCCGACACGGAACGCACCCGGGTGACCCCCGGCATGCCGTTCATGCTGGTCTCGATGGGGAAGCTGACCAACTGCTCCACCTCCTCCGGGGCCATGCCGCCCGCCTCGGTCATGAGGGTGACGGTGGGCTTGTTGAGGTCGGGGAAGACGTCCACCGGCATCTGGCGGACGATGAGCAGGCCATAGACCACCAGGCCCAGGGCGAGGCCAAGGACGATGGGACCCTGCCTCAGGCTGGAATGAATGATGCGGTCGAACATCTCAACGCACCTGAGCCAGCAAGCCCGCGCCTTCGGCGACCACGCGCTCGCCACCGACGAGACCCGCGGTCACCAGGGCGCTGGTCGAGTCCAGGGGCGCATACTGCACCGGGCGCGGGACGAAGCGCTCCGCGTCCGTATGGACCCAGACTACCCAGTCGCCGCTACCGCTGCGTACCAGGGCCGCCTGGGGTATCGCCGCGCCCTTGGCCGTGCGCGTGGTTTTGGCGATCACCTTGAGCGGCTGGCCGACGGCCACAGGCAATGGTGATCCCACTCCGGCAGGAAGCCGGTTCGATCCTCCCCCCTCTCCTTCAGGGAGAGGGGGGCCGGAGGGGGTGAGGGACCTTGCCTTGGCGACGCGGAACAGGAGCGGAATGGCATGCTCGCGCAGTTGCCGGCCGCCGCCGACGAACTCCAGGTCCAGGCTGCCGCCGGGGACTGGAGCGCTGGCCCCGGCGATCCCCTCCACCAGGGTCGGGTCGTAGGCCAGGGCCTCGACGGCCAGGCGCTGCGGGTCGATGACCTCGAACAGGATCTCCTTGGGCTCCACCACCTGCCCCGCCACGGCATTGGCCGCGCCGATCACCCCGGACACCGGGGCGAGCAGAGGCTCTGGTGCGCTGAGGCTGGCACCCACGGCGGCGCGACGTTTCTTCAACGCCTCCAGTTCGAAGCGCGCCGCCTCCACGTCCTTCTTCGGTACCGCGTCGGCAAGCTGCTCCAGGCGACGCAGATTGCGCTCGGCAATGGCGAGCAGGGACTCGATCTCGGCAAGCAGCGCCTGCTGATTGCCCCGGTCGATGCTGTTGCTCGCCGGTTGCAGATAGGCCAGCACCTGGCCCTTGGTCACCCGCTGACCCAGGGTCGGCAGGCCCTGGGGTCCGGGCTCGATGCGCCCGGCCTGGACGGACTGGACCCGACCGCCGGCGTTGGGGTCGGCGATCACACGGCCGTTCAGCTCGACGCTGGCGGCCAGGTCCTCGACCCGCACCACCCGGGTACGCAGGCCCCATTGATGCTGGATCGGCTTGGGGACGAACAGGCTGCCGTCTGGGAGGCGTTGGGCAGCGGTCGCGGGCCTGGTGACGGTGGCTGCCTGTGGGGCGATGGCAGGTTCCGGGTGCGCCCCCTGGCCATGGTCCTCGTCGCCGTGACCCAGGGCCTGCCCGACGGCGAGGGCCAGGAGCACCGGCGCCAGGGCGGCGAGGCGGCGTAGCCTAGGCATGGGCACCGGTCCCGGCGGCGGCGGCTTGGGAGGGCGCTTGGCGGCGGCGCGCCACCAAGACCCCGACGCCGGCCAGCATCAGGGCGCTGACACCGCCCGCCATGGCCGGCGCATCGCACCAGGAGGACCACGACCGGGCCTGGCCGGCGACGGCGGCCGGCTGGGGGACATCAAGGGTCGCGGTGAGCAGGTCGGCGACATCGCCCGCCTGCACGGAAACGACCAGCGGGTACCTGCCAGGGGGGCCGAAGGAGACGGCGGGGACCGCGTAGACACCAGGGGCGGCCTGGTCTGCGACCGCCCGGAAGGCGCCGCTCTCCACCTCGACCTGGGCATCGGCCACCGGCGCGTTGGTGGCAAAGACGTCGAGGTGGAGGGTCAGGCGCCCCTCGGCCAGGACCGCGACCAGCTCGAACGCCTCCGTCTGCGCCTCGGTACGGGCCCCCGCCGCAACGGCGGGGGCAGCCGCCGCCGGGGCGCCGTGGTCTTCGCCCTCATGGGCCCAGGCGGGCAGCGCCAAGGCTGCCGCCGCAAGGAACGCGATGCTGTGTGTCATGGGTGACCCTCGGGGCCGTTTGGGATAAGGGCGGGTTAGGCTGGCGAGCCGGCATGGGCGGCGGCGTGCCATTTGAGGTACAGACGATGCTGTCCCGGAATCCAGGGTGTTTGCAGGGGGATGGCAAATCGGGACCTATAGCCCGGGTGGGGCCGCCCGGTGTCCCCGCCGTCGCTGGCTTGGCCTTGCTCGAGGACCCTGCCGTCGGCGTCTGTCAGCCGGTAGTCGATATGCCCCGCCCGCACCGGCCTATGCCCGATTCGGCGCAGGGTGCCGGTCACCAGGCTTGCCCCCTCGGGAGCGGTCTCGACGCCCACATCCCGAAAGACCAGGGCGTTCGATGTCATTTCCAGCGCTATGCTGGCATCCGTAGTACCTTCGGACGGCGAGTAGAGGCTTGCACAACCAGCAACCAGGGCGGACAGCGCGGCTGTCGCGAACAACTTACGCATGGCGAATCTCCTCACATGGCCGGCGTCGCTTCTTCAGAACCAGACCATCCGCTACTGCGTGCGCAGGTACCCGAAGCCCTTCCCGGGCGGACCGATCTGTACCCAGACCCGCCGGTTCTTCATCATGAGCATCCGGCCATCCTTCAGTTCCATCTCGATGTCGTCCTTCATCGACAGGGGCTTGCCTTGGCCATCGACCATGCTCATGGTCCCATCCGGGCGGACGTAGAGCATCGAGCCGTCCTTCAGCTCGTAGCGATCCGTGGCCGGTTCGGCGGCACCCGCCGCGACCACCGCGGTCACCAGGATCGCGGCAACCAATCGATTACGCTGTAACATGTTGTCCTCCTACCGAAGGCGTGAAGGCAGGGTCTAGGCCGGGGGTAGCCCGTAGGTGCGGTTCGTTCCTCGCCGCACCCTAGGCCCTATCCTGGCCCGACCATGCCGGCTCCCTTCAGCACTGGAGATCCGGGTTTCCGCTACAGAAGCCCGTGTAAATACCCCGGGCCCAACTGTCCGACCGGTTGTCGGCCCCACCGGTGCGTGGCCCTTGGAACAGGGCCGGGTTACGCTCGCCCGCGCGGCCATAGATCGCGGCGCTGTCGCCAACGCCGGGCTGGACGCCGATGGCCCGATCGGCGTGCGGTTCGTTGAGGTCCGGGCTGCCCTTTGCCAGGCCGCGGTAGACGTCGTCCGCACCGGCAGCGGCGGCAAACAGGGTGATCGCGATGGTTGCGAGTAATCTCTTCATGTCATCTCTCCAGGCTGAACAAACGAACGGGTTGTCGAATCGGTGTCGCCTCGCCCCCGGGGGGCTGATCGCGAACATCCAGTTCTTGGTGAATAGTCTGGGTTGCGGTACCCAACGGCGCCCTGACAGTGCGATGACAAGTCTGTAATCCATGCCCGCATCCCACCAAGGGCTGGCCCGCGGCCGTCGGGAGGGGAAACGATGAAGATCCTGATCGTCGAGGACGAGCCCAAGGCGGGCGACTATCTGAGGGAGGGACTGACCGAGGCGGGATTCGTCACGGATCTGGTCCGCGACGGCTGGGACGGCCTGCATCAGGCCACCGGCGGGGGCTACGACCTCGTCATCCTGGACGTGATGCTCCCGGGGCTGACCGGCTGGCAGGTGCTGGAGGGGTTGCGCCGGGCGGGCCGCGACCTGCCGGTGCTGTTCCTCACCGCGCGCGACCACGTAGACGACCGAGTGAAGGGCCTGGAGCTAGGCGCCGACGACTACCTCGTGAAACCCTTTGCCTTCGCCGAGCTCCTGGCACGGGTGCGTACCCTGCTGCGGCGCGGCCGGGCGGCGACGGAACCGACGCAGCTTGCGGTGGCCGACCTGGAGATTGACCTCCTGCGACGGCGCGTGGCGCGCAACGGACACCGGATCGACCTCACGGCCAAGGAATTCGCCCTGCTGGAGTTCTTCGTCCGGCGGCGGGGCGAGGTGCTGCCGCGCGCCCTCATCGCCGCTTGCGTGTGGGACATGAACTTCGACAGCGACACCAACGTCGTCGATGTGGCCGTGCGCCGGCTGCGCGCCAAGGTGGACGAGGGGTTCGAGTCCAAGCTGATCCAGACCGTGCGCGGCATGGGCTATGTGTTGGAGGCGCCGGAATGAGGTCGCTCTCCCTGACCACGCGCCTGAGTCTGCTGTTTGCCCTCTGCACCGCCTCGGTGCTGTTGGGATTGGGTTGGGTGGTGGCGCGATCGGTGGAGCAGCACTTCCTGGAGTTGGACCGGTACGAGATCGAGGGAAAACTCGCCCTGGTGCGCAATCTCCTCGCCAAGGCGCAGACCCAGGAGACCCTGGACACCCTGCCCAGGCAACTGGACGAGGCCCTCGTGGGCCACCATGGCTTGGCGGTGCGGGTGCTGGCCCCGGATGGCTCACCCTGGTTTGCCACCGGTGGGGTACATGTCCCTGCCGCGCTGCCGGGCGGCGCCGATCTTGCCGGGGGGCAGTGGGTCGCGTGGCAGGAAGGCGAACGGTCGTTCCGCGGTCTCTCCGCGGGCGCGCCCACCGGACTCGCGCCGGCCGTGCCCTATGTCGTCTCCATCGCGCTGGACATCAGCCACCACCAGCGCTTTTTAGCGGGCTTTCGGTACACCCTGGCGGCGGCCGTGGCCCTGGCCGCACTGGCCGCGGCTGGTCTGGGCTGGGCCGCCACCCAGGCGGGCCTACGCCCGCTACGGCGCGTCACGGCGCTAGCCGCGGGCCTGGAGGCGAGCGGGCTCGGGGCGCGCCTCCCCGAGACTCGGGTGCCGGCCGAAATCCAGGCCCTAGTGGTCGCCTTCAACGCCATGCTGGCGCGGCTGGAGGACAGCTTTCGGCGCCTGTCGGAGTTCTCCTCGGACATCGCCCATGAACTGCGCACACCGGTCGGCAACCTGATGATCCAGACGCAGGTCGCACTCTCCAGTGCCCGCGACATCGAGAAATACCGGGAGATCCTCTATTCGAACCTAGAAGAATACGAACGCATGGCAAAAATGATCGGCGACATGCTCTTTCTTGCCCAGGCGGACAATGGGTTGCTGAAGCCAGGTACCTCTGTGGTAGACCTGGCCGCCGAGGTTCGAGACCTGTTCGATTGCTTCGATGCCTGGGCGGAGGAACGGGGTGTCGCGCTCGCCCTGGACGGCACCGCCGCCGTGCCCGGGGATCGTCTGATGTTGCGTCGCGCCCTGAATAATCTCCTGGCGAACGCCATCCGCCACACGCCTGCCGGTCAGGGGGTGCGGGTCCGTCTGGAGACCGATGCCGAGGTGACAAGGGTGATGGTCGAGAACCCCGGTCCAGCGATCCCGGCAGAACACCTGCCGCGCCTGTTCGACCGCTTTTACCGCGTCGATCCCGCCCGCCGCCGCCAAGGCGAAGGCGCCGGACTTGGGTTGGCCATCGTCAAGTCCATCTGCGAGACGCATGGCGGGACCATTGGGGTCAAGTCTGACGATCAGGTAACGAGTTTCATGCTTTCCTTATCCAGAACGAGTTGTCCGACCAGTCCGGCTATACTCGCGGCCTCTTCAACGACATCAACGTAACCACTCCCGATGACTGCCCCTTCATCGCGATCTAAGTGGCACCAGTCACCTAGCGCGAACGGCTGGCTGCGGCCCGGGCTCTCTTAGCACGATGCACGGGCGTTGGTTCGGGCAGCGCCTTGGGCACCCCGGGCAGTTTCTCGATGTTGGTCGGCATGCGATCCTTCTCCAGACCCAATACATAGTGGGTGATCTTGTCCGCGTCGCGTGAGGCGCGCAGGATCTCCTTGGGGTCCTCCTTGAGGACCTGGACCCAGCTCTGGACGTAGGCGGCGTGCTGGCCGGGGTTGTGGCCGATACCGAGCTGGTCGCCGACCATCAGGGACGCGATCTCTGCGCGCAGTTCCTCCTTGGCGTAGCCGACGCTGCCGAAGGGGTGGGCCAGGTCCCGGTCCAGGC
>ERZ1645187.126-NODE-126-length-71926-cov-88.947726_pt1 | contig 71926 bp, 69 predicted proteins | sample MGYA00575352_ERZ1645187 | MGnify/ENA primary metagenome ERZ1645187 (study PRJEB40837, sample SAMN11349314) | freshwater sediment metagenome | isolation source: river sediment | host: Sediment | place: India: Wazaribad , New Delhi | collected 2017-02-21 ... | reverse complement strand
GCGTCTCGCGGTCGTAGCGCTTGCCCTTGCAGACGTCGCAGGTGACGTAAACGTCCGGCAGGAAGTGCATCTCGATCTTGATGACGCCGTCGCCCTGGCAGGCCTCGCATCGCCCGCCCTTCACGTTGAACGAAAACCGGCCCGGCGCGTAACCGCGCGCTTTGGCTTCCGGCAAGCCCGCGAACCACTCGCGGATCGGCGTGAAGGCGCCGGTGTAGGTCGCCGGATTGGAGCGGGGCGTGCGACCGATCGGCGACTGGTCGATGTCGATCACCTTGTCGATATGTTCCAGCCCCTCGATCCTGTCGAACGGCGCAGGATGTTCGAGCGCGCCCGATACGCGCCGCGCGACCGCCTTGTAGAGCGTGTCGACGACGAGCGTGGATTTTCCGCCGCCCGAGACGCCCGTGACGCAGGTGAAGAGGCCGAGCGGAAATTCCGCCGTCACGTCTTTCAGATTGTTGCCCTTCGCGCCGACCAGCCTGATCTTGCGCGCCGGCTGCGGCTTGCGTCGCTTCGTGCGCGTGGAGACCGCGCGCGCGCCGGTGAGATACTGGCCCGTGAGCGAATGCGCGTCCGCCATGATGTCGCCGGGCGTTCCTTCCGCCACGATCTCGCCGCCATGAATGCCCGCGCCGGGCCCGACGTCGACCACATGGTCGGCCGAAAGGATCGCATCCTCGTCGTGTTCGACCACGATGACCGTGTTGCCGAGATCGCGCAGGCGCCGCAGCGTTTCGATCAGCCGTGCGTTGTCGCGCTGGTGCAGGCCGATCGACGGTTCGTCGAGCACATAGAGCACGCCGGTCAGGCCGGAGCCGATCTGCGAGGCGAGGCGGATGCGCTGGCTCTCGCCGCCCGACAGCGAGCCCGCGCCGCGCGCGAGCGTGAGATAGTCGAGGCCCACGTCCACCAGAAAGTCGAGCCGCTCGCCGATCTCCTTGAGAATGCGATGCGCGATCTCGTTGCGCTTGGCGTCCAGCGTTTCCGGCAGCGCCGCGAACCAGTCGGACGCCTTGCGCACCGAGAGTTCGCATACCTGTCCGATATGTTCGCCGCCGACCTTCACCGCGAGCGCTTCCGGCTTCAGCCGAAAACCGCTGCAGGCCTTGCACGGCGTCGCCGACATGTAGCGCCCGATCTCCTCGCGCGCCCATTCCGATTCCGTTTCGAGATAGCGACGTTGAAGATTGGAGACGACGCCTTCGAACGGTTTCTTCACCTGATAGGCGCGCAGCCCGTCGTCGTAGGAAAAGCGCACCTCGTCCTCGCCCGTGCCGTAGAGCAGGACGTTGCGCACGTCTTTCGGCAGATCGGCGAACGGCGTGTCGAGCCGAAACTTGTAGTGCCTGGCGAGCGCTTCCAGCGTTTGCAGGTAATAGGGCGAGGTCGAGCGCGCCCACGGCGCGATCGCGCCCTTGCGCAAGGTGAGCCCGGCGTCCGGCACGACCAGGTCGGGATCGATCGTCTGTTCCGAGCCAAGCCCCCCGCAGGTCGGACAGGCGCCGAACGGATTGTTGAACGAGAACAGGCGCGGCTCGATTTCCGGAATCGTGAATCCGGACACGGGGCAGGCGAATTTCGAGGAAAAGACCAGGTGCTCGCCGTAGTGCGACGAGACGTTCGCCTGCTTCTGCCTCTCCTTCTCCCCGCCCGCGGGGAGAGGGCCGGGGGCAAGGGCGGGGGGCGTCGCCGCATCGGCGAATTCGACGATGGCGATCCCGTCGGCCAGCTCGAGCGCCGTCTCGAAACTCTCGGCGAGCCGCGCCGCCATGTCGGGGCGCACGACGATGCGGTCGACCACCACGTCGATGTCGTGTTTCAGTTTCTTGTCGAGCGCCGGCGCATCGCCGATTTCGTAGTACCGACCGTCGATCTTCAGCCGCTGGAAGCCGCGCTTCTGATAGTCGGCGATCTCCTTGCGATATTCGCCCTTGCGGCCGCGCACCACCGGGGCGAGCAGATAGAGCCGCGTGCGTTCGGGCAAGGCCAGCACGCGGTCCACCATCTGGCTGACGGTCTGGCTCTCGATCGGCAGGCCGGTGGCCGGCGAATAGGGCACGCCCACGCGCGCCCACAACAGGCGCATGTAGTCGTAGATTTCGGTCACCGTGCCGACGGTCGAGCGCGGGTTCCTGGACGTCGTCTTCTGTTCGATCGAAATGGCCGGCGAGAGCCCGTCGATCTGGTCGACGTCCGGCTTCTGCATCATCTCCAGAAACTGCCGGGCATAGGCCGACAGCGATTCCACGTAGCGCCGCTGGCCTTCGGCGTAGATGGTGTCGAAGGCGAGCGAGGACTTGCCGGAACCCGAAAGCCCCGTGAACACCACCAGCGCATCGCGGGGGATGACCAGATCGACATTCTTGAGATTGTGCTCGCGCGCGCCGCGCACCGAAATCGTGCGCGTGTCCGCCGCCCGCTGCGGCAGGGCCAGCGTGCGCTGGCGGCTTGCGTCCGTCTGCGGTCGATGCGGAGCCTTGCCCGCGGACTTGCGCGGGGTCTTCGGCGTTTTGTCTCGGGTCATCGAAATGCTGAGAAGAGAAGAGCGGCGCATGCCGCCGGTCCCGGCAATCTAGGCGCTTTCGCGCGCAGGGCAACCCGGCACGGCGCCCGCGGAACCATCGCGCCGCCCGTCTGGTTGCAACGTGGCGGAGAGCCAGGCGCGGAGGTGGTCATGCGCGAACTTGCCCTGTGCGCGGCTCTGTTTCTTGGCGCGAGCGTCGCCGAGGGCAGGGCGCAATCCACAACCGGTTTCGGACAGACCGAGTCGAGCCTCGACTATGCGCGGGGCGCCCGGATCATCTGTACGCGCGGCGGATGTCGGGAAACCACGCCCCCGCGCGCGCCCGCGCCGCCGGTCCGGCCTGGGCGCTCCGCGAGATAGTCGCAAGGCTTGCGCGCCGTCCGCGCGATTGCTAGAACAAAAAAAGAACATTCCCGTTGTGGACAGAGGCGGAATTCACGTCGCCTCGCCATCGGGAAAGGATAGTGTGGCGCGCGATTGGCGCGTTCGCGCGCGTGAAGGTCAGGCCGGGAGAGAGCCATGTCGGGCAGCGTCAACAAAGTCATTCTCATCGGCAATCTCGGCCGCGACCCGGAAGTGCGCACGATGCCGTCGGGCGACAAGGTGGTGTCGTTCTCGCTGGCGACCACCGAGAGCTGGCGCGACAAGGCGACGGGCGAGCGCAAGGACAAGACCGAGTGGCATAACGTTTCGATCTTTAACGAAAACCTCGGGCGCATCGCCGAGCAGTACTGCAAGAAGGGCTCGAAGATTTATCTCGAAGGCCAGTTGCAGACGCGCGAATACACCGATCGCGACGGCAACCAGCGCAAGACGACGGACGTCGTGCTCCAGCGTTTCCGGGGCGAGCTGACGTTGCTCGACAGCCGCGGTCGCGGCGGCGAGGAAGGGGCCTCGTATGGCGGCGGGGGCGAGCGGGGCGGCTACAGGAGCCAGCCGCCGGCCGAGCGCGGCGGCGGCGAACGGCGCGCGCAGGGCGGCGGCGGTCGGCTGTCGGACGCGCTCGACGACGACATTCCGTTCTGAGGTGCAGCGCGTCTGCGATCCGGGCCCCGGGCCGGACGAGGCGCGCGCTTGCGCGCGGCTTGTCGGCGTGCGCCCCCTTTCAATCCGTTCCTTCTTGTTCTGAACGATTGCGGCGGGCCAACCGGCCGGAGCGCGCTCCATATTGAGCACGCCGGCGCAGTAGCTGTTTTGAGTCAATATTCTTTCGCTTTGTTACCGCGCGTTTACTACCGTTACGCTAGGTAGGAAACCAATTCATATATTGACGGTTTAGGTAATAGCTTGGAAAGGCTGCGCGCGTCCTACTCGCCCCCAGGTTTTAAATTTGAATTGTGAGAGCCGGGGCCATGACCAAGCAACTCTTCCGCTGCGCCGAGATTACCGCCACATCGACTTCCTGCGTATTGCGCCGTTTCGCGGCCGACCGAAATGGCACGGTCGCGGCCATTTTCGGACTGTCCATCGTTCCGGCCGTCTTGCTGATGGGCGCTGCGTGGGACTACGGCAACGTCATCAGGGGGCGGGCGGTGTTGCAGCGGGCGGTCGATGCGGCGGCGCTGGACGCGTCGGGCGCTCCCGATAACGCGGAGGCCGTCGGGCTGGCGACTTTGAACGCAAATCTTCGCGATAAGAAGGTCCGGCTGACCTCGACGCCCAGCATCGTCAAGAACGCCGACGGGTCCATATCCGTTTTCGCCAACGCCGCTGTCGACACGGCCTTCATGGGCATCGTCAAGAAATCGGCGGTCGAGTTCTCGAGCAGGGCGGGCGCGCTCACGCCGCCGACATTCCCGCCCACGCCGTCGGAGATCACGTTCAACGCGACGGGCGCATCCGGCGCATACTGGAAGCAGATCGATCTCGTCGTCCGGCCGGACGGCGCCGCGAACGACGTCGTGATGGCGTCTTACGTCTACCAGCCGACCAGCTACAACAACTATACCGGCACGGTCGCGGCGGCGTTCCTCAACGGAAACCAGATGATCCCCGACGACGTCGATACGAAAGTCGTCGTCGGCGAGAACTATTCGAACATCTACCTGACGATGAAGGTCATCGACGATGGATGCGCGCCCAACTATGCGCGCGCCCCCGACAGCACGAACGCGAACTATAAATGTGCGCCGGTAGGCTCCTATACCTATTCGACGCGCGACTGCACGAGATACTATTCCAACGGCTCGTGCAGGACCTGGGGAGCCTACTACGACAAGACCGTCAATCTGACGAAGTCCGGCAAGACGGCATACTATACGACCAATCCGAACGACAATGCCTCGGCGGACAAGGCGGCGAACCTGTTCATATCGAGCGCAGCCAATTCTGTCGGAAATCATCTGGAAATCGGAAAGAAGCCGAGTGTGTTCGATCTCCTGCCTTGCGAGCTGGACGCCGACAAGACGATCTATCATCACTGGGAAGACACGCCTTACGCCGGAACGTCCTCTGAGAACCGGCAGGGAACCTGGGCGCAGCAGGACTTCCATTTCCAGGTCACGACCGCGAAGTGCAAGGGCAATTCCAACTACACCATGAGTTCGACCCAGAGCTGGAACGCCAATCCCAACGGCGACCCGAACGCCAAGGCCGCCAAAGGGCGCCTGACAAAATAGTTCGCGGCCAGCTCCATTTCGACTTCTCTGATATGGCAGGGTTCCGGGATCCGTTCCGGAACCCTGCTTTTGCCTGCTTCCGACAGGCGCGCCTCTCCATGCAGCGCATGGCCCTCGGTTGCGACGCACTCCGAGTGGAGGGCGGTAGAAGGCGCCTCAGAGGCTTATCGAAAATTAACGAAGTTTCCGTGGTCGCCCACACCGTGCGTTTACTACCGTTACGCAAACGCGGGGAACGCCCCTTGTGTCGACAGTTCAGGTAAGGACTTGGCAAGGCGCGGCGCGCTTACTCGCCCCATCTGTTGAATTAAATTGTGGGAACCGGGGCCATGACAAAGCAATTTTTCTGCTCTGCCGCGACCAGTATCCAACCGACGACCGCTTGCGTCGCTTCGGCGCCCCATCGGCTTCGTCGTTTTGCGGCCGACCGCAAGGGCACGACCGCGGCGATCTTCGCGCTGACCGTGGTGCCGTTGATCGGCATGATCGCCGCCGCGATGGACTACAGCGATTACCTGAAGACCACGTCGCAGATCCAGAGCCAGGTCGACGCGGCGGTGCTGGCGGCGTCCAGCGCGAGCAACAGCGGACTGACGCGCGATCAGGCGGCTACGAAATTCTTCGACGCGACGCCGAAGCCCAATGGCGTGACCGTGCTCTCGCGCAGTTTCACCTACGACGCCGACACCGGCAAGGTTTCCGGATCGGCGACGGTCACCAAGCCGATGCTGCTGTCGACGGTGGCGGGCCTGAAGTTTCAGGCCAAGGTCGAGGCGGGCGCAGTGCCGAAGGGCACGGCGATCCGCGCGCTCGATCTCGCCTTCTGCGTGGACTCGACGGGCTCGATGAGCAACACGCTCAGCATGGTCCAGAACAACACCGCCAATTTCAAGACCAATCTCAACAACGCGCTCAAGGCGAAGGGCATGCCGCCGTTCGACCAGTTGCGCGTGCGCCTCATCTACTTCCGCGACTACGGCGGCAACGGATACAGGTTCGCGAAGGGCGACTACGGCGACAATTACAGGACGCCCGCCGCAGCTCACGCCAAGTATGGCAATTCGGGCATCGGCGACGCCACGCCGATCCAGGCGTCGAACTTCTTCAATCTGGACATCGCCTCGGAAGCGACCGCCTACCAGAACTACGTCTACAACAAGAGCGCGAGCGGCGGCGGCGACTTGCCGGAAGCCGGACTGGAATGTGTGTGGACGGCCATGCAGTCGCAATGGTCGAAGGTGGACGACACGCTCGCCGACGGCCGCAAGGTGCAGCAGGTCCATCCGGTCATCGCCATCTACACCGACGCCGGCGCCCATCCGCCGGACTTCCCCTGGTCGACCATCCGCACCGACTATCCCGCGGCCATGCCGCGCAACTACGGCGGTCTCCGCTCGATGTGGAACGACAGCGCCATCATCGACCAGACGAACAAGAAGATCCTGTTCTACGGCAACCCGGACAAGGACGACGACTACTACTTCGATCTGAATTCGGGCTGGAAAGACGTCAAGCAGTGGCCGAACTTCGCCAACCCCGGTTCGTTGACGAGCGCCAACATGTCCTTCATCAACACGCTCGCCGCGGGCATCGCCGGCGCCAAGACGCCGTATCTCACCGACTGACGTCGAAGGCCTGACGAACAAAAACCCCGCAAGCGACGCTTGCGGGGTTTTTTTGTCGCGCGATGCGGCGCGTGATTACTCGTCGGCCTTGGCGGCTGGCGTCGCGCGCGGCAGTCTCACCGGGCGCAGCAGAAACGACGGCGTGTGGTCGCCGAGCCCGACGACCGGCGCATCGTCGCGGTCGCGTCCGTTCTCGCGGGTCCGCTCGCGCCGGGGACGCTCGCGCCCGCCAGACTCTGCCTGCGCGCGCGGTTCGCGCGCGGAAACGTCGGCCTGCGCGCGCGGTTCGCGCCCGGAAATGTCGGCCTGCGCGCGCGGTTCGCGCGCGGAAACGTCAGCCTGCGCTTCGCGGCGCGGCCGGCGTGCGCGGCGTTCGCCCTGCGCCTGCGCCGCGTCGGCCGCCTCGCGCGGCGCTTCGTTGCGGTCGCCGCCCTCGCGGGCGCGCCGTGGCGCACGGCTGCGCTCGGGACGTTCGCGTCGACCGTCGCGCCGGCCCTCGCGGCGATGCCCGCGCTCGTGAACCTGCTCGTCCGGGCCGAGTTCGTCGAGCTTCGGGCCGAGCCAGTCGATCGATTTGCCGATGAGTTTCTCGATCTGGTCGATGTATTTGCGGTCGTCCTCGGTCGCGATGGTCATCGCCACGCCCGACTTGCCCGCGCGGCCGGTGCGGCCGATGCGGTGCACGTAATCTTCCGGATGGGTCGGCGCGTCGAAATTGAACACGTGGCTCACGTCCGGAATGTCGAGGCCGCGCGCCGCGACGTCCGAACAGACAATCAGCTTCACATCGCCGTTCTTGAACGCGTCGAGCGAGGCCATGCGCGCGCGCTGGTCCATGTCGCCGTGCAGCGCGCCGGCGGAGAACCCGTGTTTGAGCAGCGATTTGTGCAGCACCGCCACGTCGCGCTTGCGGTTGCAGAAGATGATCGCGTTCTTGAGAGTCTCCTCCGCGCGGATCAGCCGGCGCAGCGTCTCGCGTTTGGCGCGATGGCCGTGCGAGGCGACGAGCCCCTGCGTGATCGTGGAGGCGGTGGAGGAGGCCCGCGCGACTTCCACGCGGGCGGGATTGTGAAGGAACTGTTCGGTCAGCCGCGTGATTTCCGGCGGCATGGTGGCGGAGAAGAACAGCGTCTGACGCGTGAACGGCACCAGCTTGCAGATCTTCTCGATGTCGGGGATGAACCCCATGTCGAGCATGCGGTCGGCTTCGTCGATCACCAGCACCTCGATGCCCGAGAGCAGCAGCTTGCCGCGCTCGAAAAAGTCGAGCAGCCGGCCGGGCGTCGCGATCAGCACGTCGGCGCCGCGCATGATCTTGGCTTCCTGATCGCCGAACGACACGCCGCCGATCAGCAGCGCCACGTTCAGCTTGTGATTGGCGCCGTATTTGATGAACGCTTCCTCGACCTGCGCGGCGAGTTCGCGCGTCGGCTCCAGGATCAGCGTGCGCGGCACGCGGGCGCGGGCGCGGCCCTGTTCCAGCCGGCAGAGCATGGGCAGCGTGAAGGCGGCGGTCTTGCCCGTGCCGGTCTGGGCGATGCCGAGAATGTCGCGGCCGGCGAGGGCGAAGGGAATGGCTTGCGCCTGGATGGGCGTGGGAGTCGTATAGCCGGAGGCTTCGACCGCCGCGCGGACCTTTTCGGAAAGGCCCAGTTCGTTGAACTGCATCAATAGTCCTGAGTGCGGCGCTGTAATGGGAAAAGGGCGCGGGCCGCAGGACGCGCTCGTAACTGGCGCTCTGCGCGCCAAGGACTGGGATCGCGACGCGACGCGCCGAGATGTCGGAGAGGGCCGCTTTTCGCGGCGGGCGGGCCAACGATCTTCGCCGTCCGATCAGGGGCATTTAGGCGAATCTGCGGGAAAGTCAATCGAAACCGCCGGAAAACCGCCGTTTTCCCGTCGATCTGCTCCATTTTCCCTTGGAAGCGACTTTGCCGGAGCTCATGGCCATGACCGAATCCGACACAACGCCCGTCCTGCTGATTCCGGGCCTTGCCTGCGACCCGCGCATGTATGCCGCCCAGGTCGCCGCGCTCGGCGGCCGCTCGGTCGCCGTCGCCGACCACACCCGCGCCGACGACATGGCGACCATCGCGGCGGGCGTTCTGGCGCGCGCGCCGGCGCGATTCGCGCTCTGCGGCTTCTCGATGGGCGGCTATATCGCGCTCGAAATCATGGCGACGGCGCCCGAACGCGTGACGCGGCTGGCGCTCATGGATACGCAGGCAGGCCCCGAAAGCGAGGAGGCGCGCGCCGCGCGGCGCGAACGCATGCAGCTTGCGCGCGCCAAAGGCATGCGCGCCGCCGCCGAATCGAACCTCGCCCAGTCGATCCATCCCGCGCATATGGCCGACGCCGCGCTCGTGCAGACGATCGTCGACATGGCGGAGGCGATCGGGGTCGAGGCCTTCCTGCGTCAGGCGCAGGCGATCATCGGCCGGCGCGATGCGCGGCCGCTGCTGCCGCGAATTTCCGTGCCGACGCTTGTGCTGGTCGGCGACCGGGACGCGCTGACCCCGCCGGCCCGCGCGCGCGAAATGGCCGACGCCATCGCCGGCGCCAGCCTCGTCGTCGTTCCCGAAAGCGGGCACATGACGACGCTCGAACAGCCGCAGGCCGTCAACGCCGCGCTGCTGGATTTCCTGGGATAGCCGATTATTTCGGTTGGCCGGTGCAGGGATCGAGTTTGATTTCTCTGCCGATCGCGCGAATGCTGGCGGTCGTGGAATGATCGACGCCGGCCGCCGGCGCGCCGGTCGGCGCGGTCGCGGGTCTGGGCGCCGATTGGGCGAGCCGCGCCAGATCGCCGTCGCCGCGAATGATGGCGATGCGCGGCAATGTTCCGTCCTTCACCGCAACCTGCATCATCTGCGCGCCGCCGACGCTCGCAAGGCCGATCGCCGCGGCCATGATCGCGATGCGCTCGACCGCGCCGCCGCGCTTGTCTTTCAGAAACCGGGAGAGGAGTGCCATCTGCGCTGTCCTGCGGAGCCTGCCGCACTATGGCGCGCGATGGTAAACAGAGAATTGCGATCAATGGCCGGCTGCGCGGCGCGCCTCGTCCCAGAGCGCGCGCGGCACGGCCGCGCCCTCGCGCGCGATGCGCGCGCGCTCCAGCCGGCGCCGGTCGCCCGGCAGCCGAACGCCGGGCAGGGCGCGCAGCTCGGCGAAGAACGCGCCCGCATGCGCGCGCCAGCCGGCCGCGTCGCCGAACCGGTCCGGATCGAACGCGATCATCAGCACGCCGCCGCGCGGCGGCCCGCCGTCGCAGACGCCGAGCGCCTTTTCCTCGCGCGCGGCCTCCGCGCTCGTCGGCTGGCCGATCAGCACGCCCGCCATCAGTTCGATCATCAGCGCGAGCGCCGATCCCTTGTGCCCGCCGAACGGCGATTGCGCGCCGGCGAGGATCGCGTGCGGGTCGCGCGTCGGCCGTCCGTCCGTATCGACACCGGCGCCGGCGGGCGCGGGCCGGCCGTCGCGCGCCGCGATCTGGATTTCCCCGCGCGCGGTGGCGGCGGTCGCGAAATCGAAGATGAACGCCTCGCCCGGAAAGCCGAAGGCGAACGGATTTGTGCCGAAGAACGGCGTCTTCGCGCCCGCCGGCGCGACCGACGGCAGATAGGCCGTCATGCAGAAGGCGCCCAGCCCGTCCGCGACCAGCCCCTCGATATCCGCCCACAAAGCCGAGAAATGCAGAACGTCGACAATGGCGACGGCCGCGATCCCCTGCGCGCGCGCGAGCGGCGCGACCGCCGTGCGCGCGACCTGCATGGCGAGCGGCGCAAGCGCGTTGTCGCCTTCCACACGGACGACGCCCGGCGCGTGCGCGCGCGCGACCGGCGCCGCGCGCCCGTTCGCCTTGCCGCTCCTCAGCGAGGCGAGATAGCCCGGCAATCGGAACAGGCCGTGCGAGGCGCAGCCGTCGCGTTCGGCGCGAACCATCACGTCGGAGGTCGCGATCGCGTTGGCTTCGTCGCAGCCCGCCCGCACGAGCGCCGCGCGCGCGACGCGGTCGATGTCGGCGAGCGCGATGCGGACGGTTTCGCTCACACGTCCACCACATCCTGCGCGAAGGCCGCGCGTTCCTGTATGAAGGCGAACCGCGCTTCCGGCTTGTTGCCCATCAGCCGCTCCACGCTGTCGGCGGTTTCGCTGCGATCCTCCGGGGCGACCATCACGCGCAACAGCGTGCGCTTTTTCGGGTCCATCGTCGTTTCCTTCAACTGCGCCGGCAGCATCTCGCCGAGGCCCTTGAAGCGCGACACCTCGATCTTGCCGCGTCCGTTGAACGTCTTCTCCACGAGTTCGGCGCGGTGCGCCTCGTCGCGCGCGTAAACGGTCTTGGCGCCTTGCGACAGTTTGTAGAGCGGCGGCACGGCGAGAAACAAATGCCCTTCCTCGATCAGACGGGGCATCTGCCGGTAGAAGAACGTGATGAGCAGCGAAGCGATATGCGCGCCGTCCACGTCCGCGTCCGTCATGATGACGATCTTCTCGTAGCGCAGATCCTCGTGGCGGTATTGCGCGCCGGTCCCGCAGCCGAGCGCCTGCGCGAGATCGGATATCTGCTGGTTGGCGGCGAGCTTGTCGCGCGTGGCCGACGCCACGTTGAGAATCTTGCCGCGCAGCGGCAGCACCGCCTGCGTCGCGCGGTCGCGCGCCTGCTTGGCCGAACCGCCGGCCGAGTCGCCCTCCACGATGAACAGTTCCGATCCCGCCGCGCCCGCGTTCGAGCAATCGGCGAGCTTGCCGGGCAACCGCAGCTTGCGCACCGCGCTCTTGCGCGCGACGTCCTTCTCCATGCGCCGGCGCGCGCGCTCCTCCGCGCGCTCGATCACGAAATCGAGCAGTTTCGCCGCCTGTTGCGGCGCGCCCGCCAGCCAGTGGTCGAAGGCGTCGCGCACGCTCGTCTCCACGATGCGCGAGGCCTCCTGCGTCATCAGCCGCGACTTGTTCTGGCCCTGGAACTCCGGTTCGCGGATGAACACCGAGATCATCGCCGCCGTCTGGCCCATCACGTCGTCGCCGGTGATCTGCGCGGCGCGCCTGGCCTGGCCGATGCGTTCGGCATGGTCTTTCAACCCGCGCAGCAGCGCGAGGCGAAAGCCGGCTTCGTGCGTTCCGCCGTCGGGCGTGGGAATGGTGTTGCAGTAGGAGTTTGTGAAACCGTCGTCGCCCGCCAGCCACGCGATCGCCCATTCGAGCGAGCCGTGTCCGCCCTCGCGCTCGATCTTGCCGGTGAACGGTTCGGAGGCGACGGTCTCCTTGCCCTCGATCTCGCGCGCCAGGTAGTCCTTCAGACCGCCGGGAAAGCGGAAGATGGCTTCGCTCGGCGTATCCGTGCCGTCCACCAGCGCGGGCGCGCATTTCCAGCGGATTTCCACGCCGCCGAACAGATAGGCTTTCGAGCGCGCCATGCGGAACAGGCGCGCGGGCTTGAATTGCGCCGCCTTGCCGAAAATCTGCGCGTCCGGCCTGAATCGCACGCGCGTGCCGCGCCGGTTGGCGACCTTGCCGAGGCTTTCGAGCCCGCTCGTGGGAACGCCGCGCGAAAACGTCTGGCGATAGAGCTGCTGGCCGCGCGCGACCTCCACTTCGAGCGTCTCGGACAGCGCATTGACGACCGACACGCCGACGCCATGCAGGCCGCCCGACGTCTGATAGGCGCCGGAATCGAATTTTCCCCCGGCATGCAGCGTCGTCATGATGACTTCGAGCGCCGATTTTTTCGGGAACTTCGGATGCGGGTCGACCGGAATGCCGCGCCCGTTGTCGGTCACGCCGAGAAAACCGTCGTCCTCCAGCGACACTTCGATGAAGGAGGCGTGGCCGGCGACCGCCTCGTCCATCGCATTGTCGATCACCTCGGCGAACAGGTGGTGCAGGGCGCTTTCGTCCGTGCCGCCGATATACATGCCGGGGCGCCGGCGCACCGGCTCCAGCCCCTCCAGCACTTCGATGGAGGCGGCGGTGTAGCCGGCTTCGTCCGGCGTGCGGGCGCGCTGGGCCGCGGGCGTCGCCGCCTTTTTCGCCTTTGCGGGTTCGGGCGCGCTCTTGCGCGCCGCGCCAAACAGATCGCCGTTGCTCGCCATGCCGTCTTGTACGCCGATTCGCGGTGGGCGGCCCTTATGGCACGAAAGCCCGCGCAATGCGAACGGAGCGGGAACGCATCCGCGCGGCGCTCGAAACCGCGCCTTAAGCCGCTGTTGCTAGAAGGCGCATTTTCGGGAGCCCTTCGTGCGCGCATCGTTGAACATCGTCATCTGCGTGGATCACGCGACCGTCACGGGCGGGCAGGCGAAGGTGGCGTTCGACAGCGCCATCGGCCTCAAGCGCGCGGGCCACCGGCCCATCGTCTTCGCCGCCGCCGGCCCGGTGGATCCCAAATTCGCCGAACACGATGTCGAGATCGTCTGCCTCGGCCAGACCGATCTGCTGGGCGCGTCGAACAAGATCGCCGGCGCCGTTCAGGGGTTCTGGAACGATCGGGCGGCGCGCGAACTGGCGCGCCTCCTGGCGACGCTGCCGAACGACCGGACGATCGTGCATGTGCATGGCTGGGCCAAGGCGCTGTCGCCTTCCATCGCGCGGCCCATACGCGCGAGCCGCCTGCCGGCAGTCTACACCATGCACGAATATTTCCTGTTCTGTCCCAACGGCGGCTTCTACAACTATCAGAAGAACGAGGTCTGCCGGCTGCGTCCGCTGTCGGGCGCGTGCCTTTCCACCCATTGCGATTCGGTTTCCTACGCGCGCAAGGTCTGGCGCGGCGCGCGGCTGATGTTCGCCGACGGCGCGCTCGGCCTGCCGAACGTGTTTTCCGATTTCATCCGCATCTCGAACGTGCAGGCCTCGATCGTCGACCCGTTGCTGCCGCAGGGCGTGCGCCGCCACATGGTCGCCAACCCGATCGAGGCGGAGGATCTCGGACCGAAAGCCGAGGCGGCCGCGGGCGATTTCGCCTTCGTCGCGCGCATCTCGCCGGAGAAGGGGCCGTTCCTGTTCGCCGAGGCCGCGCGCAGGGCAGGGGTGGACGCCGTGTTCGTCGGCGACGGGCCGGCGGCGGCGGAACTGAAGGCGCGGTATCCGCAGGCGCGCGTGGCGGGCTGGCAGACGCCGCAGGCGGCCCGCGCGGCGCTGCGCAACGCGCGCGCGCTGGTCTTTCCCTCGCTCTGGTACGAAGGCCAGCCGCTGACGGTGCTGGAGGCGAAAGCGAACGGCACGCCCGTCGTCGTGTCGGATGTCTGCGCCGGTCGCGAGTCGATCGCCGACGGCGAGATGGGCCTGTGGTTCAGATCGAACGACCCGGACGATCTCGCCCGCGCGCTCGTCGCGCTCAAGGACGATGCGACCGTGCGGCGCATGTCGAAAGCGGCCTACGCGGACTACTGGCGCGACCCGCCGACGCTCGAGCGCCATGTCGGGCGCCTGCTCGCCGTCTACGGCGCCATGCTCGCGCGCTGACGGCCTACGGGTCGTCGTCCTTGCCGCGATCCTCCTCGTAGCCGAATTTCGCGAACAGCGCCTGATCGATCCACATGCCGACGATCAGCACGACAAGCGCGGCGGCGGTCGCCAGAAATCCGAGCTTCCAGTGGCCGAGGCCGGCGGCCACGCCGAGCGCGGCCGTCAGCCAGATGGAGGCGGCGGTGGTGAGGTGGCGGATGGAGCCGCCGCGCGCGCTCTCGCGCTGCGCGCCGCCGTTGCGGACGCCATTGCGGACACCATTGCGGACACCATTGGAAGCGTCGCCGCGCATGATGACGCCGGCGCCCAGAAAGCCGATGCCGCCGAGCACGCCCTGGATGACGCGCGTCACGTCGCCCGTCGCGCCGATCTCCTGCGCCACCATCACCGAGACGGCCGCGCCGAGCGCCACCAGCGCATGCACGCGCACGCCGGTCGGCCGTCCGAAAAGGTCGCGGTTGAGCCCCACCGCACCGCCGGCGGCGACGGCGGCCGCGATGCGCAAGGAAAGTTCGGTCCACTGTTCCATGTCGTCAGTATGACAGGTCGGGTGAACAATTGCGCTGGCTGCGCCGACGATCGGTCGAATTTTAATAAAGCTTTCGCAATAACGCGCGAGCATCGAACTCATGAAACATACGGCGCTCACCTCGGCCACGCTCCTGCGCTATGCGGATGCGGCCGGCTACGCGTTCGCCGGCGTCGACGAGGAGATGGTTTTCGCCCCGCGCGTCCGTCCCCGGCGTTTCGTCAAATCTCTGTGGTTCGCGTTGGCGGCCGCGCTGGCGTTCTTCGCAGCCTGATCACGCGTCGGGCTTGCCGTAGAATTTTTGGCCGAGCCTCTCGATCAGGTCGCCGGACAGCAGCATCGCCAGAGTGACCGCGGTCGCCAGAGCCGCGATCTTCCACTCGCCCAGCCCGCACACGCAGCCGAGCGCGGCCGTCACCCACACGCTGGCCGCCGTCGTCAGCCCCTCCACCGAGCGCCCCTCCTGGTCGCGCAGGATCGCGCCGCCGCCGATGAACCCGATGCCGGTGACGATGCCCTGGATGACGCGGCTGGCCGCGTCGACATATTTGGCGTCCTGCTCGACGAAATTGACGCCGGTCATCACGAGAATCGCCGAACCGACCGCGACGAGGCCGAGGGTCTTGACGCCCGTCGGTTTGCCGACGGCGTTGCGGTTGAGCCCGATGGCGGCGCCTATCGCGGCGGCGGCGGCGAGTCGTTCGGCGGAATCGAGAAGGTCGAGCATGGCGCTCCGGCGGCGTGGTCCCCGCATCGAAGACTCCCGCGCGGCGCGTTTGTTCCCATGCAAAAGAAAAGGGCGGCCGGAGCCGCCCTTCGATATCGCGCCGGTCGAGACGATCAGCAGGAATAGTACATGTCGAATTCGACCGGATGCGGCGTCATTTCGAACCGCATCACTTCCTGCATCTTCAGCTCGATGAAGCTGTCGATGAAGTCGTCGTTGAACACCCCGCCGGCCTTCAGGAAGTTGCGGTCCTTGTCCAGGTTCTGGAGCGCCTCGCGCAGGCTGCCGCACACGGTCGGGATCTTCTTCAGCTCCTTCGGCGGCAGGTCGTACAGGTCCTTGTCCATCGCCGGGCCGGGATCGATCTTGTTGGCGATGCCGTCGAGACCGGCCATCAGCATGGCCGCGAAGGACAGATAGGGATTGGCCGTCGGGTCGGGGAAGCGCACTTCCACGCGCTTGGCCTTCGGGTTCGAGGTGTAGGGAATGCGGCAGGAAGCCGAGCGGTTGCGCGCCGAATAGGCGAGCAGCACCGGCGCCTCGTAGCCCGGAACGAGACGCTTGTAGGAGTTCGTCGACGGGTTGGTGAAGGCGTTCAGCGCTTTCGCGTGCTTGATGATGCCGCCGATGTACCACAGGCATTCCTGCGACAGGTCGGCGTATTTATTGCCCGCGAACACCGGCTTGCCGTCCTTCCAGATCGACTGGTGCACGTGCATGCCCGAGCCGTTGTCGCCGTAGACGGGCTTGGGCATGAACGTCGCCGTCTTGCCGTAGCTCTGCGCGACCTGATGGATGCAGTATTTGTAGATCTGCATATGGTCGGCCATCAGCACCAGCGTGTCGAACTTCATGCCGAGTTCGTGCTGCGCGGAGGCGACTTCGTGATGGTGCTTCTCGACCTTCACGCCCATCGAGGCCATGGCGCCGAGCATTTCGGAGCGCATGTCCTGCGCGGAGTCCATCGGCGGCACGGGAAAATAACCGCCCTTGGTGCGGATGCGGTGGCCGAGGTTGCCGCCTTCGTAGGCCGTGTCCATGTTGGTCGGCAGTTCGATCGAGTCGAGCACGAAACCGGTGTTGTAAGGCTCCGAGGCGAAGCGCACGTCGTCGAAGATGAAGAACTCGGCCTCGGGACCGAAGTAGCAGGTGTCGCCCACGCCCTGCGTCTTCATGTGGGCCATCGCCTTCTTGGCGATGCCGCGCGGGTCGCGGTTGTAGGGCTCGCCGGTCGAGGGCTCCAGCACGTCGCAGACGATCGACATGGTGGGCGCCGCGAAGAACGGGTCCATCGTGGCGGTCGCGGGATCGGGCATCAACGTCATGTCGGATTCGTTGATCGCCTTCCAGCCGGCGATCGACGAGCCGTCGAACATCGTGCCTTCGGCGAAGAGCTCTTCATCGACCAGCGTCACGTCGAACGTCAGGTGCTGCCACTTGCCGCGCGGATCGGTGAAACGCAGGTCCACGTATTTGACGTCGTTGTCCTTGATCGCCTTGAGGACGTCCTTGGCGGTCTTCATGTCATGCCTCGCTGATGGATGATGCTTGAGGAACGGATGCGGGATTGGGAAACGTCGAGAGCCTAGATCGCGTCGCCGCCGGTTTCGCCGGTGCGGATGCGAATGGCCTGTTCGACCGAGGAGACGAAAATCTTGCCGTCGCCGATCCGACCCGTCTGGGCCGCATTGCGAATGGCTTCCACCGCGCCCTCGACGGCTTCGTCCGTGATGACGATCTCGATCTTCACCTTCGGCAGAAAGTCGACGACATATTCGGCGCCGCGATAGAGTTCGGTGTGACCTTTCTGCCGGCCGAAGCCCTTCGCCTCCATGACGGTGATGCCCTGCAGGCCGATTTCCTGGAGGGCCTCCTTCACTTCGTCGAGCTTGAACGGCTTGATGATCGCCTCGATCTTTTTCATTGGCTGCCTCGTCCCTCCGGGCCGCTGCCGGCGGCCTTTCGGCGTCCGCTGGGCCCGCCGCGCTCTTAGCACCGGCCATGCCAACGCTCCAAGGGGCTGGAGCGACGCCGGCGCCGAGCAAATCGGCAATTCTCGCCCTGAGGCGCCCAAATCCTAGGCGCCTTGCGAATTCTACGCGCCAACCCCATTGCTGTCCAAAGGCAACGGGCAGGGATCGCTGCGCAGGAAACGCTCACGACAATAGGCCGCACGGCAAGGGAGACGGCAAGAAGGGATCGCAAGGGCAAGAGGAATCGCAAGAGGATATCATGGGCCTCGTTCTGAAGACCGTTCGCGCGGACATCACGCGCCTTGCGGTAGACGCGATCGTGAACGCGGCGAACGAGTCGCTGCTGGGAGGCGGGGGCGTCGACGGCGCCATCCATCGCGCGGCCGGACCGGAACTTCTCGCCGAATGCCGCGCGCTCGGCGGATGTCCGACCGGCGATGCGAAGGTCACGCGCGGCTATGGCCTGCCGGCCCCCTATGTCATCCACGCCGTCGGGCCGCGGTGGCGTGGCGGCGACCGGGGCGAGGCGGAATTGCTCGCCTCCTGCTACCGCCGCGCGCTGGAGATCGCGGAGGATCTGCGGCTCGCCACCATCGCGTTTCCGTGCATTTCGACGGGAATTTACGGCTACCCGTTCGAACCGGCCGCCCGCATCGCGCTCTCCACCGTTCGCGCGCACCCGCCCGCCAGCCTGGCGGAGGCGACGTTCTGCTGCTTTTCGGAAGAGGACCGGGCTGTTTATACTCGATTGTTGTTTTCGGAAGAAGATGTTTATCCAAATCTATAACATAAATAGACATGAATACAATAATACAAATCAGCGCTCGATTAAGGACGCGCCGTTGGGAAAGGCCGGCCCCGGCACGAACGTAAGCATGTAAACCGTTTAGGCAGCTTGCAAAATTGTCAATTTTTTGTTAAAAATGTGAAGTTCGACATTTGGGCGTTTAAAGGCAACTCAGAGTATCGCAATGCAATAATAGAGAATTTGCAATGTTTGGGAATCAAAATAAAAAGTTTGATTATATCGAGAAAATAAAGAAATCAGCCACAATAACTGATACTATCAAGCTAGTTCGTAGTATATCGCAGGAATACGGATATAGTTATTTTTGCCTGTCTGAAATTCCATCGCCGGACGCCGTGTTCAGGCCGCACCACTATGACAATTGGCCCGCTGGCTGGACGTCTTTTTATCTCGAAAAGGAACTGTTCAAGGTTGACCCTGTCCTCAGGGCGTTGAGGAGCGCCATGCTTCCATTGGATTGGTCGGACGCATTTCGGTCGGACGACAGTAACGATGGGGCGCAAATGATGCGCCTTGCAAGCAGCGACTGGGGAATGCGCTTAGGGTATGCCGTTCCCATTTACTCGCTCTCAGGCACGCAGGCCGCTCTGTCGTTCTGCGCGGACCAGGACGACGTCGACCCCGAGGGGAAGCCGGCGCTCCACCTGATTTCCATGTATGCTCACGCGAAACTGGAAGAATTAAGCCGAAGAGCGATCACATCGGTTCGTTCGAATTCGACCCTGTCCAGGCGCGAGCGCGAATGTCTGCAATACGCTGCTGCCGGCAAAACGAACGAACAGACGTCCATCATCCTCAACATCACCGAGCGTACTGTGCGGGCGCACATTGAGTCCGCCACGGTCAAGCTCGGCGCCAGGAACCGAACCCAGGCTGTGGCGAATGCGCTTCGCCTTAGCCTGATTTAACAGCCCGCCCCTGTCGTTTCCGCCAATAGGATAGCCGACCGCGTTGCGTTGCTATGCCCCTGCGAAGACGCGGGGGTGAAAATGGCAATTCTGATTGGACCGAAGAACGCGAAACGGCACGAACGTCTTTTGAATGCGGTCTATAAGTTCAGGCACCAGTTTTTTGTTGACGGACTTGGTTGGGAGGACCTGCGGAAACCCGACGGCCTCGAGAAGGATCAGTTCGACGACCTGGACGACGTGTATCACGTTGTCGAAGAGGTCGACGGTCAAATTATGTTTTACTGTCGCATGATGCCGACGTCCGGCCCGACTTTGTTGGCGGATGTCTATCCTCAGTTGATGAAGGGCGCCGCGCCGCCGTGCAGCCCCAATATCTGGGAATGGACGCGAGGCGCGCAGGTCACATCAACCTCTGCTGAAAGCAAAGCGAGCAGCCTTTACCAGCGACGTTTTTACATAGCCGCACTGGAAGCGTTTGAGTTTCTCGCAGTGAGAAAAGTCAGCGTGCAATTGCACCCGCTTCTGACGACCAAACTCATTCAGATCGGCTACGACGTGATGCCGTTGGCGCTGCCGTCAGATTTTGACGGGACGCAGATCGTGCCGTTGCTGCTGAAGATAAACGATCAGACGCTTTCGAAAGCACGAGCCCGGTTCGAAATTCATGATCTGGTCTTGGAACTGGACGAAGAAGTACGCATTGCGCAGCGCCGTAACAATTGGAGAGTGTATGGATAAGAGCTTCCATGTTCTCCATTACGTAAGAACAATCCTCTCGGAATTGCGCGAGCTTGTGGGTAAGTTCCTGGAATATCTGATCAGCATGGCCGCCATGGAAGCAGAAAACATCGTGCGAACCCATGAATGTGCAAGAGGGGGCGGGCGGACGCAGCCCGTGACTGCTGGAGAGCGCAGACGTGCAGCCGCCGCCAGGAAAACCCTTTGAAATAGGGTTCGGGCGCCCCCGGCGCGCACGTTTGTCGCCGCGTGGCTGGTTGCGCCGCGCTCGCGCAGGAGTAGCGGCGCATTCCGGGCATTCGCTGCTCGTGGGCGAGGCGGCGACGCCTTGAGGCGCCCGAACACGGTCGATATAAGCGGGCGCATGATGAAATATGAAATCGACGCCAGAAATATCGACGAGTTCGTGGGGATATTCGACCAACGCGCGAACGATCCCGGCGCCGAGGAGTATTTTTTCAGGAGCGGTTTCAAATACAACTACCGCGTCCGGGTCGACACCACGCTCGATCCCTACAGCGACGCCTATTTCGATCAGCAGGTCGCGCTCTACGAAGAGATATCCGGCCGCAAGCTTGACCAGCACGCCAACGAGCCGATCGCCTTCGACATCGAGGCGCATGTCCATCGGCCCAATCCCTATCTGGAGGTGTCGCCGGCCGGCATGCCGCTGCACATCCAGCGCCTGAGCAAGGGGCTGCGTTTCGGCGATCTGCCGGCTGGCGCGCGCGTGCTCGACTTCGGCGCGGGCCATGGCGTGTCCTCGGAACTGGCCGCCTATCTCGGCTTTCGCGTGACCGCCATCGACATCAACCCGCACTATGTCGAACTCATCAACCGTCGCGCACGTCGCAGCGGTCTGCCGATCGAGGCCGTATGCAGCGCCTTCGACGACTTTCAGGCCGCGCCGGACTACGACGCCGCGGTGTTCTACGAAAGCCTCCATCACGCAACGAAGCCCTGGGAAACGCTGCGCCATGTCAGCGGCCTGCTCAAGCCGGACGGCAAGGCGCTGCTGGTGTGCGAGCCGATCAACGATGTGTGGTGGCCGAACTGGGGTCTGCGGCTCGACGCCGTCTCCGTTTGGGCGATCCGGAAATTCGGCTGGTTCGAAAGTGGATGGTCGCGGCCGTTCCTGGAACGCATGATGCGTGACGCAGGTCTCGAGCCCGTCCTGGTGCCGGACGGCGACCTGGCCATCGGCATTCTCGCCATCGGCCTCAAGCCTCAGGCGAACATTTCCTACCGTCCGCCCGCGCCCCCTCCGGCGCGCGGTTTGTCCGGCCGGTTACGGCGGCTGTTCGGCGGCGCGTGACCGGCGCGCGGGCTCCCGGCTCTCGCGCTCGCGCGCGAAAGCCGGAAAAGCATGGCGCTCGTCAAAATGCCGGTTCGGCGATCCGGGCCGGCGTCTCGCGATGTTCGAGCAGTTGGCGAATCGTGGCGCTCACGTCCGGTCCCAGCTGCTGCAGCGAAACCACGCGACCGTCGGCGAACCTCACCGCGTCCTTGTAGGCGCCGGTTTCGATGCGCGCGAACACCACCTCCTCGCGCGCGCTCACGCCATACATGGCGCGCACGTGCTCGGGCAGGTTTTCCAGCGTCAGGGGCGTATCGTACTGCATGCAGATCGCGCAGGTCGGATCGCCCGGCGCGACAAAGCCGATGCTGCCGCTGGAGAAGCGCGTGGTGACGTATTTCTCGTCTTCGCGCGCGGGTCGCGAGGCGTACATTTCAAGCGAATAGTCGCACATGTCCATCTCCTGACTTAGAGGTGAGTTCCGTTCGCAAACGCGCGCACGGCGCATGCCGGCGTAGGTCGGGGAACGGGCGCCCGGAACAAGGCGGCGTGACGGGTGTGCCGGCGCGCGTCGCTGCGGAACTGGATGGACGCCAGGGAGCGGTTCGCGCTGCGGTCGGCGATCTGCGGCCGCACCTCGAATGATCCAACGCGCAAACTGCGACAAAGTTTCGACAGGCCGCGGTTCGCGCGCGCGCGCCGGGATGCGGGGCGGGGCGACGGCCGTCCGTCACGCGCGGGGGGGCGCCACGACCGGCGCAGGTCGCCGGCGGCTGGACATGCCATGAATGCATGCTATCAGCGCGTCATGCGCATAGCCGTTCGTGTTGCGTTCCGGTTTGCGACCGTCCAGAAATGAACAGGGACGAAACTGGCGATGGACTTCAGAACGACGGGCGCGCTGGACGTGGTGGGCGCGATGGCTGCCAGCGACAGCATCGACGATGTCATCGGGCTGTTGCGCGACTACGGTGGGCGGCTCGGCTACGGCTGTTTCTGCCTTTCGGAAATTCCGCCGGACCACACGTATACCTCGCACTATTTCGAGGAATTTCCGGCCGGCTGGTCCGACGTCTACATCGAACATTCGTTCTACCGGGCGGATCCGGTCCGCCACGCCCTGATCAACGCCATCGAGCCCTTCAGATGGTCGGACCTGCCCGCCAGTCCCGACGGCAGTCCCGCCGCCCGCGTGATGCGTGAGGCGGCGGAGGGCTGGCGCATGCGGGACGGTCTTGCGATGCCGATCCATTCGGTGACCGGCGCGCAGGCAGGCGTCTCGTTCGTCGCCGACCGTCCGGACGTGAATCGCGAGGACGACGGCGGCCTGCATCTGGCGGCGATCTTCGCCCATTTCCGGATCGAGGAGCTGAGCGGCCGCCCGACCGCGCCGCCCGCGCCGCACCTGTCCATGCGCCAGCGTGATATGCTGCTCTACGCCGCCGCCGGCCACGCCAACGGTGCGATCGCGGAAAAGCTCAATCTCGGCAGGCGCGAGGCGCGCGCCCATCTCGTCGCGGCGGCCCGAAAACTCGGCGCCAGAACCCGTGCGCAGGCGATCGTCCACGCGAGCCGCGCCGGGCTGTTGGCGTTGTGACCCTCGCGCTTGACCCTGTCGATTGCGTGCGCCCGCGCAACTCGCAAGATGCAGACGGGAGCATTAGATGAATTGCGAGAACACGCTGGCTCTGGACGTGGTCGGCAAACTGGCCTCCGCGACCTGCGCGCAGGACATCGTGGACAGGCTTCGGCGCTTCGGGGAGAGTCTCGGCTATGGCCATTTCTGCCTGTCGGAAATTCCGACGGACGATTCGTTCACACCGCACTATTACGACTGCTGGCCGCACGGATGGATCGGGTTCTATCTCGAGAACGCCTTCCATCGGGTCGATCCGGTGCTGCGCGCCTTGCAGGTTTCGATCGACCCCTTCCGCTGGTCGGACGTCGCGCGACTTCCCGACGGCAGCGCCGGCGCGCGGATGATGCGGACCGCCGCCGAGGGTTGGCGCATGCGCGAAGGCTTTGCGGTGCCGATCCATTCCGTCACCGGCGCGCAGGCCGCGGTTTCGTTCGTAGCCGATCGGCCGGACCGGTCCGGCGAAGGCCATCCGGCCCTGCACATGGCGGCGATTTTCGCCCATTTCCGGATCGAGGAGCTGAGCGGCCGCCCGACCGCGCCGCCCGCGCCGGACCTGTCCGGGCGTGAGCGCGACATGCTGCTCTATGCCGCCGCCGGCCACGCCAACGGCGAGATCGCGGAAAAGCTCAATCTCGGCTCGCGCGACGCACGCGCCCATCTCGTCGCGGCGACGCGGAAACTCGGCGCCAGAACGCGCACGCAGGCGATCGTCCACGCGAGCCGCGCCGGACTGTTGGGGTTTTAGCGGCATGGCGATCTGGTTCACGGCCCAGCAGAAGGATCTGCGTCCTGGCGTTCTGGAATCGATCGGGCGCTTTCGCGGCGCCTGCGCCGAGCGGATGGGCGAGGCGCCGCTGCACAAGGCGGAACTGGACGGGCAGGATGCGTTCGACCATGCGCCGAACGCGCTGCACGTCGTCGAATGGGCGCGCGAGGCGATCACATTCAGCTTCCGCCTTCTTCCCACCATCGGACCGACGCCGCTCGCGGCGGCGCGCGACGACCTGCTCGGCGGCGCGCCGCCGCCTCGCGATCCGCAGATATGGGAATGGGGCCGCTGCGCCTTCGCCGCGTCGGGCGCGCAGACGGTTCGCGCCAACCTCCACCAGCGGCGCATGCATGTGGCTGCGCTGGAGTTGTTTCTCGGCCTGCGCGTGCGCGCCGTCAGCGCGCTCGTTCATCCCTCGACGATCACCACATTGCTCGAGATAGGCTATCGCGTGCAGCCGCTCGCTTTGCCCAGGCGACACGCCGGCCGCATGGTCGCGCCCGTGCTGCTGCACCCGCGCGAGGAAACTCTCGAACGGGCGCGCGCGATGTTCGAGATTTTCGAGCCCGTGCTGGACATCGAATCGACCCGCCCGCCGGCCGCGCCCGCCATCTACGCCTGAACCGCGTGGCTGCACGCCGGAACCACTTGCCGGAACTACTTGCCGAACGCCACGGGACAATCCGGGCGCCCGCCCCATTCGGCCCAGGATCCGTCGTAGACCGGGGCGGCGCGCCGGGCCGCCGTCTCCAGCGCCAGCGACAGGATCGCCGCCGAAACGCCCGAGCCGCAGGTGGTGACGATGGGTTTCGACAGATCGACGCCCGCCCGCTCGAACGTCCCGACCAGCTCCTTCGCCGGCTTCAGCCGCCCGTTCGCCACGATATCGGTCCAGGGCAGGTTGAGCGCGCCCGGCATATGGCCGGATTTCAGACCGGGGCGCGGCTCAGGCGCCTCGCCGCGAAAGCGGTCGGCGGCGCGCGCGTCCACAACCTGCGCGTCGCCGGCGAGCGCGGCGCGGATGTCCTCCAGGCTGGCGACCGCGCCGTGGTCGAGCCGTGCCGTGAAATGGCGCGGGCGCGCCGCGGGCGGCCCGTCCTCCAGCTCCAGTCCGGCCGCGCGCCAGGCGGGCAGGCCGCCTTCGAGCACATAGACGTCGCGCACGCCGAAGGCGCGCAGCGTCCACCACACGCGCGCCGCCGAGAACAGTCCGTAGGAATCGTAGACCACCACGCGCATGCCGTCGCCAAGGCCGAGCTTGCGCATCGCGCTGGAGAAGGCCACCGGGTCGGGCAGCATGTGCGGCAGGTCGGACGTCCGGTCCGAAATGGCGTCGATGTCGAAATGGACGGCGCCGGGAATATGGGCTTCGAGATATTCGGCCCGGGCGTCCCGTCCGAGCGTGGGCAGATGCCAGGTGGCGTCCACGATCAGCAGATCGGGCGCCGAAAGATGGGCGGCGAGCCAGTCGGTGGTGACGAAATGCGCGTGTTCGGCGTGTGCGCCGGTCTGGCCGCCCTTGGTCATATGTCTCCTCCAACCCCGGTGTTCAGGGATTAAACAAGCGCGCCCGCGACCGCAAGCGTGGGCTGCGTGCGCTCGCGCACCGAAGCCGCGGCGGCCGCTTCGTAGGTTTTCCATGTCGAGGAACCCAACCCGCCCCGCGCGGTTCACATCCCGGAGCGGGAAGGGGGCGCTCGACAGGTCCAGACTGAAAAGGAAGACGCCCATGCATGCGCAGGCTCGCCCTTCCGGCCTCGGAATCCCCGTCATGACGATGGTGGCGTTCCTCGGCTTCTTCTTGTGGATGATGATGCGTTAGACGCTGACGAATGGCGGCGCGATCGCGGGCTGCGCCGCCATCCAGCCGGGAACCGGCAGGTCTTTCGATTTCAGGAATTCGGGATTGAACAGTTTCGCGGCGTAGCGCACGCCGGAATCGCACAACATGGTGACGATGGTGCTGCCGCGCGGCATGTCGCGCGCAAGCCGCATGGCGCCGGCGACGTTGATCCCCGACGATCCTCCCAGCAGCAATCCTTCGTGTTCGGCGAGATCGAACAGCACGCGCAACGCTTCGGCGTCCTCGATCTGGTAGGCCGCGTCCACCTTCGCGCCTTCGAGATTCTTCGTCACGCGCCCCTGGCCGATGCCCTCGGTGATGGAGGAGCCGGACGCCTCCAGCACGCCGCGGGTGTACCAGGCGTACAGCGCGGCGCCCATCGGATCGGCCAGCGCGATCTTCACATCCGGGTTTTTTTCCTTCAGGCCGAGCGAGACGCCGCCGATCGTGCCGCCGGACCCGACGGCGCAGACGAACGCGTCCACCTCGCCGTCCGTCTCGTCCCAGATTTCCCGCGCCGTGGTGCGGCGGTGGCCTTCGCGATTGGCCACGTTGTCGAACTGGTTCGCCCAGATCGCGCCGTTCGGGCTCTCGCGCGCGAGCCGTTCGGCGAGCCGGCCCGACAGTTTCACGTAGTTGTTGGGGTTGGAGTAGGGGACGGCCGGAACCTCGATCAGCCGCGCGCCCTGAAGGCGCAGCATATCCTTCTTCTCCTGGCTCTGCGTCTGCGGGATCACGATCACGGTCGAATACCCGAGCGCGTTGGCGACCAGCGCCAGACCGATGCCGGTGTTGCCGGCCGTGCCTTCCACGATCATGCCGCCGGGCTTCAGTTCGCCGCGCGCGACCGCGTCCTCCACGATGGCGAGCGCGGCGCGATCCTTCACCGACCCGCCGGGGTTCATGAACTCCGCCTTGCCCAGGATGCGACAGCCCGTCGCCTTCGAAGGGCCCCGCAATTCGATGAGCGGCGTGTCGCCGATGGCCTGAATGACGTCCGCCGCTACGCGCATGTCGCAATCCGTGCTGAGAAGCCCCAGCCTCATCGATAGGACGCGCGGGCGCGCGCGACAAGAGCGCGCGACAAGGGCGCGCGAAGAGCGCGCGGGCGCCATGCGGAGGATCACGCCCGTTCGAACACCAGTTGCCGCACGTCGATCGTGCGCGCACGGAAGCCGGCCTCGCAATAGCTGAGGTAGTAGGTCCACATGCGCCGGAACGTCTCGTCGAACCCGAGCGCGGATATGCGTGGGAAGGCGTCGAGAAAGCGTGCGCGCCATTGCGCGAGCGTGGCGGCGTAGTCGAAGCCGAACGCGCGTTCGCCGACGAGTTTCAGCCCGTGCGCGGCGCCGAGCTTGTGCAGTATGTCGCGCGTCGGCAGCATGCCGCCGGGGAAAATGTAGCGGCGGATGAAATCGAGTTCGCGCCGATAGCGCGCGAACAGGCTTTCGTCGATGGTGATGATCTGCAGGCCCGCGCGTCCGCCCGGCTTCAGGAGCGCGCGCGCCCGCGCGAAATACTCCGGCCAGTAGGCTTCGCCCACCGCCTCGAACATTTCGATCGACACCAGCGCATCGTATTGCCCGCGCGCGTCGCGATAATCGAGCATCAGCGCCTTGGCGCGCGCATCGAGCCCGGCGCGCGCCATGCGGCTCTGGAAGAACTGCTGCTGCGCGGCGCTGATGGTCAGGCCCGTGACATGTGCGCCGCGCCGCGCCGCGAATTCCGCGAATCCGCCCCAGCCGCAGCCGATTTCGACGATGCGCCGGTCCGGCCCCACGCCCACGTCGTCGGCGAGGGCGGCGTATTTGCGTTGCTGGGCTGCGGCCAGATCGCCGTCGCGCGCAAGGCCGAGCGCGCTCGAATAGGTCATGCTCGGATCGAGCCACGCGGCGTAGAATTCGTTGCCGAGATCGTAGTGCGCGTGAATGTTGCGCCGCGCCCCCGCGCGCGTGTTGCGATGAAGCCAGTGGCGCGCCATCTGCGCCAGCCGCACGAGCGGCCGGCCGTCCAGCATGCCCGTGACCACCGGCTGGTTCACGCAGAACAGTTCGAGGAACGCGGTGAGGTCCGGCGTGTCCCATTCGCCGCGCATGTAGGATTCCGCGACGCCGATGTCGCCCTTCGCCGCCGCGCGCGCGAACGCGAAATCGCGAATGTCGAGTCGCGCCTGCGGACCGCTCGCCGCGCCCTCGAAACGCAGCGCGCGGCCGTCGGGCGTCGTCACGTCCAGCCGGCCGACGGCGATCATCTCGAACAGGCGCAACGCCGGCCGCAGCGTCATCGGAAAGGCGCGCGCATAGTCGTCGGGCGCGGGCGCAAAGTCGGATCGGTCATCGTCGAATGTCAGAACCGTCATGGAATCGCCCCCGAACTGCAACGCGCGACACGCGCGGGGAGAGACCACAGCCCCGCCGCGCTGGCGGGGACGACGGACGGCAGTTTGCTTCGGCGCGCGCGTGCGCGCAATCCCCGTTCGGGGTCAGACCGCGCGCAGCCGTTCGAACGCGGCCAGCGCGCGCCGGCGCGCGAAATCGTGGTCGACGATGGGCGCGGGATAGTCGGCCGGGCGCTGCGGCGCCGTCCACGGCTTGTGGACGAACTTGGCGGGCGTCGCCGCCAGTTCCGGCAGCCAGCGCCGCACATAAGCGCCGTCTGGATCGAATTTTTCGCCCTGCAGCACGGGGTTGAAGATGCGGAAATAGGGCGCCGCGTCCGCGCCGCAGCCGGCGACCCATTGCCAGCTCGCCGCGTTGTTGGCGGCGTCCGCGTCGCACAACGTGTCCCAAAACCAGCGCTCGCCCACGCGCCAGTCGACGAGAAGGTGCTTGATGAGGAACGAAGCCGCGACCATCCGCACGCGGTTGTGCATGTAGCCGGTCGCCCACAGTTCACGCATGCCCGCGTCCACCAGCGGATAGCCGGTGCGGCCCGCTGTCCAGGCCGCGATATCGCGCGCGGCCTCGTCTTCCGCGCGCCATGGAAAGGCGTCGAAACGCCGGTCGAAATTCACGGCCGGCAGATCGGGGAAGTGGAAGAGAAGCGACCAGGAGAATTCGCGCCACCCGACTTCGGACATGAACTTGTCGGCCGCGCGCGCGAGCGCCGGCTGCGCGTCGACCGCGTGCGCGACGGCGGCGCGGATCTGGCGCGGCGAGATCTCGCCGAAGGCGAGGGACGGCGACAGGCGCGAGGTGGCCTCGACATGCGGCAGATCGCGTTCGGCGGCGTAGCGGGCGAGCCGTTCGTCGAGAAAGGCGGCGAGCCGCTCGCGCGCGGCCGCTTCGCCCGCGCGCCACGTTGCGCGCAGGCCGCCCGCCCAGTCGGGTCCTGTCGGCTCAAGCCCCAGCGCCCCGAGCGCGCAGGGCGCGCCGGCCGGCGCCGCCGCCACGAGACGCGCCGGCGCGGGCAGGGGCGGCGCATGGTCGATCCTGTCTTGCGCCGCGCGCCAGAACGGCGTGAACACGCGGAACGGCGCGCCGCTCCGGTTGAGCACGGTCCACGGTTCGGCGAGCAGCTTGCCGTTGAAACTGCGAACCTCGCATACGCCGTCGCATGCGGTCTTGATCCGCGCGTCGAGCGCGATTTCGGCGCCGCCGTAGCGCCGGTTCCAGTAGAGCGCGCCGGCGCCGCTTCGCGCGACGAGATCGCGCAGAACCGTTTCAGCCGGTCCGCGATAGAGGTCAAGCCGCCCGCCGCTTCGCGCGAGCGAAGCCGAAAGCGCGGCGAGCGCATGGTGCAGATACCAGCGCGCCGCGCCGCCTGGCGCGCGCACGCCTTCGCTCTCCTCGTCGAGAATGTAGACGCACAGAACCGGCCCGCCGCGCGCGCAGGCGGCCGTCAGCGCGGGGTTGTCCGCAAGCCGCAGATCTTCGCGAAACCAGACGATGGCGGGTTCGGTCATGGCGTTGGTCGTCTTTCGCTCATGCCGCGCGCGCCGCGCGGCGCAGCGCCTGCGGCGGCTGGCCAAGGCCGCGCAGAAACGCCCGCCGCATGCGGTCTGCATCGCCGAAGCCCGACATTTCGGCGATGCGATCCAGCGGCAGGGAACTCGTTTCGACCGCGGCGCGGGCGGCCTCCAGCCGCAATCGCTCCACCGCCTTGGCCGGCGTCGCGCCGGTCTCGGCGGCGAAGGCGCGCGCGAAATTGCGCTGGCTCATGGCGGCGCGCTCGGCCAGCCGCTCGACCGTCAGCGGCTCGCCGAGGCTCGAACGCATCCAGTCGATGAGATCGCCGAACCGGCCCGATCGTCCGCCGAGATCGAGCAGCGCCGAGAATTGCGATTGCCCGCCCGGCCGGCGATGGTGGACGACCAGCTGCTGGGCCGTGCGGCGCGCGATGTCCGCCCCCAGATCGTCCTCGATCAGCGCGAGCGCCAGATCGATGCCCGCCGAAATGCCGGCCGAGGTCCACACGTCCCCGTCCTGCACATAAATGCGGTCGGGCGCGAGCGTCACCCGCGGATAGCTGCGCGCGAAATCCTTGGTGCTGGCCCAATGCGTGGTGGCGCGGCGGCCGTCGAGCCGGCCGGCTTCGGCGAGCAGAAACGCGCCCGAACAGACGCTGGCGATACGCCGCGCGCGCGCGGCGCGCAGCCAGCCGACGATGTCGCGCGTCGCCCGCCGGCTGCGCGCGATTTCGCCGCCGCTGACGATGATCGTGTCGAACGCGCAACCGGCCAGCGGCTCGACCGACAGTTTCAACCCGGACGAACTTTCCACCGCGCCGCCGCCGGGCGCGCACAACGTCAGGCTGTAGCTGCGGGGCGAAAACCGTTCCGCGATCTCGAACGCGGTCGCGGGCCCCGCCGCATCCAGAAGCTGGAAGCCGGGAAAGACGACGATGCCGATGGCCCGTGGCCGTTTTTGCCGGATATATGTCATTTCTGCCGGACTGTAATGGCGGTAGCCTCCACCTTCAACCCTTCGCCGCCATTCTGTCGCCGCAAGGAACGCAAGGGAGAATCGTCATGAACGCCAGGATCGCCGCCTGCCTGTGGTTCGATGGGGTGGCCGAGGAAGCCGCGCAATTCTATGCCGCCACGTTTCCCGACAGCCGCGTGGAGGCCGTGCATCGCGCCCCGCTCGACAATCCCAGCACGCGCGCGGGCGACGTGCTCACGGTGGACATGACCATCTGCGGCCAGCCCTTCGTCGCCCTCAACGGCGGTCCCAGCTTCAAGTTCAACGAAGCGGTGTCTTTTCAGGTTTTCACCGACACGCAGGAAGAAACCGACCGCTTCTGGAACGCCATCGTCGGCAACGGCGGAGCGGAAGTCGTGTGCGGGTGGTGCAAGGACAAATACGGCCTGTTCTGGCAGATCGTGCCGCGCGCGCTCGTGCGGGCCATGGCCAATCCCGACAGGGCGGCCGCCGCGCGCGCCATGGCGGCGATGATGGGCATGGTCAAGATCGACATCGCCGCGATCGAAAAGGCCGAACGCGGATAGCGCGGCGCGGCGGCGGGCCTGCGGGGGCAGGGAGCCATTGTCATGTTTCGGATCGCCGTCTGGAGCCTCGTGGGCGCGCTTGCGCTGTCGGCCGCGCTGTTCGTCGTATGGATTCTCACCTTGCCGGCGTCCTCGCCCGGCGTCGCCCCGCCCGTCGCGCGAGAAGAGCGCGAAGCGACGCTCGCCGCGCTGAAGCCGCCCAGGCGCGCGCGTCCGCTGATCGCCGTCGTTGGCCTCAACGATTCGACGGAAGTCACCGATTATCTCATGCCCTATGGCGTGCTGCGCCGCGCCGATGTGGCGGACGTGGTGGCGCTTGCGATGGCGCGCGGGCCGGTGAAGCTCTTTCCCGCGCTGACGGTCGAAGCGCAGGCCACCGTCGCCGAATTCGACGCGCGCCATCCCGACGGCGCCGATTATGTGATCGTGCCCGCCATGAGTCGCGACGACGATCCGGCGGTGCTGGCGTGGCTGAAAAGCCAGGCGGCCAAGGGCGCAATCGTCGTCGGCGTGTGCGCGGGCGCCAAGGTCGTCGCCGCCGCCGGCCTTCTCGACGGCAAACGGGCCACCACCCACTGGTACTATCTGGACCAGTTGCGCAAACGCACGCCCACGCTGCGCTATGTCGCCGACAGGCGCGTGGTGGTGGACGGCAGGGTGGCGACCACGACCGGCGTCACGGCGTCCATGCCGATGGCGCTGATGCTGGTGGAGGCCATCGCGGGGCGCGAGAAGGCCGATGCGGTCGCGCGCGAGGTGGGGCTCGCGCGGTACGATGTGCGCCACGACAGCGGCGCGTTCGCTTTCACGCGCGCCTTCGCCACGACCGCTCTCGGCAATGTGCTGGCCTTCTGGAATCGCGAGCGCATCGGCATCGCGCTTGAACCCGGCGTCGACGAGATCGCGCTCGCGCTGGCTGCGGACGCCTGGTCGCGCACCTGGCGCTCGCACGCGGAGACTTACGCCGCCGCCGGGCCCGTGACGACGCGCGGCGGCCTGCGCATCGCGCCCGATCACGTCGCCGTTGCGATGGCCGTCGACCACGCCCTGCCGCCGATCGACGATCGTCCTGCGATGCAGATCCTGGACAGGGCGCTCGGCGCCATCGAAACGCGCTACGGCGCGCGCACGGCCGATTTCGTGGCCATGCAACTCGAATATCCGCGGCCGCCGCGCAACCTTGCGAGATGAGCCCGCGCACGATCGGACCGCGCGCCGAAAACGCGCGACAATCACGACGGCGAAGCGATGAACGCCGGAATGGCTCCCCGAGCAGGACTCGAACCTGCGACCCAGCGATTAACAGTCGCTTGCTCTACCGGCTGAGCTATCGGGGAACGACCGGCGATGGGCGCGCCATATAACAAGGCCGGACGCGATTGCAAAGCATAAAACACTTTGAGGCGTCAGCCTTGCGAAACGTGGGGCGCCTGCGCTATAGCCGGACGCCCGCGCGAGGCCTCGTGGCGGAGTGGTTACGCAGAGGACTGCAAATCCTTGCACCCCGGTTCGATTCCGGGCGAGGCCTCCAATTCCCCCTTCATGCCGCCGCCGCGCGCGCCTTCTCGGACGCGATGCGCTGATATTCCTGCCGCACCAGATCCGGTGAATAGAGGCGTTCCAGCCGCCGCACGGTGAAATGGCCCTTCGCCAGCGCCTGGAAATGTTCGGTGAAGGCGAGGTTGATCGCCGCCCCGCTCACCGCGCCGATCACCGGCACGGCCTGCGCGACGACTTTCTGCGACACCACCAGCCCGAAACGGGCGGCGATCTGGCTCATCAGGCGCACGAGAATCGGCGCGGCTTCGTCCGCAAGGCCTTTCTGGGCGATATAGGTCGCGGCTTCCGATATCGATTTCGCCAGCACCCCGCGCAGCGCGAAATAGCCGCCCTCGAACATGTCGTCGGCTCTCGCGCCGGTCTGTGCGGCGGCGCCCGCGCGCGCGGGTCCGCCCAGCGCGAACACCTGAAGACAGGCCAGCGCGGCCTCCGGCTGCGACAGGTCCTCGCCCTCCGCCCGCGCGATGTCCGCGATCGAGCGCAACATGATGGTGGTCGAGATCGGCAGTTCGATCGGCAGGCTGGCGAGGCCGAGCGCGCCGCCCGCGGCGCCGGAGGCTGCGGCCAGCGTGCGGTGCATGGCGCGGTTGTCGCGCTGGCGCGTCTTGCGCAGGCTGAGCAGCGCAGCGCGCATCGCCGCCTTCAGCGCGAGCGTCGAAGCTTTCGTCACCACGCCGGAGACGCTCGCCGGCACGAGCGCGCCCATCGTCTCGAGCTGCCGGCCGACGAGGTTGTTCAGGCGCATCGCAAGGCTCGTGCGCTCCAGCGCCTCGACCGCGCGGGCGAGGGCGGCCTGGTCTGCAGGGCTCATCAGGGGGTCGGTCATCGTCCTCTCCGGCATCGTCGAGAATAGATGGCGCGCCGTCTGGCGGTTGCAAGAACGCCGCGCCGGAGCGCGAATTGCGACCGCAATGCGGGCGGCCATCGCCAAATTAACGTTTGAACCCGTGCGCGCGTTAACGATTGGGCAGGCGCGGCTCCGCACGGGCGGCCGGCATCCGTGCGCCGCATGCGGGCTGGCGCAAAAAGCCGATAAAAGACAACGGAGTGTGCGATTGAACCGATGCTTAACCGCGCGCTTTCAGCCGTCGTTATTCTTACGTCGTGCGAACAAAAATCTGAACGCATTCGCGTAAAAAGCGCGGCAATTGCTTCAAAGCCCTCCAACGCGCCGGCGCCATTCTCGTCCCAACAACGGGGACAGACATGTTCGTCAAATTTGCAAAGGCTCTGGCGGGGATCGCGGTGGCGGCGGGCGCCGCCACGCTCGCGCTCAACCCGAGCTTCGCCGGCCCGGACCACGTCGGCTGGGCCGAGACGGGCGCCGAGACGAGCGTGCCCTACGGCTGGGTCGACTTCTGCCAGCGCTACAAGGGCGAATGCGACGCGGGCTTGAAGGCCGCCCGCGACGTGGAACTGACGGGCAAGGCGCTGCGCGACATCGAGCGCGTCAATCGCTGGGTCAACAAGAACATCGAATCCGTGTCGGACATGGATCATTGGAAGCTTGTCGACCGCTGGGACTATCCCAGCGACGGCAAGGGCGATTGCGAGGACTACGCGCTGCTCAAGCGCCGCATGCTGACTGACCTCGGCTATCCCGCGCAGGCGCTGCTGATGACGGTCGTGAAGGACAAGAAGGGCGACGGCCACGCGGTGCTGACCGTGCGCACCGATCGCGGCGACTACGTGCTCGACAATCTCGAGGACGAGGTGAAAGGCTGGAAGAAAACGGGCTATCGCTTCGTCAAGCGCCAGAGCCAGACCGACGCCAACACGTGGGTGACGATCGGCGAGCCGACGACGGCGCCGGCCTACGTCTCGCGCTGAGATGCAAAAACATTGGACACTTTCGAGCGGCCCGGCAACGGGCCGCTTTTCGTTCAGGCCGCGTTCAGGCGCGCGCGGCGAAAAACGCCGCGTTGGTCGTTGACCGCGCGTTCGACTCGGCAGAGGCTCCAGCGCGCGCCGCCGGCTATGCTTTGGCCGTGCGAAGTTTGCGACGAAGAGGGGAGCATTTTCATGTTTATTCGTTTTGCCGCGACGGCGGGCGCCGTCGCTACATCGCTCGGTCTTGCGCTCGCCCTGTCCGCGCCTGCGCATGCGCAGGCGGACGTTATGAAGGAATGCGGCGCCGAGTATCAGACGGCCAAGACCGCCAACAAACTCGGCGGCAAGTCGTGGAACGAGTTCCTCGCCGAATGCCGCGTGCGTCATGCGCAGCCGGCGGCCGCCAAACCCGCCGCCGCAACCCCTGCGCCTGCGCCTGCCGCCGCCGCGCCCGCCAAGCCCGCCGCCGCGGCGCCTGCGGCTGCGCCCGCCAAGCCCGCCGCCGCGGCGCCTGCGTCCGCCGCGGTCTTCCCGAAAGCGGTCGATCCGAAATACGCCAAGGAGCCGGAAGGCAAGGCGCATATGAAAACCTGCGTCGACCAGTACAAAGCCAACAAGGCCACCAATTCCAATGGCGGCCTCAAATGGATCCAGAAGGGCGGCGGGTACTGGAGCGAGTGCGCCAAAAAGCTGAAAGGCGCCTGACGGCGTCGCGGAAAGCCCCGGTTCGCCGGGGCTTTTTGTTTATGCGACGTTCGCGGCGGCGCATTTTCGCGTGCACGCGAGCCTGAAACGACGCTCCGGTTTCCTGCGCCGGGGAACGATCCGGTCTAGTGGCCCGCCAGATAGGCGGTCGAGGCGATGACGACGCCGGCCGCCCCCAGCGCCATCGATGCATACCAGGGCCAGCGCTGGCCGCGCGTGATGATGGCGACGGTGGCGATGGCGATCGAGATATGCAGCAGCGTGGCCGCGATCGTCAGCGTGTGGTGGCGATGCTCGTGCGTCTGGCTCGCGTGCAACTTGGCTTCCGATTCGTGTTCGAGCCGTTTCGCCGTGTCCTGAATTTCCGCCTGCTCGCCCGCGTAGCGCCTGGCTTCCTTCGCATGATCGTCGGCCTTCGGCCCGCCGGCGGCGGCGGCGATCTCGTACATGTTCTTCTTGAGGCTTTTCGCCTGGAAGAAGTTCCAGTTGTCGGTCGCCTTGTTCTGCAGCAGCACGGCCTCGTTCTTGGCGACCGTGATGGCGGACGTCTCGATGGTTTCGAGCGAACTGACGCCTGACGCCAGCACCGCCAGAATGGCGATGGTGATCGACACCCTGGTCATGAAATTATCGCCCGCGTGCGCCACGTGCTCGGCGTGCTCGGCATGTTCGAAATGTTCGGTCGGCGATCCCGACATCGTGCGCTCCCCCGGCTGAACGAATCCCGGCGCCATTGTTTCGCGTTCGCCGGCGCTGCGGAAGGGCGCGCGCCCAACTTTCGCAGGATGGCGGGCCGACGCGCGGACGATGGACAGAAAAGCGCCCGGCGCCTATAAGCGCAGGCGATTGATCGTGCGGGCTCGCGCGCCCGCTTTCATGGAAAAGGCCGACCGCGATGCTTGAGGCGCAAACGACGGATTCGGCGGCGCTGCGCCGCAGGATGGTCGACTGTCAGATCCGCACCTACGATGTGACCGATCTCGGCGTGGTCTCCCGGTTTCTGGAAACGCCGCGCGAGAAATTCGTCGCCGCCGGGCAGGACGCCATCGCCTATTCCGATTTCGAGGTGCGCCTGCCGCTGGCGGGCGGCGGTTTCCGTTCGCTGCTCGCCCCGCTGGTGGCCGCGCGCGCGCTTCAAGCCGCCGAAATCCGGCCGTCCGATCGCGTGCTGGTCGTGGGCGACGGCTCGGGCTATCTGGGCGCGCTGGCGGCGGGCCTGGCCGCAAGCGTCGTTTCGCTGGAATCGGATCCGGACCTGTCCGGCCGGGCCGGCGCCAATTTCAAGGAACTGGGCCTCGCCGCGCAGGCGGTCTGCGGCCCGCTGGCCGCCGGCGCGCCGTCGGCCGGGCCTTACGACGTCATCCTGCTGGCCGGCGCGGCGGAGGCGGGACTGGAGACGCTGATCGGCCAGCTCAACGCCGGCGGACGGCTCGTAGCTTTCCATCCGCAGGCGGGCGCGGCCTCCCGCGCCGTGCTCTATCGCAAGGTCGGCGCCGACATCTCGACCCGCAGCCTGTTCGAGGCGGCCGCGCGGCTGCTGCCGGAATTCGCCAGAAAGCCCGGTTTCGCGTTCTGATCCGGCCTGGCCGGCGCGAACGTGACCAGCGATGTGGTCGAGTGTCGCATTTTTGCAGCGGTGCGTTCGTTTATGAGTTGGGGGCGCGCGCGTCGCGTGCAATCGCCGGGTCGCCCGTCTAGTTTGCGTTGAACCGGGTGGAGCGCGAGTCGACGCTGGGGCGGCGGGTCGCAACAGGAACGCGCCGGGCCGACGGGAGCGGAACGCCAGGCGGCGATTGGCGATTTTTCGCGACGATTCGGCTCCGGGACGAAAATCGATCGCGGTCGGGCGTCCGGGCGCCCTGCTCGAACCGCCGCGGTCCGGAAATGGTGCTGATGACGATGCAGGCAGAACGGCGAATGACGAAGGCGTGCGGCGCGACCGTGCTCTTGGCCTTCGCCTGCGCGTGCGCCCCGGCGTCGGCCGAGACCATGTCGGGCGCTCTCTCGCGCGCCTATCGCGCCAATCCCGATCTCAACCAGCAGCGCGCGGGCGTGCGCGCCACCGACGAGAACCTGCCGCGCGCGCGCGCCGGCTGGATGCCGCGCCTGAGTGCGAACGCCACCTACGGCCGGCAATACACGATGTTCGAGACGAACACGTCCAACACGCATACCAAGACCTGGCCGCGCACCTATGGCGCGACCGCCAGCCAGACGCTGTTCGACGGGTTTCGCACGCTCAATTCCGTGCGGCAGGCCGAATCGCAGGTGTTCGGCGCGCGCGAGACGATGCGCGTGACGGAACAGACCGTGCTGCTGTCGGCGGCGACCGCCTACATGAACGTGCTGCGCGACACGGCCATCCTCAATCTGCGCCGCAACAACATCAGCGTGCTGGAAGAACAGGTGCGCCAGACGCGCGTGCGCTTCCAGGTGGGCGAGGTGACGCGCACCGACGTCGCCCAGGCCGAGGCCGCGCTCGCGCAGGCCAATTCCGACGCTTCCGCCGCGCAGGCCGCCCTGCAGGCCTCCATCGCCAGCTATCGCCAGTTCGTCGGCGCCGAGCCGAAGAATCTCGCGCCGGCCAGGCCGGTCGAAGCGCTGCTGCCGAAGAAGATGTCGATCGCGGTCGACCGCTCGCAGGTGGAACATCCCGCGATCGCCTCCGCGCTCCACAACGCCGACGCCGCGCAACTCGCCGTGAAGGTGGCGGAAAGCGCTCTCTATCCGACCGCCACTGTGTCGGCGAGCGTCACGCGCAATCTCGACCTGCTTGGCCAGCAGGGCAACAACAACATGTCGATGCTGTTTCAGGGGCAGCTGAACGTGCCGCTGTATCAGGGCGGCGGCGAATACGCCTCCATTCGGCAGGCCAAGGAGCAGGCCGCGCAGGCGCGTCTGGCGGCCGATCTCGCGCGCGATCAGGTGCGCGCGCTGGTCGTCACCTCCTGGGGGCAGCTGGAGGCCGCGAAAGCGCAGTTGATTTCGGGGCAGGCGGCCGTGACGGCCGCCGAAATCGCGCTCAACGGCATTCGCGAGGAAGCCAAGGTCGGGCAGCGCACGACGTTCGACGTTCTCACCGCGCAGCAGACGCTTCTGAACACGCGCGTCATTCTGGTCACGGCGCAGCGCGACCGCGTGGTGGCCTCCTACGCCGTGTTGTCGGCGATGGGCGAACTGAGCGCCGGTCGTCTCGGCCTGACCGCGCAGCTCTACGACCCGACGATCCATTTCGATCAGGTGAAGAAGAAGCTGATCGGAACGAGCACGCCCGACGGACGCTGATCCCCTCCTTCCGATCCGCCATCCACAGCTTGCGCGTTGCGTGTGTTGCACAGGCGCGAGCGGCGTGAGATTTTGCGCGCATTGGCCACTCCGCTGATTCGCGCGCCGCGCGGACCGGTTCCGGATTTTTCCCATGACGGTTTCGCTATGACGGCATCGAACGCGCCCCTGTCCAATGCGCCCCTCTCGACCGCCTCGGTCGACAGCGAGCGGCGCGCGCACGAGCCCTCGATGGAGGAAATCCTCGCCTCGATCCGCAAGATCATCGCGGACGAGGAGGCCCTGCCGCTCGGCCGTCCGTCGGCCGTCTTCGCCGAGGCGCGCGCCGCCATGCGCCAGTCCGCGCCGGAGGCGCCGCGCGAGCCCGCGAGCGTTACGCCGCTGCCGCAGGCGCGAGTCCCCGATGTCGCCGCGTCGGACTTTGTAGCGCCGGACTTTGCCGCGCCGGACTTTGCCACGCCGGAGGTTGCCGCGCCCGAATCGTCGGCGCAGGAGATCGCGCACATCCCGCAGGACATCGCGCCGGACGGCGAGCCGCACATCGATCACGAGATGCTGGAGGAGCCGCAGGTCGCGCAGGCGGTCGCCGGCGAGGATTTCGGGGACGATGGCGCGGAAGACTCCGCCGCCGCCCATCCGATCGATGCCTATGCGCCGACGGTCGTCGCGTATGAGTCGGCGCCGGACGAGGAGCCGATTCTTTCGCCTTCGGCCAACGCCAGCGTCGCCTCCGCGTTTCAGGCGCTGTCGGCGAGCGTGTCCATCGCCAATGCCGAAATGATCGAACGCAACGTGCGCGAGATGCTGCGGCCGATGCTCAAGCAATGGCTGGACGACAATCTGCCGGTCATGGTCGAGCGGCTGGTGCGCGCCGAGATCGAGCGCGTGGCGCGCGGCGGGCGGTAGTCGCGAAATCTTAACGCGGCGCTAACCGTGTTTGGCCACCATGCGCGCATGGTCGTCCGCACCCGTTTCCGCGCTTTGATGGTCCCGCTCGTGCTCTACGCCGTGTGCGGGCTGGCCTCGTCCTATTTCGTGTGGCACGCCGTCAACGGTCAGCGCGGGCTGAAGGCGCGCGACGATTACATGCAGCGTCTGGCCGAACTCGAAACCACGCTGTCCGACCTGCGCGCCGAACGGGCGCGGTGGCGGCTGAAAATCGATCTGGCGCGCGGCGAAACGGTAGACCGCGATCTGGTCGAGGAGGAATCGCGCATCATGCTCGGGCGCGTCCACAAGAACGAGGTGATCGTCCTGCACGCGATCGCGGCTGGAAAAGGTAACCGATAACTGGTTCATAGAACTGCAATAACCATAATCCAGTTAAGTCCTTAGCGCGCGGAAATATCTGGTCTTTTTCCCGTCGCCGCGCCCCATGGGCGGCCTCCCCAGAAACGACGGTTTTTGCTATGCTGCCCGCGTTCTGGAGGGAACGACATGGCGGCTTCCAACAAGACGCGCGCTGGCAGGCGCGATCCCGGATCCACGGCCGACGAAAAGGCGGCCCCCAGGGCCCCGGACGGGAGCGACCCCATCGGACCCATTGCGCCGGCGCCGTTCACGCGCGAGGAGGACTTGCGCGCCTATCGCGACATGCTGCTCATCCGGCGGTTCGAGGAAAAGGCCGGCCAGATGTATGGCATGGGCCTCATCGGCGGCTTCTGCCACCTCTACATCGGGCAGGAGGCGGTGGTCGTGGGCGTGGACATGGCGGCCCGGCCCGGCGACCAGGTGATCACCTCCTACCGCGACCACGGCCACATGCTGGCCTGCGGCATGGACCCGAAGGGCGTGATGGCGGAGCTGACCGGCCGTCGCGGCGGCCTGTCGAAGGGCAAGGGCGGCTCCATGCACATGTTCTCCAGGGAGAAGAATTTCTACGGCGGCCACGGCATTGTCGGCGCGCAGGTGTCGCTGGGCACCGGGCTCGGCTTCGCCAACTGGTATCGTGGGAACGACAGCGTCTCGCTCGTCTATTTCGGCGACGGCGCGTCCAACCAGGGGCAGGTCTACGAGAGTTTCAACATGGCGGAACTCTGGAAACTGCCGGTGGTCTACATCGTCGAGAACAACCGATATGCGATGGGCACATCGGTCACGCGTTCGTCCGCGCTCACGGATTTCTCCAAGCGCGGCGCCTCGTTCAACATCCCCGGGCGACAGGTGGACGGCATGGACGTGCGCGCGGTGAAGGCTGCGGCCGACGCGGCGCTGGCGTGGTGTCGCCGCGGCGCCGGGCCGATCATTCTCGAAATGCAGACCTACCGCTATCGCGGCCACTCGATGTCGGACCCGGCCAAATACCGTTCCAAGGAAGAAGTGCAGAAGATGCGCGAGGAGCACGATCCGATCGAGCAGGTGCGCGTGCGTCTGCTGGCGGCCGGCGTGACGGAAGCGGAATTGAAGAAGATCGACGCCGGCGCGCGCGCCATCGTGTCGGAGGCGGCGGAATTCGCGACGCAGAATCCCGAACCCGACCCGTCGGAACTGATGACCGACATTCTGCTCTGATCATTTCCATCGCTCCCAGCGCGTCGCGCGCGTTCCCCGGAATTTTCGACATGCCGAACATTCTCATGCCGGCCCTCTCGCCCACGATGGAAGAAGGCAAGCTCGCAAAATGGCTCAAGAAGGAAGGCGAAGCGGTGAAGGCGGGCGACGTCATCGCCGAAATCGAGACCGACAAGGCGACGATGGAGGTGGAAGCCGTCGACGAGGGCGTGCTGTCGAAAATCCTCGTGCCCGAAGGCGCCGAGAACGTGAAGGTCAACACGCCGATCGGTTTCATCGCCGTGGACGGCGAGGCCGAGGCGCCGAGCGCGCAGGTGGACGTGGTTCCCGAACCCGCGCAGCCCGCCGCGCCCGCGCCGCAGGCCCCGCCGAAACCGTCCGCGCAGCCGAAGGCGCCTGCGCCCGCCGAGGCCGAATATCCGGCCGACGCGCCGATGGTCGCGATGACGGTGCGCGAGGCGCTGCGCGACGCGATGGCCGAAGAAATGCGTCGCGACGACAGCGTGTTCGTGATGGGCGAGGAGGTGGCCGAATACCAGGGCGCCTACAAGGTCACGCAGGGCCTGCTGCAGGAATTCGGGCCCAAGCGCGTGGTCGACACGCCGATCACCGAACACGGGTTCACCGGCGTCGGCGTCGGCGCCGCGATGGCGGGCCTGCGCCCCATCGTCGAGTTCATGACCTTCAATTTTTCGATGCAGGCGATCGACCAGATCGTCAACTCAGCCGCCAAGACGCTCTACATGTCGGGCGGGCAGATGGGCGCGCCGATCGTGTTCCGCGGCCCAAACGGCGCTGCCGCGCGCGTGGCCGCCCAGCACAGTCAGGATTTCGCCGCCTGGTATTCGCACATTCCCGGGCTGAAAGTTGTCGCGCCCTACACGGCCGCCGACGCCAAGGGCCTGTTGAAGGCCGCCATCCGCGATCCCAATCCGGTCGTCTTTCTCGAAAACGAAATCCTCTACGGCCAGTCGTTCGACGTGCCGCGCATCGACGATTTCGTGCTGCCGATCGGCAAGGCGCGCATCGCGCGGCGCGGCGAACACGTCACGCTCGTCTCGTGGTCGATCGGCATGACCTATGCGCACAAGGCGGCCGAACTGCTGGCGGAAGAGGGGATCGAGGCGGAGATCGTCGATCTGCGCACCATTCGCCCGATGGACGTCGAAACCATCGTGCGCTCCGTGATGAAGACGGGGCGCTGCGTGACGATCGAGGAAGGCTGGCCGCAATCGGGCGTGGGCGCGGAGATCGCCGCGCGGCTGATGGTGGACGCTTTCGATTATCTCGACGCGCCCGTGCTGCGCGTGACCGGCAAGGACACGCCGATGCCCTACGCCGCCAATCTCGAAAAACTCGCGCTGCCGAGCGCGGCCGAAGTGGTGGAGGCGGCCAGGGCCGTTCTCTATCGGTGAGGGGGCGCGCATGAGCGATGCACGACTGCACGAACTGGAAACGCCGCCCGACGCACGCGACAAGGGCGGACACGAAGTGTTGCGCGTGTTCGTCGTGGATGGCGGATTGAGCGTGTCGCTGCGCCGCTCGTTCGACGAGGCGGGCGTGTGGGGCGTATTGCTCGCCGATCTCGCGCGCCACGCCGCGCGCATCTATGCGCTCGAGGCAGGGGTGAGCGAGGACGAAGCGCTCGAATCCATCAAGGCCATGTTCGACGCCGAATGGTCGCGCCCGACCGATTTCGGCGTCACCTCCGCCATGAATTGAGGCTGCACATGCCGATCAACATCCTCATGCCGGCCCTCTCGCCCACGATGGAAAAGGGCAATCTCGCCAAATGGCTCAAGAAGGAAGGCGATGCGGTGAAGGCCGGCGACGTGATCGCCGAAATCGAAACCGACAAGGCGACGATGGAAGTGGAGGCGATCGACGAAGGCGTGCTTGCGAAAATTCTCGTGCCGGAAGGCGCGACCGACGTGCCGGTCAACCAGCCCATCGCGGTGATCGCGCAGGAGGGCGAGACCGCCACCGCCCCCGCGCCGCGGCAGGAAAATGCGCCCGCGAAAGAGCAGCAGCCCGCGCGGGACCAGGCGCGCGCCAACACGCCGCAGGCGAATAAAACGCGGCCGCAGGCGAATGAAACGCCGCCGCAAGCCGCGAAAGATACGCCGCCGCAGGCCGCGCCCGCCAGAGGCGAGCGCGTGTTTTCCTCGCCGCTCGCGCGACGCATCGCGAAGGATGCGGGGATCGATCTGTCCGCCATCGCAGGCAGCGGCCCGCATGGCCGGGTGATCGAACGCGACGTGAAAGCCGCGCTCGCCGGCGGCACGGCGCCCGCGCCGAAAGCCGCGCCGCAGGCGGCGCCGGCGCAGGCCGCCGCGCTGCTTGCGCAGGCGATGCCGGACGCCAACATCCGCAAATTCTTCGAGCCGGGATCGTTCGAGGAGGTTCCGCACGATTCCATGCGCAAGACGATCGCGCGCCGGCTCGTCGAAGCCAAACAGACCATCCCGCATTTCTATCTGTCTGTCGATTGCGAACTCGACGCGCTGTTGAAACTGCGCGCTGAGATCAACGCAGGCGCGCCGAAGGACAGGGACGGCGCGCCCGCGTTCAAGCTCTCGGTCAACGATTTCGTCATCAAGGCGCTCGCGCAGTCGCTGATGGCCGTGCCCGACGCCAACGCCACCTGGACCGAAAGCGCGATGCTGAAACACAAGCACGCCGATGTCGGGGTGGCGGTGTCGATCCCCGGCGGCCTCATCACGCCGGTGGTGCGCAAGGCGGATACGAAATCGCTGTCGACGATCTCGAATGAGATGAAGGATTACGCGGCGCGCGCGCGCCAGCGCAAGCTGAAGCCCGAGGAATACCAGGGCGGATCGACGGCCGTGTCGAACCTCGGGATGTTCGGCATCACGAATTTCGCGGCCGTCATCAACCCGCCGCACGCCACAATCCTCGCGGTCGGCGCCGGCGAGAGCCGCGTGATCGTCAAGAACGGCGCGCCCGCGGTGGCGACGGTGATGAGCGTCACGCTCTCGACCGACCATCGCGCGGTCGACGGCGCGCTCGGCGCCGAGCTGCTCGCGGCGTTCAAGCGATACATCGAAAACCCCATCGCGATGCTGGCATAGGATCGGGATCATGACCTACGACATCATCGTGATCGGCGGCGGTCCCGGCGGCTATGTGGCGGCCATCCGCGCCGCGCAACTGGGTTTCAGGACGGCGGTGGTCGAGCGCGAGCATCTCGGCGGCATCTGCCTCAACTGGGGCTGCATTCCCGCCAAGGCCCTGCTGCGCTCGGCCGAAATCCTGCACTACGCCGAACACGCGAGCGCCTACGGCCTGAAACTCGAAGGCAAGGTGACGCCGGACGCGGCCGCCATCGTCAAGCGCTCGCGCCAGATATCCGCGCAGCTCAACAACGGCGTCGGGTTTCTGATGAAGAAGAACAAGATCGACGTCATCTGGGGCGAGGCCTTCATTGCGAAGGCGGGCGAGGTGCGCGTCTCCGCGCCGAAGAAACCCGCCGAACAGCCGCAGACGCCGCCGCCGAAGGGAACGCTGGGCGAGGGGACCTATGCGGCGAAACACATCGTCGTGGCGACCGGCGCGCGACCGCGCGCGCTGCCGGGGCTGGAGCCGGACGGCAGGCTGATCTGGACCTATTTCGAGGCGATGAAGCCGGAGCGGTTGCCGAAATCGCTGATCGTCATGGGCTCGGGCGCCATCGGCGTCGAATTCGCGTCATTCTATCGCGCGATGGGCGCTGAGGTGACTCTCGTCGAGGTGTTGCCGCAGATCATGCCGGTGGAGGACGCCGAGATAGCCGCCCATGCGCGCAAGCGGTTCGCGAAAGGCGGCATCAAGGTCTTCACCTCGACGAAGGTGACGAAGGTCGCGAAGGGCGCCGACAGCGTGACCGCCACGCTGGAGGACGACAAGGGCAGGACCGAAACGGTGACCGCCGAGCGGATGATTTCGGCCGTCGGCGTCGTCGGCAATGTCGAGAACCTCGGGCTGGAGGCGCTTGGCGTGAAGATCGAGCGCGGCGCCATCGTCACCGACGGGCTGGGCCGCACGACCGTCCCCGGCGTTTACGCCATCGGCGACGTCGCCGGCCCGCCGATGCTCGCCCATAAGGCCGAGCACGAGGGCGTCATCTGCGTGGAGACGATCAAGGGCCTGCACACGCACGCGATGGACCCGCTCATGATTCCCGGCTGCACCTTCTGCAGCCCGCAGGTCGCCTCCGTCGGCCTCACCGAGGAAAAGGCGAAGGCGGCCGGCTACAAGGTCAAGGTCGGGCGGTTCCCGTTCGTCGGCAACGGCAAGGCCATCGCGCTCGGCGAGCCGGACGGCCTGGTGAAAACCGTTTTCGACGCGGCGACCGGCAAGCTGCTCGGCGCCCATCTGGTCGGGGCGGAAGTGACGGAACTGATTCAGGGCTTTGTCGTCGCCATGAATTGCGAGACGACCGAGGAAGAACTCATTCACACGGTTTTCCCGCATCCCACGTTGTCGGAGACCATGCACGAAAGCGTGCTGGACGCCTACGGCCGCGTCATCCACGTCTAGGGCGCAGGCGCGGCACAAGCGCCGCTCAGGAATCCTCGCGACGGCTGCGGTAGAAGCCCGCTCCGGCGGCGCCGGCGATCAGCAGAAAGTAAAAGACGACGATCCCGTGCCGCCACGTTTCGAGCGTCTGCCGCTGTTCGCCGGCGAGCGCGGCGGCCGGCGCGGCGCGCGGCGCTGTCTGCAACGTGCGCGCCATGCTGGCGAAGCCGAGCGCCGACAGGACCGGCATTCCGATCATCAGCGCCACGAGCGCGGGCTTCAGGCGGCGCATGACGAGATAGCGGCGCAGGTTGAGCCAGATGCCGAGGCAGCCGTGGATCCATCCCGGCGCCAGCAGCGCGATCTGCCAGCCCTGCAAGCCGCCGCCGACCAGCGCGCCGACCACGTTTTCGTAGCTGACGATATAGGCGTACCAGCCCCCGGCCACGCGCGTCGACATCACATGGCCGATCAGCAGCCACGGCAGGCTGAACCCCGCCCACAGCCGCACCCATTCGATCGCCGGCAGGTTCCAGTGGCGTCGCTCGTAGAGGGTGCGCAGCGCGAGCAGGAAATGCGTCGCCGCCGCGCCGTAGAGCAGAATGGTGCCGGGCAGGCTGTGCCACAGCGCGATCGCCAGGCCGAGACCCCGCTCGGCCAACGGCAGCGACCACAGGCCCAGCGCATGGTTGACCATGTGCAGGCCGATATAGGCGAACATGATCAGGCCCGAATACAGTCGCCATCGGCGGGCGCCCGGTTTGTGCATGCATGCTCCGCTATCGGGGACGGCCTGCGGTCGGCCTGCGCGCCACATGCCGTCCCGCGCAACATGTCGCCATCGGCGCCCGACGGCAACGGCGGATCGTCGGGGCCATTTCGCCGCCGCTTTGATAGGGTCTATAATGTTGACGACCGTTTGGAACGCGCCGCACCTGCGGTGGCCGGCGGCATGACGGCGCATTCATGACCGTAGTGCTCGACCTTCTGCACGACGACCCGCGCGGCCCCCGGGCAGGCAAGGATGGCGCGCGCCATCCTGAAAAGGCGCACAGGCCCGACAAGCCGGTGCTGCGCAAGCCGGCCTGGATTCGGGTGAAGGCGCCGGGCTCGCCCAAATGGGCGGAGACCAACCGCATCGTCCGTGAGCATAATCTGGTGACGGTCTGCGAGGAGGCCGGCTGCCCCAATCTCGGCGAGTGCTGGGACAGGAAACACGCGACCTTCATGATCATGGGCGATACGTGCACGCGCGCCTGCGCTTTCTGCAACGTGCGCACCGGCATTCCCGCCCCGCTCGACGCGGCCGAGCCCGCCAAGGTCGCCGACGCGACCGCCAAACTCGCGCTCGAACACGTGGTCGTCACCTCCGTCGACCGCGACGATCTGGCCGACGGCGGCGCCGAACATTTTGCGGCGACCATTCGCGCCATTCGCGCGGCGAGCCCGACGACGACGATCGAGGTGCTGACGCCCGACTTCCTGCGCAAGCAGGGCGCGCTCGAAATCGTCGTGGCCGCGCGGCCGGACGTGTTCAACCACAATCTGGAGACGGTGCCGTCCAACTATCTCGCGGTGCGGCCCGGCGCGCGCTATTTCCACTCGTTGCGATTGTTGCAGCGCGTGAAGGAGATCGACCCGACCATCTTCACCAAGTCCGGCATCATGGTGGGGCTGGGCGAGCGGCGCAACGAAGTGCTGCAACTGATGGACGACCTGCGCGCCGCCGATGTCGATTTTCTCACCATCGGCCAGTATCTCCAGCCGACGCGCAAGCACCACGAGGTGATGGCGTTCGTCACGCCGCAGGAGTTTTCCGCCTACGAGACGGTCGCCTACGCCAAGGGCTTTCTGATGGTGTCGGCCTCGCCGCTCACGCGCTCCTCGCACCATGCGGGCGAGGATTTCGCGAAACTGAAGGCCCGCCGCGCGGCGCTCGGCTGAACGACGGGACCGGAGCGAACGGTCAGACGTAACGCCAGTGCGACAGCAGCGCGTAGGCGAGCACGATCACCGCGAAAAAGAACACCGGCGTCGAAAAGGCGCGCAGCGAATGATCCTTGCTCGCGCGGCGCGACGCATCGAACGTCAATGGATCGTAATTCTTGCTGAAGTTCGGATGAACTTCGAACGCCATCTTGGGCATGAAACGCTCCCCACGGTTGATCACCCGTTAACAGCATCGGCCGGCGCCCTCTGCGATTTCGTTATCCCTTTCGTTACCATTTGAGGGGAACCGGCGATTTTGCGGAAAAAAACGGTTCCCCAGCGCGATGTTTTTCCGTGAACCGTCGTTTACCCTCTCGCGGCGGCCCGGCGGCGCTATAGTCGCCCCGATCGGCCGAACCCGAACTATGCGAGGGCGACATGATTGTGGAAGCGATCGAGGAGGGCCAGCGCGCGCTCGGGCGTCTGCTCGAGGGATCGCGCCGCGCCACGGGCTTCACGGGCGCCGGCATTTCCACCGAATGCGGCATTCCTGATTTTCGCTCGCCCGGCTCGCCCTGGCTGCGCAATCGCCCGATCGACTTCCAGGTGTTCGTGTCCGATCCGCTGATGCGCGAGGAGGCTTGGCGGCGCAAGTTCACGATGGACGATCTCTACAAGGGCGCAGGGCCGGGGCGAGGCCACCGCGCGCTCGCCCGTCTGGTTGAGACCGGCCGCATGGGCGCGATCATCACGCAGAACATCGACGGCCTGCATCAGGCGGCCGGCGTATCGTCCGACAAGGTGATCGAACTGCACGGCAACGGAACCTATGCAAAGTGCCTGTCGTGCGGCAAACGCCACGAACTGGTCGATGTGCGCGCGGATTTCGAGCGCACCGGCGCAGCGCCGGAATGCGACTGCGGGGGCATCGTCAAGTCGGCGACAATCTCGTTCGGCCAGGCGATGCCGGAGGATGCGATGGCGCGCGCGGCGCAGGAGACGAACGCCTGCGATCTGTTCATCGCCATCGGCTCGTCGCTCGTCGTCTATCCGGCGGCCGGCTTTCCCATACAGGCCAAGCGCAACGGAGCGCGGCTCGTCATCGTCAATCGCGACGAAACGGAACTCGACGATTTCGCAGACCTCGTGTTGCGCGGCGACATCGGTTCGTTTCTCGCGCCTTTTCAAGGTGGATAGAGCGGGCGCTTGCGCGGCGGCGAATGCTGCGTGTCGCGCCGCGATTGCGTCGCGCGCCGCGTTTTTCTGGCCTGTCCACAGGTCTCGCCAAAATGTTCTTTCGGCGGTCGTCAAGGGTGTTATGTTTTTATTAAGTGATTCTGTTGGCTCGGCGATTCGGATGGGTTGCAGGGCGTGTTCGTGCAAGTGCGCGATCGAACGTCTGAAGGTATCTTTTCGGCAGGGGTTGAGGCGCGCGACCGTGGAAACCGGCATTCGGTTCTGAGGGCGCGAAACGCGACGGACTTGCGGAAAAGGATCTCTCTTCGATAGGGCGTCGATCGCGGGACGTGCAAGGGCGCGGCTTCGATTGCGCAGACGTCCGACGGTCGGGGGGGTAAGAACATTGGGCAGCAAAGATCAATTGTTGCAGCAGACCGGGGCCGAAGCCGCCGATGACTCTGCTCTCGAACTGGTCGAGATTTCCGGCCGTATCAAATGGTTCGACGTTTCCAAAGGCTACGGGTTCATTATTCCCGATGGCGGCCAGGGCGACGTTCTGCTGCATGTCACGGTGCTGCGGCGCGACGGGTTCCAGACGGCCTACGAGGGCGCGCGCATCGTGTGCGAGGCGCAGCGCCGCGCCAAGGGCCTGCAGGTGTTTCGCGTCCTCTCGATGGACGAATCGACTGCCGTCCATCCGGCGCAGGCGCCGGCCGCGCGCACGCATGTGCAGGTGGTGCCCACCAGCGGGTTCGAGATCGTCATCGTGAAATGGTTCAACCGCGTGCGCGGCTTCGGCTTCCTCACGCGCGGGGAGGGGACGGAAGACATCTTCGTCCATATGGAGACGCTGCGCCGCTACGGCATCGCCGAACTGAAGCCCGGCGATTCGATGCTGGCGCGGTTCGGCGACGGTCCGAAGGGCCTCATGGCGGCGGAAGTTCGCCCGCTCGAAACGGCGCTGCCGGCCTCGCACTGATCGTTCCGCAGCTCGAAAGGCCGGCTCGTCCGGCCTTTTTGTTGCTCGCAGCCCTTTCGCCGCACCATGCGCAAACGTATAGAACGCGAACGGGGCTTCGGAGCGCGCGGAGGCGGCATGGCGACCTTGCGATTGGGCGCGGCGTTGGCGGTTCTGGTCGCCCTGCTGTCGGGACTGGCGCCGGCGCGGGCGGATACGGTTCTCGAACCTCTGACCTTCGAGACGACGGGCGGCGCCCGCGCGTTCCAGGTGGAGGTCATGCGCACGGAGGCCGAGCGCGCGCGCGGCCTCATGTTCCGGCGCTATCTGCCGCCCGACCGGGGCATGCTGTTCCTGTTCGACCGCGAGCAGATCGTCGCGATGTGGATGAAGAACACGTTCATCCCGCTCGACATGGTGTTCGTGGGGCGTGACGGGCGCGTGGTGTCGATCGCGGCCGACACGGAGCCGATGTCGGAAGCGGTGGTGGCCTCGGCCGGCCCCGCCAACGCCGTGGTGGAGCTGAACGCGGGCGCGGCGGCGCGCATGGGGCTGAAGGCGGGCGACCGCGTGCGCCATCCCGCGCTTGGTCGATGACGGTCTTGCCGTTTCGCTTGTTCGGCGTCGTCGCTCATGCTAGCCAAGCGGCGATTTCTCCTACGGGGTATGGCGCAGCCTGGTAGCGCATCTGCTTTGGGAGCAGAGGGTCGCAGGTTCGAATCCTGCTGCCCCGACCATACGGCCGACGCCGCATGCAGCGATGGAAAGGGTTCGCATGACCGCTCGCATCTACCGTCCGGCCAAATCGGCGACGCAGTCCGGCATGGGCCGCACGCGCCGCTGGATTCTGGTTTATGCGCCCGCGCGGCCGCGCACGATCGAGCCGCTCATGGGCTGGACCAGTTCCGACGACATGAACAGCCAGGTGCGCTTGAGCTTCGCCACGAAGGAAGAGGCGATCGAATACGCCACGCGCAACGGCATCGACTATCGCGTGGAGGAGCCGACGCCGGCGGGCGCGCGTCGCGCCATGTCCTATTCCGACAATTTCCGGCCCGGCCGCCCGCAGCCCTGGACGCATTGAGACCGCGCGCAGGCGGCCTGCCGGCGGCGAACGACCCCGTAGCTCAGCCGGATAGAGCAACTGCCTTCTAAGCAGTAGGTCGCAGGTTCGAATCCTGCCGGGGTCGCCATGTCCGTGGCCGTTCTTAATCTGCGTCAAGGCCGCGTCGCCCGCGCTCCGTTCAGATAGAGCGAACCGGAAGCTCTTGGGAGGGGCGGGTGAACTTCGACGACACGCCGCAGGAGGCGGCGTTCCGCGCGACCGCACGCGCATGGATCACGGCCAACGCGCCGCGAATCGGCCATGGCGACGACCTTGCGACCGCGAAGGCGTGGCAGAAGCGCAAGGCCGAGGATGGCTGGGCCTGCCTAAACTGGCCGCCGGAATACGGCGGGCGCGGCGCGACGCCCATGGAGCGCGTCATCTTCGAGCAGGAGGAGGGGGACCGTCTCGCGCTGGCCGCGCCCTTTCGGGTGGGCCATGGCATCTGCGGCCCGACGCTCATGGCCTTCGCGAGCGAGGAGCAGAAGCGCCGCCACCTGCCGCCGCTGGCGTCGGGCGAGGAAATCTGGTGCCAGTTGTTTTCCGAGCCCGCCGCCGGTTCCGATCTCGGCGGCCTGCGCACGCGCGCGACGCGCGACGGCGACCATTGGATCGTCGACGGCCAGAAGGTGTGGACCTCGCTCGCCGAGATCGCCGATTTCGGCCTGCTGCTCGCACGCACCGATCCAACGGCGCCCAAGCACAAGGGACTGACCATGTTCTTCCTGGACATGCGCAGCCCCGGCGTTCAGGTGCGGCCGATCAAACAGGCGAGCGGCCATGCCGAGTTCAACGAGGTCTGGCTCACCGGCGTGCGCATTCCCGACAGCCAGCGGCTGGGCCGCGTGAACGAGGGATGGACGGTCTCGCTCACCTCGCTGATGAACGAACGGTTCTCCATCGGCGCGCGGCTCGCGACGGCCGTGCCGGAGTTTCTCGAATTCGTGTCGCAGGCGCCCGAAGGGGTGCGCGCGGACGACCGCCGCGTGCGCGCGCAGCTCGCGACCTGGGTCGCGCGCGCCAACGGGCTGAAATACACCGTCTATCGCGCCATCTCCGCCGTCTCGCGCGGCGAGCGGCCGGGCCCGGAGAATTCCATCGGCAAGCTGGTGGCCGCGCAGATGGTGCAGGAGATCGCAACCGCCGCGCTCGACATGCAGGGCCCGGCCGGCGCGCGCGCGCGCGAGGACGGCGCGGCCGGCAAACTGTATCAGACCCTGTTTGTGTCCATCGGCCGGCGGGTGGCCGGCGGGACCGACGAAATCATGCGCAACATCATCGCGGAGCGGGTGCTGGGGCTGCCCGCCGACATCCGCGTGGACAAGGACGTGCCCTTCGAAAAAATTCCGACCAGGGGACGATGAGCGCCGGCGCGCGAAGGAACTTTCCGGCTCCCGTCAAGTCTTGACTTTGTCTGCCCGCGCGCGGTCCAATCGCCTTGAAAGTTCACCCACGGGTCGGTGGACGTGGCTCGGGCGGGAGCTGCAGATGGACCCAAATCCGGATCGAACGCGATCGCGCGCGCCGGGCGCCCCGGCGGCGCACGGCGCGGCCGACTGGGTCGCGCATTTCGGCAATGCGGCGATCGGCGGCCTCGCCTTCGCGCTGGCGCTGGTCTTCATCGGCGGCGCGATCGACGCGCCGCTCGCCAGGATCGCGCGCGGGATCGACCCCCAGACGGCGCGGTGGCTGGCCGATTTCGCAGCGCTCGGCCAGGCCAACGGCCTGCTGGCGGCGACCGCGCTGGCCGCGCTGCTCTCAGTCGTCGTCGCCGTCGCGCAGCGCAGCCGGCGTCAACGCGCGGCGTTCTTCGTGCTGGCGCAGCGCGCTGGTTTCGCCTTTCTGGCCGTCGCGCTCTCGGTGCTGGTCGTGCAGGGCCTGAAATTCGCGCTCGGCCGCGCGCAGCCGAACATGCTGTCCGAATACGGCGCTTTCCATTTCGCGCTGTTCTCGCAAGGCTCGTTCGCGGCCAGCTTCCCCTCCGGCCACGCGACGACGGCCTTCGCTTTCGCGACCGCGCTCGCGCTGTTCGTTCCGCGCTGGGGCATGGTCTTCTTCCTCGCCGCGCTGGCGATCGCGGTCGCGCGCGTGGCGGTCGGCGCGCATTACCCGAGCGACGTGCTGGGCGGCATGGTGCTGGGCGTCGCGCTCACCTTCGGCGTGGCGCGACTTTGCGCGCGGCTGCACCTCGTATTTCGGCTGGAGGGCGGTCGTCTCGTGCGACGCGGCGAGGGCCTCGTGTCCAGCGCCATGCGCCGCCTGTTCGGCCGCGCGCCCGTGCGACTCGACGCCAGTGCGCCGAGCGCCAACGGGCTTTAGGCCAGCGGGAGCGAACCGGCGCCGGTCTCAGGCGAGGACGGAATCGCCGGCCGTCAGGCGAGCTTTTTCAGTCGCGCGAAACCGCGCTCCACATCGGCTTTCAGGTCGTCGAGGTCTTCGAGGCCGATCGAGAACCGCAGCGCGGGGCCTTCGGGTTTCCATTCGGTGGCGGTGCGATAGGTCTTGCAGTCGAACGGAATGACGAGGCTTTCGAAACCGCCCCACGAATAGCCGAGGCCGAACAGCTCCAGCCCGTCGAGCAGCGCGGCGACCGCCGCGCGCGAGGCCGGCTTGAGAACGACCGAGAACAGGCCCGAGGAGCCGAGAAAGTCGCGTTTGAAAATGGCGTGGCCGGGATCGTCCGGCAGCGCGGGATGCAGCACGCGCGACACTTCCGGGCGCGTTTGCAGCCAGCGCGCGAAATCGAGCGCCTGTTTCTCGGCCTCGCGCAGCCGCAGCTCCATCGTGCGCAAACCGCGCAGCGCCAGAAACACGTCCTCCGGGCCGGGGCAGTTGGCGAACGTGTCGTAGGTTTCGCGCAGGCGCGGATACCAGTCGGCGTTGGCGGACACCAGGCCGAGCAGCAGATCCGAATGGCCGGACAGATATTTCGTGCCGGCCTCGATCGCGAGATCGACTCCGCGCGCGTGCGGCGGGAAGAACAGCGGCGTCGCCCACGTGTTGTCCATGGCCACGCAGGCGCCGCGCGCATGCGCCACCTCGGCGATGGCGGGAATGTCCTGCATCTCGAACGATTGCGAGCCCGGCGCCTCGACCAGCACGAGGCTGGTGTTGGGCCGCATGAGCCGCGCGACGCCGGCGCCGGCCAGCGGATCGTAGTATTCCGTTTCGACGCCGAATTTCTTGAGCACCGTGTCGCAGAAAACGCGCGTGGGCCGATAGGCGCTGTCGACCACCAGAACATGGTCGCCCGCCTTCGTCGCTGTCATCATCGCCAGCGTGATGGCGGCCAGCCCCGAGGGCGCGAGCACGGTTCCGGCCGCGCCGGAAATCTCGCTCCAGGCCGTTTCCAGCGATTCGGTCGTCGGCGTGCCCTTGGTGCCGTAGATGAACCGCTGGCGGCGGGCGTACAGTTCCTCGGTGTTGGGGTAGAGCACGGTCGAGCCGCGCCAGATGGCCGTGTTGACGAATCCGTGATTGTCGAACGGCGCGCGCCCAGCATGAACGAGGCGGGTGCGCGCGCCCATCGCGGCGCGGCTGTCGGGCGTGGACTTGGTCATCGAGCGCGTCTCCAACTTGTCGGCCTGCGGGCGCCTTTGCCGGTTGACCCCTGAACGAAAACGACATGTTATTCGCCCATGTCCCGTAGCGGCGCTCCGGCCGGCGGACAATCGCTTTTCTTCAGGTGACGATCCATGACCAAACGCGCCGCGCTCGCCGCTTTCGCCGCCCTTGGCCTTTCCGTGTCCTCCGCCGCCGCCGGACCCACGATCGACGCGGTGAAGAAACGCGGGCAGCTCGTCTGCGGCGTCAATCCGGGCGTCGCCGGCTTTGGCCTGCCGGACGACAAGGGGCAGTATACGGGGTTCGACGTGGACTTCTGCCGCGCCATCGCGGCCGCCGTTTTCAACGATCCGACCAAGGTGCGCTACGTCGCGCTCAGCGCCAAGGACCGTTTCACCGCGCTGCAATCGGGCGAGATCGACGTTCTGTCGCGCAACACGACGTGGACGCAGTCGCGCGAGGTGGGGCAGGGGTTCCTGTTCGGCGCCGTCACCTATTACGACGGTCAGGGATTTATGGTGCGCAAGAAGCTGAACGTCGGCTCGGCGCTCGAACTGAGCGGCGCCTCGGTCTGCGTGCAGCAGGGCACGACGACCGAACTCAACCTCGCCGACTATTTTCGCTCGCACGACATGAAATACGAGCCGGTCGTATTCGCCACCGCCGACGAGGGCATCAAGAGCTACGACACCGGCCGCTGCGACGCCTTCACCAGCGACATGTCCCAGCTCTACGCGGAACGCACCAAGCTCGGCCAGCCGGACGACCACGTGATCCTGCCGGAGGTGATCTCCAAGGAGCCGCTCGGCCCGGTCGTGCGCCAGGGCGACGACCAGTGGTTCAACCTGGTCAAATGGACTCACTACGCCATGGTCACGGCCGAGGAACTGGGCGTGACGCAGAAGAACGTCGACGACAAGCTGAAGGCGCCGAACCCGGAAACAAAACGCCTGCTCGGCACCGAAGGCAATTTCGGCGAGGGTCTGGGGCTGACGGCGGACTGGGCCTATCGCATCGTCAAGCACGTGGGCAACTACGGCGAGATTTTCGAGAAGAATCTCGGCGAGGGATCGCGGCTCAAGATCAAGCGCGGCATCAACGCGCTGTGGACCAAGAACGGATTGCAATACGCGCCGCCCATCCGCTGACGGGCGCGCCCGTGCGCGAGGACTGACGCCCGTGGCGACCATCGCCGGCGCCCCGCCCAAAGTGCGGCCCTGGAACGATCCGTTCTGGCGGGGGCTGGCCTATCAGGTCGCGTTGGCGGTCGTCGTCGGCGTGCTGATCGTCGGCGCCATCCTGAATGCGCGCGCCAACATGCAGGCGCGCGGCATTCCGACCGGCTTCGGTTTCTGGGACGATCCGGCGCGGTTCGACATCAACCAGACGCTCATCCCCTATTCGGCGACCTCGCCCAACAGCCGCGTATTCTGGGTCGGGCTCCTGAACACGCTGGTGGTGGCGGGCGTCGGCCTCGTGTTCGCCACCATGCTCGGCTTCGCGCTCGGCGTCGCGCGGCTGTCGCGCAACTGGCTCATCGCGAAAATCGCGACCGTCTATATCGAGGCGGTGCGCAACGTGCCGCTGCTGGTGCAACTGCTGTTCTGGTACAACGCGGTCCTCAAACCGCTGCCCAATCCGCGCCAGTCGATCGCGCTCTTCGACCTCGCCTTCCTCAACAATCGCGGCCTGTTTCTGCCCGCGCCCGTGCCGAAGGAAGGCTTTGTGGCGCTGCCGCTCGCGCTCGGCCTCGGCGTGGCGCTGGCGGCGGCCTTCGCATGGTGGGCGCGCCTGCGCCAGCGCGAGACGGGCGCGCAGGCGCCGGTCGGCGCCGTTTCCGCGGCGCTGATCGTGGGCCTGCCGGTGGCGGCCCATATTCTGGCCGGCGCGCCGCTCGCTTTCGACATGCCGCAGTTGAAGGGGTTCAATTTCGCCGGCGGCTTCCGCCTGACGCCCGAACTCGTGGCGCTGACGGTCGGGCTGGTGACCTATACGGCGGCCTTCATCGCGGAGATCGTGCGCGCGGGCGTCATGTCGGTGCCGAAAGGCCAGCACGAGGCGGCGGCCGCCCTAGGCCTGCGCGCCGCGCCCATCCGCAAGCTCGTCACCATGCCGCAGGCGATGCGCGTGATCATCCCGCCGCTCATCAACCAGTATCTCAACCTCACCAAGAACTCGACGCTCGCCGTCGCCATCGGCTACCCGGACCTGTTCAACGTCTTCGCCGGCACGGTGCTCAACAACACGGGCGCGGCGGTGCAGATCATGTTCATGACCATGGGCGTCTACCTCGCCTTCTCGCTGGCGACGTCGGCGATCATGAACGCCTACAACGCCCGCATGGCGTTAAAGGAGCGGTGATGGACCCGCGCGCCTTCCTGCGCACGGCGCCCGAGCCGACCCTGCCGCCCCCGCCGGGCGCGACGGGGTTTTTCGCGCTGTGGCGGGCGCGTCTGTTCGCGGATGCGACGACGGGCGTCCTGACCGTCCTGGGGCTTGCGCTCATCGTGTGGGCGGCCCCGATCCTGTTCCGGTTCCTGATCCTCGATGCGGTCTGGACCGCGCCGGACGGCAAGGCCTGCGCGGCGCCGGGGGCAGGGGCGTGCTGGGCCTATGTCTGGCGCAAGTTCCCGTTCTTCATGTACGGCTCCTATCCGGTGGAGCACCGATGGCGGGTCGATGTGACGCTGCTGGCGGGCGCGGCGCTGATCGTGTGGCTGCTGTGGCGCGGGGCGCCGCGCAAGGGGCTGGCCGCGTTCCTGTTTTTCGCGGTTTATCCTGTCGCGGCGTTTTTCCTGCTGCGCGGCGCGGAATTTCTCGGCCTGCCGGTCGTCTCGACGGACCTGTGGGGCGGCGTGCTGGTCACGCTCATCATGGCGCTTGCGGGCATCGTGTTCTCGCTGCCGTTCGGCGTGCTGCTTGCGCTCGGCCGGCGCTCGCGCCTGCCGGTGGTGCGCGCCTTCTCGGTCGGCTTCATCGAGATCATGCGCGGCGTGCCGATGATCACGGTGCTGTTCATGGCCAATCTCATGCTGCCGCTGTTCGTGCCGCCGGCGCTCTCGCCCGACCGGCTGCTGCGGCCGCTGGTCGGCGTCGCGCTGTTCGCATCGGCCTACATGGCGGAAGTGATTCGCGGCGGCCTCCAGGCGATGCCGAAAGGCCAGTTCGAAGGCGCGATGGCGCTCGGCCTCACCTATCCCCAGCGCATGCGGCTCGTCATCCTGCCGCAGGTGCTGACCATCGTCATTCCCGGCATCGTCAACACCTTCATCGGCCTGTTCAAGGACACGACGCTCGTCGCCATCGTCGGCATTTTCGACTTTCTGCGCACGGTGGAGACCGCGCGGCTCGACCCCGAATGGGCGGGACCGACCATCGCCACCACCGGCTATGTATTCGCCGCCCTGTTCTATTTCGTGTTCTGTTTCGGCATGTCGCGCTACTCCTTGGGCGTTGAGACGTCGCTCCAGAAGGGCAGAACGCGGTAACCGTTCCTGAACCACGCTTTCATGCGGCGCATCCAAGGCGCGCGGGGCCTGCGAGAATATCTCGCGTGAATACGCTTTCGTCTTCGATCACAATCGCTTGCGGCCTGTCATTGACTTACTTTGCGAACCACCGTTCGTAGCGGAAATGCGCATCCGTGCGGCGCCGCGGCCGGCGTTGGTTAAGTCCAATTTAACCCGCGCCCGCGATGATCCGGGAATATCGAAATCCCGGAGTCGTCAGGATGGAATTCGTCGAAACGGCAGTGATCGGCGGTGGGCCCGCTGGCCTGACTGCGGCCTACACGCTGTCCAAACATGGTCGCGACGTCGTCGTGTTCGAAGCGGACCCGGTCTATGTGGGCGGCATCAGCCGCACCGTGAACTACAAGAACTTCCTGTTCGACATCGGCGGCCATCGCTTCTTCTCGAAATCCAAGGAGATCGTCGATCTCTGGAACGAGATCCTGCCGGACGATTTCATCGACCGCCCACGCCTGTCGCGCATCTATTACAACAACAAGTTCTATGCCTATCCGCTGAAGGCGTTCGAGGCCCTGTTCAACCTCGGCTTCTGGGAGTCGACCAAGTGCATGGCGTCCTTCGCCTACGCCAAGGCGTTCCCGGTGCGTGAGCCCAAGACCTTCCACCAGTGGGTGCGCAACCAGTTCGGCGAGCGCCTGTTCTCCATCTTCTTCAAGACCTACACCGAGAAGGTGTGGGGCATGGGCTGCGACGAGATTTCGTCCGACTGGGCCGCCCAGCGCATCAAGGGCCTCAACCTTGGCGCCGCCATCGTCGACGGCATGCGCCGTTCGCTCGGCCTGCGCAAGAAGGGCGAGGGCGCCAAGTCGCTGATCGAATCTTTCCGCTACCCGCGCAAGGGCCCGGGCATGATGTGGGAGGAATGCGCGCGCAAGATCAACAAGCAGGGCGGCCGCGTGATGATGGGCCGCAAGGTCGAGCGGCTTGAATACGACGAGACGGGCAAGATGTGGACCGTGCATGTCGCACGCGCCGACGGCGGGAAGGAATCCTACGCCGCCCGCAACGTCATTTCGTCGGCGCCGATCAACGAGCTGATGGCGTCCATCACGCCGGCCCCGCTGAGCCTGTTCCATGCGCGCGATCTGAAATATCGCGACTTCCTCACGGTCGTGCTGATCGGCCAGTCGAGCGTCCAGCTGCCCGACAACTGGGTCTACATCCACGATCCGTCCGTGCAGGTCGGCCGCGTGCAGAACTTCCGCTCGTGGTCGCCGGAAATGATCCCGGACGATCATTCGACCTGCCTCGGTCTCGAATATTTCTGTTTCGAAGGCGACGGCCTGTGGGCGGCCGACGACAGGGATCTCGTCGAGCTCGCCAAGAAGGAGATCGAAAAGGTCGGCCTGATGAAGGCGTCGGACGTGGTGGACGCCTCCGTTGTGCGCCAGCCGAAAGCCTATCCGGTCTACGACGACTCCTATGCGCGCAATGTGGAGGTCATCCGCCTCGAACTGTCGACGCGCTTCCCTTCGCTGCATCTGGTCGGCCGCAACGGCATGCACAAATACAACAACCAGGACCACGCGATGATGACCGGCATGCTGACCGCGCTCAACATCTGCGAGGGCGCGCAGGTCTACGACACCTGGCAGGTGAACGAAGACGCCGAATACGGCGAGGCGGGCGTTTCCGGCGCGATGGAAGCGTTGAAAAGCGAGCGGCTCGTGCCGCGTAAGGTCGCCTGATGTCTGTCTTCGACGCCACGCCCGCCGTCGCGCCCTCCGGCGCGACGCTCCCCATCCGTCCGGGCCTGATCGCGCTGGCGCGCGATGCGGTGCGCTACGGCATGGTGAGCGTGGTGGCGCTTGCCGTCGACTTCGGCGCGCTCGTGGTTCTCGCGCGCGTGTTCGGCGTGCACTACATGGCCGCCGCGACCCTCGCCTTTTCGGCGGGACTGGTGGTCGCCTATCTGCTCACCGTCGCTTTCGTGTTCCGCGACCGGCGCCGTTACGGCGCGGGCGCCGAATTCGCCGGTTTCCTCGTCACCGGCCTCGTGGGTCTTGCGCTGAACGCGCTCGCGATCTACGCGTTCGTCGAATACGTCCATGCGCCTGTCGAATTCGCCAAGGCGCCGGCCGCCGTGTTCGTGTTTACGTTCAACTTCCTCGCGCGTCGCTTCTTCCTGTTCTCGCCCGCGCGCGCGTGAGCCCGCAGGCGCCGCCTTGTCCGCGCTGAACATCGCCCGCGCAAGGTTGGCTGCTTTCGGCGGTCCGTTCGGCCTGCTCGCGCTGGGCGCGGCGTTTTTCTTTTTCCGACTCTTTCCGGGCGTGCGCGCCGACGGCCAGATCTATATCGGCCGCGCCATCGCGGATCTCGATCCCGCCGGCGTCGGCGCCGATGCGATGTTCGTCCACGACGGACAATCTGCGCTGAGCCTGTTCACGCGCATCGCACCGACGCTGGTCGATGCGCTCGGGCCGTTCGCCGCCGCGCGCGCGATCTCGCTGGCGGCGATGGCGCTGTGGTTCGTCGCGCTGGTCGCTTTCTGCATGCGCCTGACGCGCGTTCGTCCATGGGCGGTCGCGCTCGCGGTGGCCGCCGCTCCGGCGACATACAGCTTCCTGTCGTATGGCGAGTCGTTGCCGCTGCCGCGCCCGTTCAGCGAGGCGTTCGTACTGCTGGCGATGGCCGCCGCGCTCGCGCGCCGGCGCGCCTGGGCGTTGTTGTGGCTGTGCGTGAGCGCGGTGTTTCATCCCATCATGGCGCTCGCCGGTTTCGCGCTCGTCGGGTTGATGTGGGCGATGGAAGACCGGCGCGTGGTGTATGGCGCGGCGCTCTGCGCTCTCGCGGTCGGGCTTGCCGCGCTGGCCGGCGTGCCGCCGTTCGCGCGCCTGGCGACGATGATCGATGCGGAATGGCTCTCGCTGATGCGCGGACGCAATGCGTTCCTGTTTCCCGATACGTGGTCGCTCGACACCTGGAGCCTTCAGGCCGTGCAGGCGACGTCGTTGATCGTCGCCGCGCGCGTCGCTCCGTCGCTGCGCACGCTCTTTCTTGGCGCGCTCGGCATCGGCGTCGCCGGTGTTGCGGTGTCACTGGTCGCGGGACTGTATGTCCCGAACCTGCTCGTCATGCAGGCGCAGCCCTGGCGCGCGTGGTGGCTGACGGCCGTGCTCGGCGCGGCGGCGCTCGGACTTTGCGCGACGCGCTATGGCGAGGCGGACGCGCGCGAACGTCTCGCCTTCACCCTGCTGGCGCTGGCGTGGCTGCTGGCGCGCGGAGCGCCGCTGGAGGCGATGGCGGCGGCCGTCGGCGCGCTGTCGCTGACTTTCGCGCCGCGCGTTCAAATATCGCACGCGCTCGCGCGCCCGGCGTTCCTCGCGGTCGCGGCTTATGTCCTCGTCACGAGCGCGATCACCGCCTTCAAGGCGGCGCCTCTGATCGAGGCGATGGTCGCCGCCGGCGCCGCGCCGACGCTGCGCGAGATCGTCGGGCTCGTGTTCAGCGACATTCTGTTGCTGGGCATGCTGGCGCTCGGCATGTTCGGCCTCGGCTTCCTGCGACATGCGCCGCGCGTCGTCGCGCAGGCGGGCGCGGCGACGCTGGCCGTCTGGGTCGCGCTCGTGTGGGACAGCGCGCCGGACTACGACCGCGCGCTCTATGGCGCGCGCAAACACGCCGCGCTTGACGCATTGATGACCGCGCCCGGCGAAGTGTTGTGGCTGAAAGGACGGCCCGAGGCGTGGTTGTGGGCCGGTCGCGCCAACTGGGGATCGGAAGTGCAGGGGGCGGGCGCGGTGTTCTCGCGCACGCTCGCCATGCTCTATCGCGACCGCGTGGCCGCGCAGATCGAGGCGGGCTTCGGCGGGCGCGAACTCATCGGCGCCGCGCGCGGCAGCACGGAGAGTTATTTTCCGAACGTGACGGTGGACGGCCTGCGCGCCATCTGCGCGCGCACGGATGCGCCGGCCTATGTCGTGTGGCCGATGGCGGCCACGGCGGCGCTCGATCCCGCGCTGAACGCGCGCCAATGGACCGCGCCGGCCGCGCGCGTCGAGATCGCGGATGCGGCCGGCAAGGGCGTATTCCAGCGCGTCCAGCTCCATGCGGTCGCGGCGTGCGCCGCGACCCGCGACTAGACGAAGCCGGTCGCGGCGTGCGCCGCGATGCGCCACTGGGCGAATCTGGTCGCGGCGCGCCCGGCGGAGCGCGATCTTGCTAGTTGCGCACGCGGTAGAGAACGTTCGGCCCCTGGACGCCGTCGATCTTTTCGAGCCAGTCGGGCGCGCGTTCCCCGACCAGCGCGGCGGCGAGCGATTGCGGGCGCTGTTGGGCGTTCATGCGCATTTCGGAAAAGTTCGGGCAGGCGAGCACATAGCGCGCGCCGGACGCGCGCACGATCGCCTGCGCCGCCGCGGGCTCCGCGCGGAACGCATCGAGCGACAGTCTGTCGCCGCGGTTGTTGCGATGGTAGGGCGCGGCGATCGTCGCATGATGCGTGAACGCGAGAAGATGCGCGCCGGCGGTCACCGGCGCGAGCACGAGGCCGGCAGGCGCGCGGTCGAGCGAACGCATGGTTTCCGGGCGCAGGCAGGCGGACGAGCCGGCGTCGACGGGCTTCGCATCCGCTCCCGGCGGCCACAGCACGGCCCAGGCCAGCGGCGCGAAGGGCGTGAGCGTCAAGGTCGCGAGCGCGATGCGGGCGGGACCGCGCACCGAAAGGCGCGCCAGCGCCGCCGCGCTCGCAGCCGCGCCCGCGACCGCCACAAGGGGCGCGACGGACGAAAATACGCGCACGCCCCAGAACGTCATGACGAAGCCGGTTGCGATCAGCGCGGCGAGCAGCAGCAGGCGACCGCGTTTTGCGCCATGCGACAGGAACGCCAGCACGAACGCGGCGAATGCGGCCAGAACGGTCGGCGCAGCCTGCATGACCGCGGAATCTGGCGCATCCGCGAACAGTTGTTTCAGGCTGCGCACTTCGGCCACCTTGTCGAGCCACAACGCGCGCACGAGCGGATCGAGTCCGACGAACGGATCGCCCATGCACGCCGGCGCGACGACGTTCAGCGCGACGAGCGGCGCAAGGCCGAGCAGCGCGGCCGCCAGCGCGCGCGCAGGCATTGTCGGCAGGCGCGTCGTCAGCGCCGCGAGCGCCAGCAGGCCCGCGCCGCCCGCCAGGCCAGCCGCCACATGCGCGAACGAATAGGCGTCGCACGCTGTCTCGAAATAGCGCGCAGGCGGCACGGTGACGCCGAAGAATGCGATCAGCCCGCCGACCAGCCCCAGCGCATAGGCGACGAGCGCGGCGCGCTGCCGCGCGCCCTCGACGATCCACGCCGCGGCGGGCGCCGCCGCCAGCAGCGCCAGGAACGGCGCGTTTTCCAGGCTGATCGACAGCGAGAGGGCGGCGAGCGCGCCGGCGAGCGCCGCCAGCCGCGCGCGCGCCGGTTCGAACGCGGCCATCGTCGCGGCGGTGGCAAGCGTCAGCAGAACGATCTGCGGCGCGTGATGGTCGATACGGCCCGCCTTGAACTGCACGAGATAGGGCGCGCCGAGAAACGCCAGCGCCACGGCGAAGAACGGCGTCGCCCGCTCGCCCACGGCGCGCGCCGCCGCCGCGACGGCGCCGTAGAGCGCGCCGAGCATGAGGAGCGGGAAGGCGATGCGCGTGGCGGCCTCCGCGTCCGCGGCCGGCAGAAACAGGCCGAACAGTTTCAGCAGCGCCGCGAGCGGCAGGTCGACGATGCGCGACCAGTGCATCAGCACGCCGTCGGGCGGGTCCATGCGATGCGCGACCATGTCGAAATACGCCTGGCCGGCCAGCCAGTCGCGCACCTGCGTCATGCGCATGGCGTCGTCGGTGTCGAGGAACACGCCCGTTCGCCAAACATCGAGCGCATGGCGCGCGGTGATGGCCGCGCCCAGCGCCAGCGCCAGCGTGACGACCAGCGGCCCGCCCGGAATGCGGCGCGCGGTCGGGCGCGCGGAAGCGTGCGGGACATCGAGCGAAGTCATGCGGGCGACCTTAGCCGCCGCGCGTTGCGAAGCCGTTACGGTCGCTCCGGTTGCATCCGTCGCGCCGGCGTGGGACAGAGCGCTCCCCGCAGTAGAGGAAGGCGCCATGACCCCCGCAGCGCGCATCAGCGCCGCCATCGACGTTCTGGCGACGATCGAGACCGACCGTCGCCCGGCGGGCGATGCGCTGCGCGACTGGGGCAGGGCCAACCGCTTCGCCGGCGCCAGGGATCGCGCCGCCATCGCCAGCCTTGTCTACGACGCGCTGCGCAAGCGCGCGTCCTCGGCTTTTTTCATGGGGGCCGACACGCCCCGCGCGCGCATGCTCGGCGCGCTGCGCCAGACGCGCGGTCTCGCGGACGCCGAGATCGCGGCGCTGTTTTCCGGCGAGCGCCATGCGCCGGCGCCTTTGACCGAGGACGAGCGCGGCGCGCTGGCGAACGCCGATCTGTCGGCGGCGCCGGCGCATGTCGCGGGCGATTTTCCCGAATGGCTCGCCCCGCATTTCGCGCGCGCATTCGGCGCGGATGCGGTCGGCGAGACGCAGGCGCTGGCCGCGCGCGCGCCAGTCGACCTGCGCGTCAACGCGCTGAAGGCCACGCGCGAGAAAGCGCTCGCCGCGCTCGCCCATCTTCATCCCGCGCCCACGCCGCACGCGCCGCTCGGCCTGCGCATCGCCATCGGCGAGGACGGGCGCGGGCCGGCGCTCGCGGCCGAACCCGCATATGTGAAGGGGCTGGTCGAAATCCAGGACGAGGGATCGCAACTCGTCGCGCGCCTGGCGTGCGCGCGGCCCGGCGAACAGGTTCTCGACCTGTGCGCCGGCGGCGGCGGCAAGACGCTGGCCATGGCCGCCGACATGGACAATCGCGGCCAGATCTACGCGACCGATGCGGACGGGCGTCGCCTCATGCCGATCTACGACCGGCTGGAGCGCGCGGGCGTGCGCAACGCGCAGGTGCGCGCTCCGAAGGGCGCGCAGGACGTGCTCGCCGATCTCGCCGCGCGGTGCGATCTGGTGCTGGTGGACGCGCCCTGCACCGGCGTCGGCGCATGGCGCCGCAACCCGGACGCCAAGTGGCGCATGCGGCCGGGCGCGCTCGAACAGCGCATCAAGGATCAGGACGAAACCCTTGCGCGCGCGGCCGGCTGCGTGAAGCCGGGCGGGCGCATCGTCTACATCACCTGTTCGCTGCTGTGCGAGGAAAACGAGGATCGCGTGCGCGCGTTCCTTGCGGGGCGCGAGGATTTCGCGCCCGCCGACATGCGCGACGTCGCGCGCGCGGCGGGCCTTGAAAACCTGCCCGCGCGCGACGGCGAAAACGGACTGGGCCTGTTGCTGACGCCGGCGCGAACCGGCACGGACGGGTTCTACGTCTGCACGCTGAAGCGCGCGGGCTGAGCGCGCGGGGCAGGCGCTCCCGGTTTAGGCGCGACTGCGACGCCGGGCCTATGCGAGGTCCGCGCGGCGCGCCTTGTGGCGCGCAAAAACTAAGCCGCTTTCGCGGTCTCGCTCCACTTGCCGATCCGCTCGTGCGCGAGACCGAGCAGAATGCGCGCGTTGTAGACCGAGCGCGGCATGGGCGCGAAGCCGAGCGCCATGGCGCGCCATGTCGGCCGGCGCGCGTCGATCATCTCGTAGCCGAGTTCGGAGAGCCGGCGGGCGAGAGCATGCAGGAAAGCGCGCGCGTGCCCTTCGGACGGAATGCGCAGCGCGCCGAGCACGAACACATCGCCGACCGCCACGCCGAAGCCCGAGCCGACGCGCGCGCCGTCGCGCGCGAACGCCTCGAAGCAATGCGCGAAGCCGGCGTCGAACAACGCCGAATAGGCCCATTTGAGACGCGGCGTGAGCGGCGCGTCGTCGATGTCGGCGGCCAGGTGGTCCTCGAACGCGCTGTCGAACACCAGGGCCAGTTCGTCGTCGGCCCTCTCGTCGCGCTCCAGCACGTCCGCCGTGCGCACCACCGCGCGCATGGCGGGCGCCCACCAGCGCAGCGGGCCGAAATGGGAGGAGGGGTAGAGGCCGCGGCCGAAGGCGGCCATCAGCGCGTCGACCGAAAGGTCGCTGACCATGCCGCACAATCCGTCGGGCGTGGCGAGCGCGCCGTCCGGATCCGGCAATCCGTCGGCCGCGATCGACTTCTCGCGCGCCATCATGTCGAGGGCGGCCAGGCACCCGGCCAGACCATCGCGGGCGAGTGCGGCGTGAGCGGCGCGCGCCACGCGCAGCGCCTTCTGCATCGGCGTTTCGGAAAACCGCGCCTTGCGCAACGCACGCAGCGCCGCGTTGGAATGGACAAGCGGCTGTTCGACGCCGGCGGAGAACAGGCTGGCCAGCGCGCCGTTGGAGGGGCGGGCGGCGAGGATTTGGGCGGCGGTGCGCGGTGCGGTCATGGCTTTGTCCGGCCCGATCGGGCGATTTCCAGTGAACTGGGCCTGACGCTACGGCCGCCGCCTTGCGGCCGCTTCAAACCGATTGCTCGAAAACCCGTATAAACCCGTTAGGAAAGATGGACGGAATGTTGCGCCCGCCGGCCGCTTCGCCTAATCCGCTCCTTTGCCAGAGAGGACGAAATGGCGGCCCACTCCCCGATCGACGCCCACCGCGAAATCGTCGAACGCCACGACAAGGTGCTGATCGTCGATTTCGGCTCGCAGGTCACCCAGCTCATCGCCCGCCGCGTGCGCGAGGCCGGCGTTTACTGCGAAATCCACCCGTTTCAGAGCGCCGGGCGGGCATTCGCGGACCTCCGCCCAAAGGCTGTCATCCTCTCCGGCGGGCCGGCTTCGGTGACGGACGAAGGCTCGCCCCGCGCCCCGCAGGCCATTTTCGAGGCCGGCGTGCCGGTCCTGTCGATCTGCTACGGCCAGCAGACGACGGCGGTGCAACTGGGCGGAACGGTGGAGGGCGGCCACGCCGCGGAATTCGGCCGCGCCGAGGTGGAGATCGTGGAGGATTCGGCGTTGTTTCGCGGCGTATGGGAAAAGGGCCGTAAATACCCGGTCTGGATGAGCCACGGCGACCGCGTGACGCGACTGCCGGAGGGGTTCTCCGTCAAGGCGGTCAGCGAAAACGCGCCGTTTGCGGTGGCCACCGACGAAAAGCGCCGCATCTACACCACCATGTTCCACCCGGAAGTGGTCCACACGCCCGACGGCGCGAAACTTCTGTCGAATTTCGTGCACGAGGTGGCGGGCCTGAAGCGCGACTGGACGATGGCCGCCTTCCGGGCCGAGGCCATCGCCGCCATCCGCCACCAGGTCGGGCAGGGCCGGGTGCTCTGCGGCCTGTCCGGCGGCGTGGATTCAAGCGTCGCCGCCGTGCTGATCCACGAGGCGATCGGCGACCGGCTGACCTGCGTGTTCGTGGACCATGGGCTGATGCGCCAGGGCGAGGCGGACGAAGTGGTGCGCCTGTTCCGCGACCATTACAATATCCCGCTCGTGCATGTGGACGCCGAGGACCTGTTCCTGAACGAGCTCGACGGCGTGGTCGACCCCGAGCACAAGCGCAAGACCATCGGCCGGCTGTTCATCGAGGTGTTCGAGGCGGAGGCGAAGAAGATCGCCGCCGACGGCAAGGGCGCGCCTGAGTTTCTGGCGCAGGGCACCCTCTATCCGGACGTGATCGAGAGCGTGTCCTTCACCGGCGGGCCGTCGGTGACGATCAAGAGCCACCACAATGTCGGCGGCCTGCCCGAACGCATGAACATGAAGTTGGTGGAGCCGCTGCGCGAACTGTTCAAGGACGAGGTGCGTGCGCTCGGCCGCGAACTCGGCCTGCCGGAAGCCTTCGTCGGCCGCCATCCGTTTCCGGGGCCGGGGCTGGCCATCCGCATCCCCGGCGCTGTCAGCCGCGAGAAGCTGGACATTCTGCGCAAGGCGGACGCGATCTACCTCGACGAAATCCGCAAGGCAGGCCTCTACGACAGGATCTGGCAGGCCTTCGCGGTGCTGCTGCCGGTGCGCACGGTGGGCGTGATGGGCGACGGGCGCACCTACGACCACGTCTGCGCGCTGCGCGCGGTGACGAGCGTGGACGGCATGACGGCGGATTTCTTCCCCTACGACATGGCCTTTCTGGGCCGCACGGCCACGCGCATCATCAACGAGGTGAAGGGCGTGAACCGCGTGGTCTACGACGTCACGAGCAAGCCGCCGGGCACGATCGAGTGGGAATAATTTTTGCCCATCCGAGGGTATCCCAAACTACGCCAGAATACGACGTAACCACCTGAAAAACAAAAATATTTCAGCCGAGACCTATCGATAGCTATCGGTGGGCAGCAAACGCGTCTGTCGTGCCTGCTGACGGACCCTGCCCCCGTTGATCATCCGGAAAATCGAAAGTACCGTCATAGCGACCGAGGCTATTGACGGTACTTTTTTCAGTTTAACATGCTGAACATAAACAGATATTCCCGTCAAAAGCCTCCAAAATACGCGTGACGGTACTTTTCCGCGAGGAGGCCCAGAATGTTGACGGATGCGGCACTCAAGTGCCTGAAACCAAAAGCCAAAATGTACAAGGTGACCGATCGTGACGGCATGTATGTGCGTGTCGCGCCGACAGGCGGCATCTCGTTCAGGCTCGACTATCGGCTGAACGGCAGGCGGGAGACTGTCCATCTCGGCAAGTACGCCCGAGATGGGATCTCGCTCGCCCGGGCGCGGGAATTGTGCCTGGACGCGAAACGCATGATCGCCGAGGGGCGGTCCCCCGCCATCGAGAAGCAGCGGGAGAAGCGCCGGATCAAGGAGGCCAAGAGCTTCGGCGAGTTCGGCGAGAAGTGGCTGACGGGCGCGCCCATGGCGGACAGCACGCGCGCCATGCGCCGCGCCATATTCGAGCGTGAACTTAAGCCGGTCTGGCAGAACCGTTTGCTGACCGAAATCACGCCTGATGACCTGCGCGCCCACTGCGCCAAGATCGTGGAACGGGGCGCGCCCGCGACGGCCATCCATGTGCGGGATATCCTGAAGCAGATCTACGCCTTCGCCATCCTCCACGGCGAGAAGGTCGCGAACCCGGCCGATGACGTTGGCCCGGCTTCGATTGCCACGTTCACGCCCAAGGACAGGGCGCTTTCGCCGACCGAGATCCGCATCATGCTCAAGCAACTCGAGCATGTCGCGACGCTGCCGACGATCCGGCTCGGCATGAAGCTCTACCTCCTCACCATGGTCCGGAAGAGCGAACTACAGGACGCGGTCTGGGATGAAGTCGATTTCGAAAACGCCGTCTGGACGATCCCGAAGGAGCGCATGAAGCGATCGAAGCCGCACAATGTCTACCTGTGCCGGCAGACCCTCGACATCATGATCGCGCTCAAGACCTGCGCCGGTAATTCCCGGTATCTGCTGCCTTCCCGGTACGATGCGGATGCGCCGATGTCGCGGGCGACCTTCAACCGGGTCACTTACGCTGTCGTCGAACAGGCCAAGAAGGAGGGGCTGCCGCTGGAGCCGTTCACCGTGCATGACCTACGCCGCACGGGCTCGACGCTGCTCAATGAGCTGGGCTTCAACCGCGACTGGATCGAAAAGTGCCTGGCGCACGAGGACGGGCGTTCATCACGCGGCGTCTACAACAAGGCCGAATACGAGGTTCAGCGTCGCCACATGATGCAGGAATGGGCCGACACCGTCGATGCCTGGGTCGAGGGGCGGAAGTATGTTCCGACGCTGCTGCCGACAGTCATGCCGTCTATCGCGCTCGATCCTGCCCTTTGACCGGGCGGGACTTGCGCTTGGTGACGTCGGGATGCTGTGCGCGAGGGATCGGCTTCGCGCGCCGCGCCAGCAACCAGGCGTGGACCTCGGCGAGGTCCCAGACGATGCAGCGCGGCGACAGCGCGAAGCGGCGTGGGAATTCGCCGCGCTGCTCCATCTCGTAGATTGTGCTGTCGGCCAGGGGCACCATCTCGCGCAGTTGGTGCCGCCGGATGGTCTTCCTGATCTCCAAAGGCTCGCTCTGACCCATACCCAATCTCCTTAGCGGCTGTCGCTGGCGATTGAGAACGATAGGTGCCGATGCCGGAAGTCCCTCCGGAGTGGCGTGCGGCAATTTCGGGCTCTGGCGTAGAAATCGGCGGGTCATTTTCAGTCCTGACAGCGCGCCCGGACATCCGTCAGCCCACAGAATCTGCACGACTCGCCGCACGCGTTCCGCGCCGTAATTGCGCTGTTCAGATCACGCACCATTTACTGCTTGCACCGGCGAGATGCGATCCGGAAGTCCGCTAGCGACGTAGCAACAGTCGAAGGTGTGACACTTAAGGATTTCGTGGGCGGCGGTAGCGAGGAGACGGAGAAGACCCATAATCTGATCGGAACAGTTCTCGGGGGCTGACGGGGCTACGTTTGCAAAGACCTTTGCATCATGGGGAACCATCGTGCCGAGATCGAAGATCGAGCTGCGCCATGTGCGTTACATCATCGCTGCTGCGGAAAGCGGCAGCTTCCGGCGCGCGGCGCAAGATCTCGGCGTCGAGCAGTCGGCGATCAGCCGCCGCATCCGGGATGTCGAGGATGAGATCGGCGCACAGCTGTTCCGCCGTCATCCTGCCGGCGTCGACCTGACAGACATCGGCAAACAATTTCTGAATCAGGCCGCCCCTGGGGCGCGCCAGATCGGATCGGCGCTCGACGGCGCAAGAACGGTGGCGAACAGAGGACGGCATCTTCGGATCGGCGTGTTCGGGCCTCTGACCATGGGCTTTCTGTCTGAGCTCTTCGGGGCCTTTCGGGGTGACCGCCCGGGGGTCAAGCTGCGGTTCAGCGAGGGCAGCTGTCCCGAACTCATCGCGGCCGTGCGGCGGGGGCAGCTTGATGTCGGTGTCGTCGCCGAAGCATCGCCCGGGAAGGGCTTTGACGTGACGCATTTGTGGGCTGAGCCCGTGTACGTGGCATTGCCGCACGGCGACCCACTCGCCGATCAGAAGGCGCTCCGGTGGGATGAGCTGCGTGATCGGCACTTTGTGGTGACTGATTTACCGACCGGCGATTTCGCGAAGGGTTACCTAATGCGAAACCTCCAGACTTCGCCCGGAGACCTCCAGATCGAGCAATTGTCCGTCACTCGGGAATCTCTGATGCAGATCGTCGCGCATGGGGACGGCGTCACCATCGCAGGCAGCGCGCATGTCCGTCACGGACTGCCAGGTATTGCTTTTCGCCGGATCGAGGATGCAGTTCTCCGCTATGGTGCTGTCCACCCGCGAGGGGCGCTCCATCGGAACCTCGAGCGCCTGCTGGCGCTGGCAAAGTCTTTCTCGGAGCGAGATGACGCTTGGTTCGCCCGGCAACGGCTCATGCGCCCTGAGCATCGGCGCGTGCCGCACGTTGACTGCCATCGCGGCGCGCGCGGGCGAACCCCCGATCGGTTGCAATGAAGCGTTCGAGCATGGGCACAATCAGCTTCGTCGGGTCGCCGATGGTCTGGCCTTGTTCGCGGCCGAGTGCTGCGGCGTAGGCGACGAGGTCCCGATGCAGCGGCGCAGGGAGTTCAATCGTCACCTTGACCGGCTTGTCGTCGATGATCGGGCCGAGCTTCAGCTTGGTCATCACAACCCTCCATAAGGTTCGAGCACGAGGTCGCGGGTGACGATGACGCGCACGGGGAACCCCGGTCTGATCGTCAGGGTCGGCGCGACATTCAGTTGCCGACGGATGATCTGCTGGCCTGCGTCGTTGATGGTGTCCTGCCCGCCGTTGCGGATCGCCCGGAGCAGCCGATCCTGATCGTCAACGGCGAGTTCGGCACCGACCGACAGCAGTGTCGACAGGCCGGCAGCCTTGGCGAGATCCCACCAGTGATAGTCGACGCCATCCTGGAGACCCGCATAGCCTTGCGCGTCGGCTCCGGGTTGACGTTCCAGGACGATCGAACGGCCGTTCGGGAGGATGAGCCGCTTCCAGACGAGCAGCACCCGGCGCTGACCGAAGCCGACATCGTTGCTGTACTCGCCGATCAGCCGCGTGCCCTGTGGGACGAGCAGGATGCGCCCGGTCGGGCTGTCGTAGACATGCTCCGTGACCTGCGCAGTGATCTGGCCCGGCAGGTCGGATCGGATGCCGGTGATGAGGGCCGCGGCGATGACGGCGCCGGTCTGAAGCACATAGGGCGACGCCGGACCCATCACGCGATCTGGCGAGACCGTGCGGCGGTCCACGCCCGCATTCAGGAATGCGAGCTGGCGATCCTGCGCCGTCGCTGCCCCCGGCTGGCCCGGAAGACCTAGCCCAGAGAGGCTCGGGCTGCCTGGTCCGCCAGCTGTCGCAATCGGAGCTGCGGCGCGCGCCTCCGTCTGAAAGAAGACGCGGCTCGTTCGGGCAGCTTCTTCTTCCGCGCGCCTGCGCTGCTCAA
>ERZ1645187.125-NODE-125-length-71934-cov-39.345901_pt1 | contig 71934 bp, 66 predicted proteins | sample MGYA00575352_ERZ1645187 | MGnify/ENA primary metagenome ERZ1645187 (study PRJEB40837, sample SAMN11349314) | freshwater sediment metagenome | isolation source: river sediment | host: Sediment | place: India: Wazaribad , New Delhi | collected 2017-02-21 ... | reverse complement strand
GAGTACTGGCTCGTGCGGGCCAGCATCAGCACGGACGCCTCGGACAGCTCGCTCTGCTGGCCGAGCCCGCGCAGCACTCCGCTCGCCGCGCGGACCAGCGGCAGGGCCACCGCCGTGGGCAGCTTCCGCACGGAGCCTCCCGCCATGGTGGCGAGGCGTCCGAAGTACTCCTGGCACTCGACGCCGTACCCGTCGGTGATCGTGAACACCTGGCCCGACGCGGCCGGGTTGGCGAGGGCGAGCAGGATCCCGTCGACCAGGTTGTCGACGTAGACCGGGGTGAAGACCCCGCGGCCCCGCGCAGGCAGCATCATCTGCCGGGACTTGATCAGCTTGAACGGCTCGCGGACCCACACCGACCCGGGCCCGATGACGTCGCCGGGCCGCACGATCGTGGCGTCGACCTCGCCGGCCGCGTGCGCGGTCAGCACCACGGCCTCTGAGTTCACGCGGGTGTCGGGGTAGCTGTAGCCACACACGCGCACCGGGTAGGTCTCGTCGGCGCCGTCCGGGTAGTCGAACCCGAACGCCATGATCGAGGAGAGGTGCACGAAGCGGCGTACCCCGGCTGCGCTGGCCGCCTCGAGGACCCGGCGGGTCCCCAGCACGTTCACGGTCCAGGCATCCTCCAGCGAGGCGGCGTTCGAGACGATCGCCGCCGTGTGGATGATCGCGTCCACGCCCTCCAGACCGGCCGCCCACGACGCGGGCTCGCCCGTGTTGCCGGCGACGACGCCGTTGGCGGGATCGGGGTTGAGGTCGACGCCGGTCACCTCGGCGCCGAGCTCCCGCAGCCGGACGGCCAGGGCCTTGCCGATGAAGCCGTTGGCACCGGTGATGAACACCCGGGCGGGCACGCTTGGCGCGACCCGCTCCCCGGTGGCCTTCGAACGGCTGCTCATCGCAGGCCCGCCAGCGGAGCGCTGACGCGGTCCAGCAGCGACGGATGGGCCTTGCGGGCGCGCTCCTCCTTCATGGCGCGGATGTAGCGCCAGTAGTCGACCTGCATGGTGTGCCGGTCCGAGCGCAGGTACCGCTTGGCCATCGACTTCTGGTCCGCCGCGATCCAGGAGCGCATCTGGTCGGGGGAGGGCAGCACCGCCTTGCCGGTGATGACGTCGCCGATCCACTCGGACTGGTACGCATACAGCGGGATGTTGGACCCGACGGTCTGGATGAACCCGATGAAGTACAGCCCGGGGCGCTCGGGCGAGACGACCCGCTGGTAGAGCGGCATCGCGTTGTGCTCCGGGCTGTAGACCTCGGGGGCGAGGAACGGCAGGGTCACGCGGTAGCCGGTGGCGTAGACCAGGATGTCGGCGTGCACGACGCTGTCGTCGCCGAACCGAATCTCCTCGCCGTCGAGCCGTTCGATGCGCGGCTTCATCGTGATGTCACCGTGGCCGACGCGGTCGTACAGCTCGGCGGACACCGTGGGGTGCGCGTGCAGCAGGCGGTGGTCGGGCTTGGGCAGCCCGCGGTCCTCCGGTCGTCCGGTGGCGAGCCGCACGAGCGTCTCGGTGACCTTCCGCTCAACCGCGAAGGGGAGGTAGGCCATCACCGGGTTGGACAGCTGGTCGACGGGCTTGCCGAAGGCGTACTTGGGGATCACGTGTACGCCGTGCCTGGTCACCAGGTGCACGCTGCGGGCCACCTTGGCGGCGTCGCAGGCGATGTCCATCCCCGAGTTGCCGACGCCGACCACCACGACGTCCTTGTCCAGGAACACGGCCGGGTCGCGGTAGTCGTGGGCGTGGAAGGTCTCCCCGGTGAACTCGCCGGGGAAGTCGGGGACGTTCGGCGACCCGTGGTGGCCGTTGGCGACCAGCACGTCGCGGTAGGTGCGCCGCTGGCCGTCGGCGGTCGTCACCGCCCAGCCCTGCGCGCCCGGGGCGCCGTCACCGGGCAACGGCTCGACGCTCGTCACCTCGGTGCGGAAGGTGATCCGCTCGAGCAGGTGGTTGTCCTCGGCGAAAGACTGGAAGTAGGTCGCGATCATCTCGTGCGACGGGTAGTCGGGCCAGTCCTCGGGCATGGGGTAGGACGGGTACTGGGTGCGCGGCCGGGAGCTGTTCAGGTGCAGCGTCTGGTACGCCGCCACCGACCCGTTGTCGTTGTCGATGCGCCACAGCCCGCCGACCATGGAGCCCTTCTCGAACCAGTCGAACTCGATCCCGCGGTCGGCCAGCGACTTGCCCGCGGCCAGGCCGGCGGCGCCGGCACCGATCAGGCACACCTGGGCGTCGAAGCCGTCGCCCGCCTGGCGAGCGGACGAGCCCTGCTCTCGTACTGCTGTGCTCACGTGGATCTCCTAGTTGGTGTCGAGTCGGTGCTGTCTGTTCGTCGGTTCGGGCCGTGGGCCAGGTCGGCGACCTCGCGGGCCACGGCGGCCTGGAGCTGCTCGACCATGCGCGCGCGGATCGCCGGAGGGTCGGGGTGCAGGTAGTCGAGGATCGTGCTGTTCACCCCGGAGACGTAGCCGTGCATCTGGCTCCAGGCGCGGACCGTGGCGAAGGCCAGGTCGTCGTCGGCCACGCCGCCGACGCACGCCGTGACCAGGGCGGCCACCAGGTGCTGTGAGCGCAGCGCCACCTCGAGTTCGACGCGGGCCAACTCCTCCAGGTGGGTGCCGAGGTAGTCGTGGTACTTCGGGACGTGCCAGGTGAACATCAGGTTGTAGATGTTGACGTTGTCCAGGCCGAAGTCGACGTAGGTGCCGATCGCGGCGGCCAACTGATCCCACGGATCCTCGGGGGCCTCGGTGGCCGCCGTCAGCTCGTCGTACAGCTGCTCGAAGCCGCGGATCAGCAGCCCGAGGTAGATCTCGTCGCGGGACTCGACGTAGTTGTAGATGGTCTTGGCCGCGATGCCGAGCCGGGCGCCCAGCTTGCGCATGCTGAAGCCCTCCCAGCCCTCCTCCGCGAACAGGGCCAGGGCCTCGTCGAGGATCCGGGCGCGCACGGCCTCGATCTCGGCGTCCGAGCGCTGGAGACGAGGCATACGCCACTCCTTGGTGGGGGTGAGTGGCGTTACGGTAACAGCGTTACCTCAACCTGTCACCCCCCCTTGTGTCATGCGGTGGGAGCTGAAGAAGGCTCCGACCGTACGACGCATCGGGGGTACGGCGGGGTCAGCTGGCGCCGAGCCCTTGCAGCACCTCGGCCTGGCGCAGCAGGAAGGTGCGCTCGTCCAGCTTCCGACGCCGCATCCACGTGGTCACCTCGGTGTTGCACTTGCTCGCGTTGCACGAGCGGCAGGCGGGCACCACGTTGCTCAGGGTGTAGCGGCCACCCCGCGAGATCGGGAGGAGGCAGTCCTTGGTCAGCCCGGGCTCCCCGGCCCCGCAGTAGGCGCACCCGCCCCACGCGGCCTTGAGCGCACTCCACTGGCCGGCGGTCAGGTCGTGCTCCACCCGCGCCATTCGGCGCTTGCGGCGGCGCGCGTGAACGGCCGCCTTGGTCCTCAGCGGGCGGCGGCCGGGAACCGCTGGATCCACGGCTGCGCCTCCTCCAGCTGCGCGGCCAGCGCCAGCAGGTCGCCGTCGGCGCCCAGCCGGCCGACGAACTGCACGCCCAGCGGCAGCCCCTGGTCGGTCCAGTGCAGCGGCACGCTGATCGCCGGGCGGCCGGTCAGGTTCGCCAGCTGGGTGTAGGGCACCCAACCGAGGTTGTCGGTGATGATGTCGTCGAGCATCCCGCTGGCCGCCAGCGCCTTGCCGGCCCGGACCTTGCTGACCACCCGGGCGGCCTTCTGCAGCTTGTCCGGCGTCTGGATCGACCCGACCCGCAGCGGCGGGGTGGCCAGCGTCGGGGTGAGCAGGTAGTCGTAGCTCTCGTGGAACGCCGCCAGGGCGTGCACGTAGTTGTGGACGTCGTCCATCGCCCGCAGCAGCGGCCCGACGCCGGCGGCCCGCCCCAGCTCCGCGGTGGCCAGGCTGTCGGCCTCGAAGTGGTTGTTCGGCGCCTTCAACCGCGCCTTGATCTCCGCGATCTGGCCGTAGAGCTGGGCGAACCAGATGGTCAGGAAGTCCCGGGCGAGCGCCTCGTCGTCGTGCGGTGGCTTGACCTCCTCGACGTGGTGCCCGAGCTCGGTCAGCAGCGCGGCGGCGTTCTCGACGGCCGCCACCGCCTCGCGGTCCGGCGTGGGGTTGATCGCCGAGGCGGTCGTGTAGCCGATCCGCAGCCCTTCGGGTCGGGTCTGGATCTGGGTGGCGAACGGCACCTCCGGCCGCGCCGAGAGGTACGCCGCCCGCGGGTCCGGCCCGATGATCGCGTCCAGCAGCGCGGCGCTGTCCCGCACCGTCCGGGAGACGACCCCCTGGGTCACCATCCCGAACATCACCTCGCCGGTCTGCGGACCGTAGGGCCCCAGGCCGCGGCTGGTCTTCAGCCCCACCAGGCCGTTGCAGGCCGCCGGGATCCGCACCGATCCGCCGCCGTCGTTGGCGCCGGCCGCGGGCACGATCCCGGCTGCGACCGCGGCGCCCGACCCGCCCGAGGAGCCGCCGGGGGTGTGGGCGGTGTGCCATGGGTTGCGGGCCGCCCCGAGGTAGTCGGACTCGGTGATGCCCTTGGCGCCGAACTCGGGGGTGTTGGTCTTGCCGAAGATGACCAGCCCGGCGTCCAGCCACCGCTGGGTGACCAGGGCGTGCCGGTCGGCCACGTCGTCGGCCAGCGCGCGCGAGCCGTTGGAGGTGGCGAACCCGGCGTACTCCTGGAGCAGGTCCTTGATCAGGAACGGCACCCCCGCGAACGGGCCGCTCAGCTCGGGGTCGGCCGCCCGGTTGTCGGCCACGCGGCCCAGGTCGGCGACGATCGCGTTGATCCGCGGGTTGACCTCCGAGGCGCGCCGGCGGGCCAGCGCGAGCAGCTCGGTCGCGGTCACCTCACCCTTGGCGACGAGCTCGGCCAGTGCGGTGGCGTCCAGACGCAGGTACTCGTGCAGCTCCATGGCCGGAGGCTACCGGCGCGGCGCTCGGTACGGGGCAGGTTCAGGCCCGAGCCGTCAAGGCGTCGGTGAGCAGCGCCACCATCGCCTCGACCTGGATGTCCGCGGACACGCCGACCTCCTGGTCCGAGCCGTCCAGGGCCCGGGCCGCGAGCCCGGCCTTGGAGTCGATGAGCTCGGCGATCTTGGTGTCAATGGTCTGCGCGGCGATGATCCGCCACGCGGTGACCGGCAGCTCCTGGCCGATCCGGTGCACCCGGTCGATGGCCTGGGTCTGCTCGGCGTCGGTCCACGACAGCTCGGCGAGCACCACGTTGGAGGAGACTTGCAGGTTGATCCCGACCCCGGCCGCGGTCAGCGAGCAGACCACGACGGCGACGTCCGGGTCCTCGACGAAGGAGGCGATGTTGGCCTCGCGGACCTTGGTGGTCTGGTTGCCCCGGATCGAGGCGTACCTGATCCCGCGCTGGGCGAAGATCTCCTCGCAGGTGTCCATCACGTCGATGTGCTTGGCGAAGACCACGACCTTGCCGACGCTGTGCGCCAGCTGCGCGGCGTAGTCGGCGGCCAGCGGCGCCTTGGCGGTGCCGATCCGGCGGATCATGGTGAAGACGTTCTCGCCCGAGGCGTTGTCGTCGGTCTCGTCGCGCTCCCACTCCGCGACCCGTCGTACCAGCTCCTCGTCGATGCCGTCGACGCGGCGGTCCTCGTCGCGCGCGGCCATGACGCGGTCGTAGCGCTCCACCAACCGGCGGGCGAGCTCCTGCTCGGCGGCCCGGATCGAGCGGCCCGCCTCGTCGTCCAGCTCCACCGGGATGTCGGCGATCCGGCGCGCGGGGATGTCGGCGGCCACGTCGACCTTGCGCCGACGCACGATGCCCATGTCCACGACGGCCCGCCGCGCGGCGGGGTAGAAGGCCTTGTCCTCGGGGGTCATCTGGGTGTCCTCGAGCCGGGCCATCAGCTCCGAGAGCGGCTTCTTCTCGTCGATCCAGCCGAGGAACTGCCAGATCGAGGTGAAGTCCTCGATGTCGTTGATCAGCGGGGTGCCGGTCAGGGCCATCATCAGCGGCCGCACCTGCCGGGTCCGGATCCGGTCGGCCAGCGCCAACACGTTCTGCGATCGCTGCGACTTCCGGTTCTTGATGAAGTGCGCCTCGTCGACGACCATCCCCTTGAAGCCGAGGTCGCCCAGCCAGCCGACGTGCCGGTCCAGCACCTCGTAGTTGACGATCACGATGTCGGCGAAGCCGTCGATGTCGTGGCCGTCGCCGTGGATGACGGTCGGCTTGTGCCGCGGGGTCCAGAGCTGGGCCTCGCGGGCCCAGTTGGTCTTGACCACGTTCGGTACGACGCACAGCAGCGGGTAGGCGCCCGCGGCCTGGGCGCCGAGCAGGGCCTGGGCGGTCTTGCCCAGGCCGGGCTCGTCGGCCAGCAGGAAGGTGCGGTGCCCCTCCTTGACCGCGGCCACCACCTGGGCCTGGTGCCGCATCATCTCCAGCCCGTCGCGGGTACGCCGGTCGCGCGGGTCGGGCATCTCCAGGCAGGCGGAGGCGCCGTTGGCGAGCTCGAAGGAGCGCAGCAGCGGCCCGATCAGCTCCCAGCTGGCGAGTCGGTGCGTCTTGGGCTCGAGCCGCTTGGCGGCCGCCTCGAAGTCCGGCACCTGGAACGGGTTGGCCAGCTGCCGCGAGATCACCGACTGCGGGATCACCCGGCGCTCGACGACGGCCGGGGTCTCGCCCTCGGCGGGCGCGGGCGGCTCCTCCTCGACGTACTCCAGGCCGGCGGCCTCGAGCATCTTGCGCCGCAGGGTCCGGGCGGCGTCGCTGACCTGGGCGTCCTCGGCCAGCAGCATCAGCAGCGAGGTGTCGCGGGCCGCGGTCTTGGCGAGGATGGTGGCGATGCCGTCCAGCCGCTTGAGCTGCTCGGCCTTCTGCGGCTCGGTGGACTCGGTGTCCTGCTTGACCCGGGCGCGCTCCTCGCGCACCAGCAGCGCGACCACCTGGAAGCGGGTGCGGGCCGGCGGGGAGACGCGGCCGCGCTGGGCCTCGTTCTCGATCTCGCGTACGGCGCGCGCGAGCACCGGGATGATCCCCTCGTTGTCGAGCCTCCGGGTACGCCGGGGGCGCCGGTTAGCGCGGTTGCTGCGCGTCGCGGTCTTGGTCTGGCCGGACAAGCTCCTCCTTGAGAGTGCCGCACGGTCCGCGGCGCGGCAGATCAGGGCCTCGTGGCTGGGACCACGCGCAGATAAGGGAACTGCCTCTCGCCGTGGAGTCGCGCAGGAGCGACGCCCCGGGGGCCGTGCGAGGCCAGTCTAGCGCCTGGGGCGCCGCTGGGCCTAGTAATGGGCCAGCGGTGGCCCCGTTAGGCTGCCCGGCATGTCGTTCGAGTTCGACGAGGCGATCGCGCTGACGCCGGTGGGTGAGCACGAGTACGCCGCCGAGCTGGGCGACCGGTGGCAGATCGGCGCGGCCGTCAACGGCGGTGTCCTCATGGCCACCCTCGGCCACGCGATCGCCCTCGGCCTGCCGGCCAAGCCGGACCCGTTCGCGTTCAGCGCGCACTTCATGTCCGCCTCCCGGCCGGGGCCCGCGCAGGTCACCACCCGGGTGATCCGCGATGGGGGCACGGTGGCGACCGTGGAGGCCGAGCTGAGCCAGGAGGGGCAACAGCGGATCGCGGTGCTGGCGACGTACGGCGACCTCTCGCGGCTGCCCGACGACGTGCGCACCTCCGCCAGCCCGGTCCAGCTGCCGCCCGTGGAGCAGTGCGTCTCCCACGAGATGGCCCCGTCTGGGACAGCCAAGGTCCCGCCGCTGATGCAGCGGCTCGACGTGCGCTTCGACCCCGCCTGCGTGGGCTGGGCGCTGGGGGAGCCGAGCGGCAACGGCGAGCTGCGGGCGTGGTTCCGGATGAAGGACGGTCGCGAGCCGGACCCGCTGCAGCTGCTGTTGGTCCTGGACGCGCTGCCCCCGGTCACCTTCGACCTGGGGCTGATGGGCTGGGCGCCCACGCTCGAGCTGACCGCGCACGTGCGGGCCCGCCCCGCGCCGGGGTGGCTGGCGGTGTGCACCAGCACCAGCAACCTGGCCGGCGGCCTGTTCGAAGAGGACTGCGAGGTGTGGGACTCCACAGGTCGGCTCGTGGCGCAGTCTCGGCAGCTGGCGATGGTCCCCCGCTAGTCGAACCAGCTCCGACGCATCGAGACCAACCACCGCCGATACGGGTGCTCGGTGAGCGACCACAGCGTGTCGGTGGACGGCCAGTACGCCAGGTCCTCGGGCCCCATCGGCACCGCCCACCGGCGCTCGCGCAGCGCCCCCGGCGCCCCCGTGAACACCGACCCCGGCGTCCACGGGCCCTGCGAGACGGTCACGTGGTGCCGGCCGCGGGCCAACGCCACCCCCTGCATCCGCACCACGCCGCCCTCGTGCAGCACCGGTCGGGAGTAGCCGTCCTCCCCGGTGGCCAGCAGCCAGGTCTCGGGGTCCAGGTCGAAGTGCGCCAGCCGGGTACTCTGCGACCGCTGGCCGTACTCCCCGGCCAGCAGCGACGGCGGCGAGGACTGCCGGTCCAGGGAGAGGAAGGAGTAGCGCAGCCGCTCGTGGCCCGGCCCGGCGAAGGCCTGGTGCACCGTGCGCACCGGCAGTACGTAGTGGTGCCCGAAGGAGGCCACCCGGTTCCCGTAGACCCCGATCTCACTGGGTCGGGCGTTGTCGTCGGGTACCCGCATGATGTCCTCGATGCGGCAGGTGACGAAGCCGCGGGCGGTGGCCGCCACGTGCAGCCAGGGGCCGGTCCACACCACCCCGCCGGCGTGGATCCTGATGCCGTACAGGCCCAGCCGTCCCTCGTCGTCGAACTTCGGCTCCACCAGCAGCACGTGCCGGTACCGCAGCGTCTCCAGGTCCCAGAAGGTCAGCCGCGACCCCCGATGGACGCCGTCGATCGGCTTGGAGTACCAGGTCGTGACCAGCAGCCGTCGACCGCCCGCCACCACCTCGGTGTCGCTGGCATCGGCGCTGGTGGTGATGCCCTGCGGCCACCACACCGGGTCGCGCCGGTCGTAGGCGTTCCAGGTGATCGCGCGGTTCACCGCCCGACCCAGCAACCGCCCGAGCAACGCATCGCGCCCCTGGAACTTCAGGTGGTCGACGAGATCCTCGAGCCCGGCGCGCCCGCCCAGCAGCGCGGCCAACGCGTCGATCTCTTCCGTGTGCTCCTGGGTGCGCTCCAGGTGGACGCCGTGAACCCTCCGGTCGTCCGTCATGGAGTCACGGTAGCCGCCGCGCGGCGTAGGCTCCCATGAGGTGAAGAGCCTGCAGATGCGTCTCGCGGCGCGACCGGTCGGGGAGCCAGACGACTCCGTGTTCACCATGACCAGCACCGAGGTCCCCGAGGTGGGCGAGGGCGAGGTCCTGCTCCGCACGATCTACCTCTCGCTCGACCCCTACATGCGCGGGCGGATGAGCGAGGCCAAGTCGTACGCCGCCTCGTGGGCGCTGGGCGACGTGCTGCAGGGCGCCACGGTGTGCGAGGTGCTCGCCTCCGAGTCGCCGCGCCGCGCGGTCGGGGACCTGGTGCTGGCCTACACCGGCTGGCAGACCCACGCCGTGGTCGACGCCCGGAAGACCCGGTCGCTCGACCCCGAGGTGGCCCCGATCTCCACGGCGTTGGGCGTGCTCGGGATGCCCGGCTTCACGGCGTACGCCGGGCTGCTGCAGATCGGCCGCCCCCAGCCCGGGGAGACCGTCGTGGTGGCCGCCGCCACCGGGCCGGTCGGCTCCGCCGTCGGCCAGATCGCCCGGCTCAAGGGCGCCCGCGCAGTGGGCATCGCCGGTGGCCCGCACAAGTGCCACGCGCTGCTGCAGGAGTTCGGCTTCGACGCGGCCGTCGACCACCGCAGCCCCACCTTCCGCACCGACCTCGCCGCCGCGACGCCGGACGGGGTCGACGTCTACTTCGAGAACGTCGGCGGACCCGTCGGGGACGCGGTCACCCGGCGGCTCAACCAGTTCGGCCGGGTGCCGGTGTGCGGCCTGGTCGCCGAGTACAACGCCACCGCTGCGCCCGAGGGCCCGGACCGGCTGCCCGGCTACCTGCGTCGGGTGCTGACCCAGAGCCTGACCGTGCGCGGCTTCATCCAGGACGAGTTCGTCGCCGAGCACCAGGCCGACTTCGCCCGCGAGATGTCCGGGTGGCTGCGCGACGGCTCGGTGCGGTACCGCGAGCACGTGGTGGACGGCCTGGAGAACGCGCCCGAGGCGTTCCGCGGCATGCTCAGCGGCCGCAACTTCGGCAAGACCCTGGTGCGGGTCGGCGACGACCCGACGCGCTGAGCGGGGCTCGGATGGCTCTGGTGGTGGGGGCGGCGATCGTGCATCAGCGCCGGGTGCTGGCCGCGCGGCGTACCGCACCGCACGAGGCCGCCGGCCGCTGGGAGTTCCCCGGCGGGAAGGTGGAGCCCGGCGAGGCCCCGGATGAGGCGCTGGTGCGCGAGATCGCCGAGGAGCTCGAGTGCGGGATCGAGGTCACCGGGTGGCTGGATGCGGTCGTGCCGCTGCCCGGTGGGCACGAGCTCAGCGTGGCGGTGGCCGCGCTGGTGCGCGGGGTGCCGGTGCCGCTGGAGCACGACCAGCTGCGCTGGCTGGCCGCCGACGAGCCGGGCGAGGTGGACTGGCTCGACGCCGACCGGCCGTTCCTGGCGGAGCTGACGGAGATACTGGCCGGGTGAGCGCGCCGATCCGAGCCATCCTGTTCGAGGAGGACGACGCCCGCGCGGTGGCCTCCCGGCTCCTGCACGACGGGTACGGCGCGCAGGTGGTTCGCGAGCGGCTCGCCGGCGAGGACGACGACATGGACCACCCCTGGGCCGTGCTGACCGATGCGCCGGAGTTCCTCGTCGAGCTCGTCATCGAGGAGTACGACGGTTGGCTGGACCACGACGACTAGGCTCCCGGACCATGAGTGACCAGCGGCTCCTGCTCGTGCACGCCCACCCCGACGACGAGTCGATCGGACAGGGCGCCACCATGGCCAAGTACGTCGCCGAGGGGCGCGGGGTGACCCTGGTGACCTGCACGGCCGGGGAGCAGGGCGAGATCCTGGTGCCCTCGCTCGCGCACCTGGCCGCCGACCAGGAGGACCGGCTGGGGGAGCACCGGCGTACCGAGATGGCCGACGCGATGGCCGCCCTCGGGGTCACCGACCACCGCTGGCTGGGCGGCTTCGGCACCTACCGGGACTCCGGGATGGCCTGGCACGAGGACGGCCACGCGATCGCCGCCGACCAGGTGCACGACGACGCCTTCTGGCGGGCCGACCTGACCGAGGCCGCCGACCACCTGGTCGCGGTGATCCGCGAGGTGCGCCCGCAGGTACTGGTCACCTACGACCAGTTCGGCGGCTACGGGCACCCCGATCACATCCAGGCCCACCGGGTCGCCACCTACGCGGCCGCCCTGGCCGCCGTGCCCTCCTACCGCCGCGACCTGGGCCCGGCCCACGACATCGCCAAGATCTACTGGGGCGCGATGTCGGAGTCGCGGATGCGCCAGGGGCTGCGCGCGCTGCGCGACTCCGGGGACACCACCACCTTCGAGGGGATGGACCCCGACGGCCCGCTGCCGCCGTTCGTGACCAGCGACGAGAACCTCTCGGCCGCGGTGGACGCGACCGACTACGTGGACCGCAAGATGGCGGCGCTGGCCGCGCACGCCACCCAGATCACCACCGACGGGCCGTTCTTCGCGCTCTCCAACAACGTCGGCGCCGCCGCCTGGGGGCTCGAGTTCTTCAGGCTGGCCAAGGGGCAGCCCGGCCCGGCCGGCCCCGACGGCCTGGAGACCGACCTGTTCGCCGGTCTGTGACCCGGCACGCGCGGCGGCTGGCGGCCGCCGTGCTGCTGCTGGCCGCCGGCGTCGCCACCGGCGTGGCCACGGTCCTGCTGCACGCCCGCTGGTGGGGGCTGCTGCTCGGCGTACTGGCCACCGCCGCGACGATGCTGGCCCTGCCGCGCGGCTGGTGGAGCCGGCCGCCGTTCGGTCTGGGCTGGGCGGCGGTCGTGGCGTACGCCGTGTTCCCACGACCCGAGGGCGACTTCCTGATCGCCAACGGGGTGAGCGGCTACCTGCTGCTGGTGGTGGCCGTGGTGGTGGCGACCTGGGCCGTCGTCGGGGCGCCCACCACCGCCGGGCCGGCTCGCGCCGAAACGTGAGTTGTGGGTCCCGCCTCCTAGACTCGCCGCGTGTTCGAAACCATGGCCCCGCCCGAGCAGCCCCGGGAGAAGTCCGGTGGCCGGGTGGTCGCGCTGCTCCTGCTGGGGCTGCTGCTGCTCCTCGGCGGCGCCTACGTGGCGGCCCACCAGATGGCCGGGACCAAGGTGCCGCGCGGCACCTCGGTCTCCGGGGTCGCCATCGGCGGCCTCACCGAGGCCGAGGCGGCCGCCGAGCTGGAGCGGGGCCTGGCCGAGCGGGCGCAGGCGCCGATCGCGGTGACCGTGGCCGGCAACACCCGCGAGGTGTCGCCGGCGCAGTTCGGGCTGTCGGTCGACTACGCGGCCTCGGTCGCCGAGGCCGGGGGCAGCGGCTCCTGGTCACCGGGACGGCTGTGGGACTACTTCACCGGCGGGGACGAGCTCGAGGCCGTCGTGGTGCGCGACGACGCCGCGATGACGGCGTGGCTCGACGCCCTCGAGGCCGAGGTCGGCACACCCGCGCGCGAGGGGCAGGTGCGCTTCAAGGGCGCCCAGATCGTGACCCTCGAGCCCCGCATCGGTGCCGGGATCGACCAGTCAGCCGCCAGCGAGGCCCTGGAGTCGGCGTACCTGGCCGAGCCGGCGGCTGCCGAGCTGGCGCTCGTGGACCTGCAGCCCGACATCGACGAGGCCGCCGTCCAGGAGGCGCTGACCACCTTCGCCAACCCGGCGGTGTCCGAGCCGGTCACCCTGACCTTCGGCTCGGCCGACGTGCAGCTCAGCCCGGCCGACTACACCCGCGCGCTGTCGCTCACCCCGGAGCAGGGCCGGTTGGTGCCCACGCTGGACCCCGAGAAGCTCGCGAGCATCGTGGAGGGCGCGCTGGCCGGCGATGGCGGGCCGGTGGACGCGACCGTGGCGCTGGTCGGTGGGGTGCCCCAGGTGATCCCCGACAAGCCGGGCGCCAGCTTCGACCAGGCGCAGATCGACGCGGCCTTCCTGGACCTGGTCGCCGCGCCGTCGGGTGAGCGCACCCTGGAGGTGACCGCCACCGTGGCGCGGGCGGAGTTCCGCACCAAGGACGCCAAGGCGCTGCAGATCAACGAGAAGGTGTCGACCTTCACCACCTACTTCCCGCACGCCGAGTACCGCAACATCAACATCGGCCGGGCCGCGGAGCTGGTCACCGGCACCGTGCTCAAGCCAGGCGAGACCTTCTCCCTCAACGACACCGTGGGGGAGCGGACCCGTGCCAACGGGTTCACCGAGGGCTTCATCATCAGCAACGGCATCTTCAAGGAGGACCTGGGCGGCGGGGTCTCCCAGATGGCCACCACCCTGTTCAACGCGATGTTCTTCGCCGGACTCGAGGACGTCGAGCACAAGCCGCACTCGTTCTACATCGACCGCTACCCGGTGGGCCGGGAGGCCACGGTGGCCTGGGGGTCGGTGGACCTGCAGTTCCGCAACGACACCGACTACGGCGTGCTGATCGTGGCCAACGTGACCCCGAGTACGCCGTCCTCCTCGGGCGTCGTCACGGTCGACATGTGGTCCACCAAGGTGTGGGACATCACCGCCCGGACCTCCGAACGCTTCAACTTCACCCAGCCCGCGACCCGGACCCTGACGGGCGAGGACTGCTACCCCAACACCGGCTACCAGGGCTTCGACGTCGTGGTGACCCGGGTCTTCCGGCGCACCGGCTCGGACGAGGTGGCGCGCACGGAGAGGTTCCCCACGACCTACATCCCCTCCGACACCGTCATTTGTCGGTAGTGGGCTCGTCCCGGCGCAGCCGGTAGCCACCGCCGTACAGCGCCCAGAGCACCAGCACCGGCTGGAAGAACAGGCGGACCAGCCGCTTGGTGTCGGTGTCCAGGCCGAAGGCGTCGGTGCCCTCGACGTACTGCGCGATGTTGCCGGGGAAGATGGCCACGAAGAACGCGGCCAGCAGCCCACCGACCAGGCGGCGGTGACGCGGCAGCGCGACGAACGCGGCGCCGAGGCCGATCTCGGCCACCCCGGAGGCGAGCACCGTGACGTCCGGGTCAACCGGCACCCAGGAGGGGACCTGGGCCTGGAACTCCTGGCGGGCAACCGTCAGGTGGGTCACGCCGGCGTACACCATCGCCGAGCCGAGGACGACGCGGGCGGCGGTTCGGGGCAGGCTCATGGCGACAGCCTAGGAGTGCGGGCCACGGACCCCCGTGAGTCAGGGTGAGTCAGGGGGCGGCGGGGCCAGGTAGCGGTAGGCGTGGTGCGTCGTGAAGCCGAGCCCGGCGAAGAGCGCCACCGCCGTGTGGTTGTCGCCGACCACCTGCAGGTACGCCGTGGTGGCGCCGCGGCTGGCGGCCCAGTCCAACGCCTCGGCCGTGACCGCCCGGCCCAGCCCGTGCCGCCGGTGTTCGGGATCGACCCAGAGGTCGTACAGCCCGATCCAGTCACCCTCCACCACGGCGCTGACCCGGGCCACGACGGTGCCCTCCACCGACGCGGCCACGCGCAGCCGAGCGATGGGCTTCTCGTCGTCCTCGACGACGTCCATCCGGGCAGCCGGATCGGCCGCAGCGCTCCGAGCGGCGCGCACGGCGCGCGCCACCGAGGCCAGTTGCACGAAGCTGTCGGCCTCGTCGGGTCGAGCCGGCACCCACCCCAGCCCGGTCAGGCCGGTCAGGAGGGAGTCGACCTCGCCGCCGACCTCACTGGTGACCTCGACCTGGGCCAGCACGGGCAGCCCGCGGTCCCGGTAGAACGCGGCCACCGCCTCGGCGGCCTCGGCCACCGGCACACCCGGGTCGCCGAAGGCCAGCACCGAGTTGCCCCGGGCGACCGGCCGCCCCTGCGTGTGTTCGGGGGTCGGCTCCGCCCGGCCGCCGGCCCGCAGCACCCAGTCGCCGAGAGCCTGGCGCTCCAGCCCGGGCCACATCGCCAGCGAGCGCACGTGCACTTCACCAGGCGCCACCCGGTGCCGCACCGAGGGGCGCGGCGGGATCGGCTTGCCGGAGACGATGTCGCCGATCGCGACGGACGCCAGCGTCCCGTCCTCCCGCTCGACCTCGCACCGGCCCTGCCCCCAGGAGCGGCACACGCCGAGCACGTCGGAGAAGGCCGGTCCGCCGGTCGGACCGGTCTCGCCGGGCAGGACCCGCCGCACCACGATCCGCTGGCCCACCACGTGGGGACCCAGCCCGTGCGATCCCAGCTCGTGCGATCCCACTGTGTGGCCCTTCCCATAACGCGCTTCCAGCGATTCGACCCTGCGGGGATACTAGGCTGCAACCCACCCCACCCCACCCCACCGCCCGCCCGTAGCCGAGGAGGACCAGGTGACCTACGTCATCGCCCAGCCGTGTGTCGACGTCAAGGACCGCGCGTGCGTCGACGAGTGTCCGGTCGACTGCATCTACGAGGGCAAGCGGATGCTCTACATCCACCCCGACGAGTGCGTCGACTGCGGTGCCTGCGAGCCGGTGTGCCCGGTCGAGGCGATCTTCTACGAGGACGACACCCCCGAGGAGTGGAAGGACTACTACGACGCCAACGTCGGGTTCTTCGACGACCTGGGCTCGCCCGGCGGCGCGGCCAAGATGGGTGAGATCGACAAGGACCACCCGATGATCGCCGCGCTGCCCCCGCAGAACCAGGACCACTGAGGGCGGTGGACCATCAGGCGCGTCGGGTCTCCTCCCGGCTGCCCGACTTCCCCTGGGATCACCTGACCCAGTACGCCGAGCGGGCGCGCGCGCACCCCGACGGCATCGTCGACCTCTCGGTCGGCACCCCGGTCGACCCCACCCCCGAGGTGGCGCAGCGGGCGCTGGCGGCCGCCGCCGACGCGCCCGGCTACCCGGTGACGATCGGCCGGGCCGAGACCCGTCAGGCGTGCCTGGACTGGCTGGGTCGCCGCTTCGGGGTGCGCGGCCTGGGCCTGGACGCGGTGCTGCCGGTGATCGGCTCCAAGGAGCTGATCGGTTCGCTGCCGCTGCACCTGGGACTGGGGCCCGGTGACCTGATCGTGCAGCCGGAGCTGGCCTACCCGACGTACGAGGTGGGGGCGGCGCTGGTCGGGGCGGAGATCCTGGCCGCCGACAGCCTGACCGCGATCGGGCCTAGGCGGCCGCGGCTGCTGTGGCTCAACAGCCCGTCGAACCCGACCGGCCGGGTGCTGCCGATGCCGCACCTGAAGAAGGTCGTGGACTGGTGCCGCGACCGGGGCACCCTGCTGGTCTCCGACGAGTGCTACCTGGAGTGCTCCTGGGAGGACCGCAAGCGGCCGATGAGCGTGCTGCACCCCGACGTCTGCGGCGGCAGCCCGGAGGGGATCCTGACCGTGCACTCGCTCTCGAAGCGCTCGAACCTGGCCGGCTACCGGTGCGCTTTCGTGGCCGGCGACCCCGCGGTGGTCGGCGAGCTGCTGGCGGTGCGCAAGAACCTCGGGCTGCAGATGCCCGAGCCGCAGCAGCGGGTCATGGCCGCGGTGCTGGCCGACGACGAGCACGTGGCCGAGCAGAGGGAGCGGTACTTCGACCGCCGCGCCGCCCTCGGCGAGGCGCTGGAGGACGCCGGCTTCCGGATCGACCACAGCGAGGCCAGCCTCTACCTGTGGACCACCCGGGCCTCGGGCGGCCCGCGCGGCACTGACTGCTGGGAGCTGGTCGAGTGGTTCGCCGAGCGCGGGATCCTGGTGGCGCCTGGCTCGTTCTACGGCGCGGCCGGACGCGGCCACGTGCGGATCGCGTTCACCGCCACCGACGAGCGGGTCGCGGCCGCGGTGCAGCGGCTCTCGGCCTGAGCCGGGCGCGAGCCCGCCGGGTCACTCCCACACGTCGAAGTGCACGTGGTCGCGGTGCTCCAGGATGCTCTGGTCGCCGGTGGCGGAGTCCGGGACCCGGTAGTCGCGCCACCCCTCCTCGCTGCGGTGCGCCTGCCAGATCCGGTCGTCGAAGATGACGGTCTGGATCTTGAGCCGGGAGGCGTTGGCCACCAGGTAGTGCGCCATCGCCCAGCCGCGCCGGCGGTTCTCGGCGTTGATCGGGCGGACGAACACATCCACCGCGCGGCCCTCGTAGTGCGCCGAGCCCGCCATGTGGCCGTCGGTCACGCCGCCGGGCTCGAACCCGCCCATGGTCTGCTCGCCATGCGCGGCCACCAACGCCCGCCGCGCCTTCTCGGCGCGCGCGGTCAGGCCGCTCTCGGTCAGCTTGGGCGAGCCGGCGTCCACCTCGCCGTACAGCGTGCAGCTGAAGGCCTCGGGTGAGTGCCCGGTGAGCGCCGAGGCCAGCGCCCGGGCATCCTGCTCGTGGTCGGCGTAGGCGTCCGGGTACGCCGAGCGCTGGACCAGCTGCGCCGCCTCGGTGATGGGCATCGACTCATACCCCTCGATCTGCTCCAGCGCGTCGTAGAACGCGTTGGTGGCGAAGTACGGGTCGAGGATCTGCGCGCGGGTGCCCCACCCCTGCGAGGGCCGCTGCTGGAAGAGCCCGAGCGAGTCGCGGTCGCCGTAGGTCAGGTTGCGCAGCTTCGACTCCTGGAACGCCGTGGCCAGCGCGATGGAGGCGGCGCGCGCCGGCATCCCGCGCTGCACCGAGATGGCGGAGATCAGCGCGGCGTTCTCGGCCTGCTCCACGGAGAGCCGGACGGAGTGCCCGTCCACCTCCGCGGTGCACTCGTCGCGCTGCAGCAGCGGCCCGATCCCGCGGTTGAAGAGCACCCCGATCCCGACGAAGAGCGCCACGGCGGTGAGTACGGCGACCAACCACCGCAGCCCACCGGGCCAACGGATCGCCATGCTCAGCTGTTGACCGGCGCGTGATCGTTCGCGTGCAGGGCCGCGTTCAGGGCGATCCCCTCGCCGTGCCACGGCACGGCCTCGACGGCACCGGACACCGAGTTGCGGCGGAAGAGCACGTTGCTGGCCCCGGAGAGCTCGGCGGCCTTGACCACGCGGGTCTGGCCGCCCTCGATCACGGTGACCTTGGTGCCGGCGGTGACGTAGCACCCCGCCTCCACCACGCAGTCGTCGCCCAGCGAGATCCCGATGCCCGCGTTGGCGCCCAGCAGACAGCGCTGGCCGACCGAGATCACCGCCGTGCCGCCGCCGGACAGGGTGCCCATGATCGAGGCGCCGCCGCCGATGTCGGAGCCGTCGCCGACCACCACGCCCGCGGAGATCCGGCCCTCGACCATGGAGGTGCCCAGGGTGCCGGCGTTGAAGTTGACGAAGCCCTCGTGCATCACCGTGGTGCCGCTGGCCAGGTGCGCGCCCAGCCGCACGCGGTCGGCGTCCCCGATCCGCACCCCGGTGGGCAGCACGTAGTCGACCATCCGCGGGAACTTGTCCACCCCGAAGACCGTGACGTGCTGGCCGGCGGCGCGCAGCCGCGCCCGGGTGGCCTCGAACCCCTCGATGGCGCACGGCCCGGCCGAGGTCCACACCACGTTGGTGAGCAGCCCGAAGACCCCCTCCACGCTGATCGAGTGCGGCACCACCTGGCGGGTCGAGAGCAGGTGCAGGCGCAGCCAGGCGTCCTGGGTCGTGGCGGGGGCGGCCGAGAGGTCGGCGACCTCGATCAGCTCGACGTCGCGGCGCACCCGACGTACCTCGTCGGCCCCCTGCAGCGCGGTCAGCTCGGCCGGGGCTTGGGCGTCCGCGGTCGCGGCGCCCAGCGCCGGGGCGGGGAACCACGCGTCCAGCACGGTGCCGGCGGCGTCGCGGGTCACCAGGGCGAATCCCCAGGCGGAGCTGGCAGGGAGAGGCGATGCGGCGTCGGGCTGAGTCACCCGCAGATCCTACGGGGGCGCTGGATAGTCTCTGCGGCGTGTATCCCGCCCTGAGCTACGCCGTGGCCGGCTACTTCGCCGCGTTGACGGTGCTGGCGCTGGTGGCGATCAGGGTCCCGAGGCTGGAGCCGGCCGCCCGGGCCGGGATGAAGGTCGGCCAGGGCGCCACGCTGCTGGTGGTGCTGCTCGACGGGGTGAGCCTGCTGCAGGGGCACCGGGTCGACTCGCAGCTGACCCACCTGGGGTACGCCGTGGCCGCGCTGGGCCTGCCCGTCATCCTGCTCAACCGACCGGCCGGGCTGGACCAGACGGGCGAACCCGAGGACGACGCTCAAGCCCAGCCGTCGCCCCAACCCCGCGCGCCGGCACCGGCGCACCTGGGCGTGCTCGCGCTCACCGCGGCCACGATGGTGGTCCTGGTGATCCGGCTGCAGCAGACCTGGTGAGCGCGGTGAACACTGAGAACACGGAGAACCTGGGGAACAACGTGACGAAGCCACCGCCGGCTCACCGGGCCGTCGGCCAGGCACTGGTGGCGGCGTACGCGATCTTCGCCCTTGCCGCGGGAGCCAGGGCGGTCGTGCAGATCCTGACCAAGTTCGACCAGGCGCCGGTGGCCTACCTGCTCTCGCTGTTCTCGGCCGCTGTCTACCTCGTGGCGACGCTGGCGTTCCGCCGACCGGGCCGGGCCGCGTTCCGGGTGGCGGTGGCCGCCTGCCTCACCGAGCTGGTCGGGGTGCTCGCCGTGGGGACCTGGACGGTGCTCGACCCGGAGTTGTTCGCCGACGCCACCGTCTGGTCGGTCTTCGGCCAGGGCTACGGCTACGTGCCGTTGGTGCTGCCCTTCCTGGGCCTGGCCTGGCTGCGGCACATCGAGCCAGAGACCAGATCCGACGGATCCTGAGGCGATCGCGGCTTGCGGGCCCGGCGCGGGTTCGTCGAGTCTGGGCACATGAGGCTGGTGGACGCCGCGGCGCTCGCCCGCCGCTCGGTGCCCCCGTCGACGATGTCGCTGTTGGGCCTGGTGCGACACCTAGCCCGGGTGGAGCACAGCTGGCACCGGCGCATCCTCGAGGGGCGTAGTGAACTGCCCCGCCGTACCGCACGGACGAGGATCCGGACCTGGACTTCAACGGGGCCGTGGGCGAGGAGGCCGCGGTCGTCGACGCCTGGGAGTCCTGGTTCCGCGAGATCGCCCACGCCCGCCGGATGTACGCCGACCTCGACCTCGACGCCCGCGTCCAGGCGCACGAGCAGGTGAGCGAGCCGGAATCGATTCGACCGGGCTCGTGCGCACGCCGTACCATCGGGCCCCACAGGCGTCTGAGCCGTCATCAGCGGCGAGCTTTCGGAAGAACAGCGCTTCGGCCCAACCGGGCCGGCGTGCCCAGTAGAACCGGACGGGTGGCCCGTCACAGCCGAATGAAGCGGTCCGTCGATCAGGCGGGCAAGCGAGGTGGTACCGCGGCAGCCCTGTCGTCCTCGTGTCCGACACGAGAGCACGACACACCGCAGGAGCCACCCGATGTCCCAGCAGTACCCCAAGGTGTCCACCGCCTTCGGCGCCGAGGGCGAGTCGTCGCGGGTGCCCAACGCGCCCAAGTTCTCCACCATCGAGGAGGCCGTGCTGGCCTACTGGCAGGCCGACGGCACGTTCCAGGCCTCCGTCGAGGCCCGCGAGGCCGGCGAGCACGGCGCCAACGAGTTCGTCTTCTACGACGGTCCGCCGTTCGCCAACGGCCTGCCGCACTACGGGCACCTGCTCACCGGCTACGTCAAGGACGTGGTGCCGCGCTACCAGACCATGCGGGGCAAGCGGGTCGAGCGCCGGTTCGGGTGGGACACCCACGGACTGCCCGCCGAGCTGGAGGCGATGCGCCAGCTGGGCCTGAAGACCACGGACGAGATCCACGAGCTGGGGGTGGAGAAGTTCAACGCCGCCTGCCGGCAGTCGGTCTTCAAGTACACCGGCGAGTGGGTCGACTACGTCACCCGGCAAGCGCGCTGGGTCGACTTCGACCACGACTACAAGACGCTCAACCCCGACTACATGGAGTCGGTGATCTGGGCCTTCAAGCGGCTCTACGACTCGGGCCTGGTCTACGAGGGCTTCCGGGTGCTGCCCTACTGCTGGAACGACGAGACCCCGCTGTCCAACCACGAGCTGCGGATGGACGACGACGTCTACCAGAACCGGCAGGACCCCGCGGTCACCGTCGGGCTGCGGCTGGAGCCGGCGGGCGGGGACGACGCTGACGACCTCACCGGCGCGCTCGCCCTGATCTGGACCACGACGCCGTGGACCCTGCCGGCCAACCTGGCGATCATGGTCGGCGCGGAGCTGGACTACGTCCTGGTCTCGTCGTCGGTCACCGGCACCCCCCAGCGCTACGTGCTGGGTGCCGAGCGGCTGGCGGCGTACGCGCGCGACCTGCTGGACGAGGGCAACGACGACATCGAGTCCCAGGTGGTACGCCGGCTCAAGGGCGCCGAGCTGGTCGGGCGCACCTACGTGCCGCCGTTCTCCTACTACCTGGGCCACCGCAACGCCTTCCGGGTGGTCGACGCCGAGTTCGTCACCACCACCGACGGCACCGGGCTGGTGCACACCGCCGGCGCCTTCGGTGAGGACGACAAGGTGGTCACCGACCGCGAGGACATCGAGGCGGTCATGCCGGTCGGCAAGGACGGCCGCTTCACCCACCCGGTCACCGAGTACGCCGGGATGCTGGTCTTCGACGCCAACCTGCACGTGATCGACCACCTCAAGGCCGCCACCCGCGGCGAGCCAGCCGGCTCCGTGACCGACGGCACCGTGCTGCTGCGCCGGGAGTCCTACGAGCACTCCTACCCGCACTGCTGGCGCTGCCGGCAGCCGCTGATCTACAAGGGCGTCTCCTCCTGGTTTGTCGAGGTCACCAAGTTCAAGCAGCGGATGCTCGAGCTCAACCAGGAGATCGAGTGGGTGCCCGGGCACATCAAGGAGGGCCAGTTCGGCAAGTGGCTGGAGAACGCCCGCGACTGGTCGATCACCCGCAACCGGTTCTGGGGCTCCCCGGTGCCGGTGTGGAAGTCCGACTCCGAGGAGTACCCGCGGATCGACGTCTACGGCTCGTTCGCCGAGCTCGAGCGGGACTTCGGCACGCTGCCGCGCAACGCCGACGGTGAGCCCGACCTGCACCGGCCCTACGTCGACCACCTGACCCGGCCCAACCCCGACGACCCGACCGGCGCCTCGACGATGCGCCGGGTCAGCGACGTGCTGGACGTGTGGTTCGACTCCGGCGCGATGAGCTTCGCCCAGGTGCACTACCCGTTCGAGAACGCCGACTGGTTCGCCGGCGAGGAGCAGCCCGACGGCACGCGGCGCGGCGGGCACTTCCCGGGAGACTTCATCGTGGAGTACATCGGCCAGACCCGCGGCTGGTTCTACACCCTGCACGTCCTGGCCACCGCGATCTTCGACCGTCCGGCGTTCAAGTCGTGCGTCAGCCACGGCATCGTGCTGGGCAGCGACGGCAACAAGATGAGCAAGTCACTGCGCAACTACCCCGACGTCTCCGAGGTCTTCGACCGCGACGGCGCGGACGCGATGCGTTGGTTCCTGATGAGCAGCCCGATCCTGCGCGGCGGCAACCTGGTGGTCACCGAGCAGGGCATCCGTGACTCGGTGCGCCAGGTGATGATCCCGCTGTGGAACAGCTGGTACTTCTTCAGCCTCTACGCCAACGCCGCCGGCGTGCAGGCCCGCCGCTCCACCGAGTCGACCGACCCGCTGGACCGCTACCTGCTCGCCAAGACCCGGGAGTACGTCGAGGCGAGCACCACCCAGCACGACGCGTTCGACATCGCCGGGGCGTGCGACTCGATGCGGGCCTACCTGGACGTGCTGACCAACTGGTACATCCGCCGGTCCCGGGAGCGGTTCTGGGCCGCCGACGGCCGGGTCGACGAGTCCACCCAGGCCGCCTTCGACACCCTGTACACGGTGCTCGAGGTGGTCACCCGGGTGGCCGCGCCGCTGCTGCCGCTCATCACCGAGGAGATCTGGCGCGGGCTGACCGGCGGCCGCTCGGTGCACCTGACCGACTGGCCGAGCCCCGACGAGCTGCCCGGCGATCACGCCCTGGTGGCCTCGATGGACGAGGTGCGTGAGGTCTGCTCGGCGGGCTCGGCGCTGCGCAAGGCCAACAAGCTGCGCACCCGACTGCCGCTGGCCAGCCTGACCGTGGTGGCCCCGGAGGCGCCGGTGGCCGGCTTCGAGGCGCTGATCGCCGACGAGCTCAACGTCAAGTCGGTGCTGGTGCTGGCCGCCGAGGATCCCGCCGCCGCGTCGTACGCCGTGCAGCGCCGGCTGACCGTCAACGCCCGCGTCGCCGGCCCGCGGCTGGGCCGGGACGTGCAGGTGGCCATCAAGGGGTCCAAGAGCGGCGACTGGTCGGTGGCCGAGGACGGCAGCGTCACCTCCGGCGGGCTGGCCCTGCTGGAGGGGGAGTACACCCTGGAGACCGTGGCCGGCGGCGACGGCGGCGCCGAGGCGATCGGCGTACTGCCGCGCGGCGGCTTCGTGGTGCTCGACACCGAGGTGACGCCCGCGCTGCAGGCCGAGGGGCAGGCCCGCGACCTGGTGCGGGCGGTGCAGCAGGCCCGGCGCGATGCCGGCCTGGACGTCTCGGACCGGATCCGGCTGGTGGTCTCCGGGCCCCAGGACCTGCTCGACGCGGCCCGGCAGCACGAGGCCCTGGTGGCGGGGGAGACCCTGGCCACCACGGTGGTCTACGGCGAGGTCGGTCCCGAGCTCTCGGTCGAGGTGGCCCTGGACTCCGCGTCCTGAGTCGCTGTCGTGGCCTGCTGGTTTGATGGGGCCCATGCAGCCGCCCAGTGAACACACCCACGGCACTGAGACACGGGCCGAGTCAGAGGCAGGATCACACGCCTCACACGCCCTGGACCTCACCGCCGACGCCGTGACGCTGACCGAGCAGCTGGTCAACGTCCCGTCGGTCAGCCACCACGAGCAGGCCATCGCCGACCTGGTGGAGCGGGCGCTGCGCGAGCTGGGACACCTGGAGGTGACCCGGCGCCGCAACACCGTGGTGGCCCGCACGCAGCTGGGTCGGGGTGAGCGGGTGGTGATCGCTGGGCACCTGGACACCGTCCCGGCCAACGACAACCTGCCGGCCCGCCGCGAGGACGGCGTGCTGCACGGCCTGGGCAGCTGCGACATGAAGGCCGGCGACGCGGTGATGCTGCGGATCGCCGCGGGCGTGCCGGAGCCGAACCGGGACCTCACCTTCATCTTCTACGAGGCCGAGGAGGTCGCCTCGGAGTACAACGGGCTGCGGCTGCTGGCCCAGAGCGACCCGGAGCTGTTGGCGGCCGACTTCGCCATCCTGATGGAGCCCTCCAACGCGGTGGTCGAGGCCGGCTGCCAGGGCACGCTTCGGGCCGAGGTGTGGACCCGCGGCGAGCGCGCGCACTCGGCGCGCAGCTGGAAGGGCGTGAACGCCATCCACGCGGCGTCCGCGATCCTGGACCGGCTGGCGGCATACGAGCCCCGGACGCCGCAGATCGACGGGCTGACCTACCACGAGGGGCTCAACGCGGTCGGCATCCGCGGGGGAGTCGCGGGCAACGTGATCCCCGACGAGTGCATGGTCGAGGTCAACTACCGGTTCGCCCCGGATCGCAGCGACACCGAGGCCGAGGCGTTCGTGCGCGAGTTCTTCGACGGCTTCGAGGTGCAGGTCACCGACCTGGCGCCCGGCGCGCTGCCCGGGCTGCACCTGCCCGCGGCGCGGGCGTTCATCGACGCCGTCGGTGGGGAGGTCGCGCCGAAGTTCGGCTGGACCGACGTGGCCAGGTTCACCGCCTTGGAGATCCCCGCGGTCAACTTCGGACCGGGCGACCCGGTCTATGCCCACAAGCAGGACGAGCAGGTGCCGATGGAGCACATCACCCGCTGCGAGGACCAGCTGCGGCGCTGGCTGGGGGCACCGCGGTGAAGGACCGGTTCAAGGGCCCGGTGCGGGTCCGCCGCGGCCAGATCGAGACCACCACCACCGACCAGCGGCTGCTGGACTCCCGCGGACCCTCGGACTGGGTGCACACCGACCCGTGGCGGGTCATGAAGATCACCGCCGAGTTCGTCGAGGGCTTCAACGCGCTCGCCGAGCTGGGGCCCGCGATCGCGGTCTTCGGCTCCGCGCGCACCCCGGCGGAGCACCGCTACTACGCGCTCGCCGAGCGGGTGGGCCGCGCGCTGGCCGAGGCCGGCTTCGCGGTGATCACCGGCGGTGGCCCCGGGGCGATGGAGGCGGCCAACAAGGGCGCCAGCGAGGCCGGCGGGGTCAGTGTCGGCCTCTGCATCGAGCTGCCCTTCGAGGCCGGCCTGAACAACTGGGTCGACATGGGCATCAACTTCCGCTACTTCTTCGCCCGCAAGATGATGTTCGTCAAGTACTCCCAGGGGTACGTCGTGCTGCCCGGCGGGCTGGGGACCTTCGACGAGCTCTTCGAGGCGCTCACGTTGGTGCAGACCCAGAAGGTCACCTCGTTCCCGGTGGTGCTGATGGGGGTGGACTACTGGTCCGGCCTGTTGGCCTGGCTGCGAGAGACGGTGCTGGCCGAGGGCAAGATCCGCGCCGAGGACCTGGAGATGATCACGGTGACCGACGACGTCGAGGAGGCGGTCCGGCTGATGGCCCTGGCCCGCGAGCGGCGCTACCCGACGCCACCGGCACCGGCGGAGGGGGAGACCCAATGATGGCGTGGCTGTTCGCGACCCTGCTCGTCCTCGCCCTGGGCGTGGTCGCGCTGGTCGCGGCCGGCCGGATGGGCACGCTGCCGCCGGCCGAGCGGGACCGTGTCCCCGTCGACCTGCCGCCCGGCCCGCTGGGGCCCGAGCACCTGCGCACCGTGCGCTTCCCCCTGGCCCTGCGCGGCTACCGGATGGCTGACGTGGACGCGCTGCTGGACCGGCTGGCCACCCAGTTGCAGTCCGAGGAGCCTGTGACACCTACAAACGACATTGGCTGAATCTGGCGATAACGTGGCGATCGCCACACCGACTGAGGCAGACTGCCATGCGTGTCGACAGAAATCATCGTCTGGGTCCTGACCGCTCTCGGCCTCGTGGTCGTCATCCTCACCCGCGTGCGCCTGGGCAAGGACGAGACCACCGGTCCCATGAAGGTCAACCGAACCGCTCTCAACGTGCACACCGCTGCCGGTGCCCTGGGCATGGTGCTCTGGCTGGTCTTCATCTTCTCCCCCGATGACGCAGCTACCCACGAGCCCGTCGTGGGTCTGGTCGCGCTGACGCTGCTGTGGGTCACCGCGATCGCGGGCCTCGCGCTGCTGCTGCGTTGGCTGCCCTCCCGCGGGCGTCACGCCACCAACGTCGAGGAAGACGAGTGGAGCGAGGGCCCCGGTCTCTCGATGCTCGCGCACTTCGGCATGTTCGTCGGGGTGTGCGTCTTCACCTGGGCGTTCGCGACCGCGGTCGTGTGAGCTCCCCGCTGCCACACCCGCTCGGGGTGGTGCGGGCAGCGGTGGCTGTGCCACTGGTGCTGTTGGTGACCCTGCTGGCCACACCCGTGGCAGCCACCTCACACCCTGGACCCGCGATCGCCCGGGACCGGCGTCCGGCCGTGGTGGAGAAGAGGGTCATCGGCCACTCGGTGGCCGGGCGTCCGATCATGGCGTGGCGGCTGGGCGAGCCCGGCCGCAAGCGGATCGTGATGCTCTCCACCATGCACGGCAACGAGCCGCACACCAGGCACATCCTCGCCGCGCTGCGTGACGGCAAGCCGATCAAGGGCATCGACCTCTGGGTCATCCCGACGTACAACCCCGACGGGCTGGCCCGCGGCACCCGGCGCAACGCCCACGGCGTCGACCTCAACCGCAACTTCCCGTTCCACTGGGCCGACCTCGACGGCAACTACGAGTCTGGCCCACACCCGGCCAGCGAGCCGGAGACCCGGGCGGTGATGCGGTTCCTGCGCCGGGTGCGCCCGGCCCGGGTCCTGAGCTTCCACCAGCCGCTGTACGGCGTGGACACCGACACCAAGGACAGCCGATTCGCCCAGCGGCTGGCCCACGCGCTGCGGCTGCCAACCACGAGGCTGGACTGTGGTGGGGTCTGCCACGGCACCATGACGACCTGGTTCAACGCGAGCTTCCGCGGCGCCGCGCTCACCATCGAGTACGGCGCCCGGCCCCCGATGCCTCGGCTGCGTCAGGCGGCCCCGCGGCAGCTGCTGCGGGTGCTGGGCGCGCGCTGGGTGAAGGTCAGGAAGAGCGACTAACGGCCGTTGAACTCCGGCTGCCGCTTGGCCAGGAACGACTCGACGGCGTCGCGGTGGTCCTGGGTGCGGCCGGTCAGCGTCATCATCGACCCCTCGAAGTCCAGGGCCTCAGCGAAGCCGTGCTCGGCCGAGTACGCCACCGAGCGTCGGATCGCGCCCAGTGCCACGGTGGGGCCGGCCGCCAGCGTGGCCGCCAGGGCGCTGGCGACCGGCATCAGCTCCTCGGCCGAGACCACCCGACCGGCCAGCCCGAGCTCGACCGCCTCCTGGGCGCCGAGGGTGGCGGGCAGGTAGAGCAGCTCCAGCGCCTTCTCCCGCCCTACCAGCCGGGGCAGCGTCCAGCTCACGCCGGTGTCGCAGGAGAGCCCGATGCCGGCGAACGCGAAGTTGAAGCCGGCCCGCTCCGAGAGGATCCGCAGGTCGCAGGCCAGGGCCAGGCTGGCCCCGGCGCCGGCGGCCACCCCGTTGACCGCGGCGACCACCGGCTTCGGCATCGAGGCCAGCGCCGTGACGATCGGGTTGTAGTGCTCCTCCACGGTGCGGAACAGCTGCTCGGAGGAGTCGCTGTGCAGGATCTGCACGTGCTCCTTGAGGTCCTGGCCCACGCAGAAGGCGCGCCCGGTGCCGGTCAGCAGGACGGCTCGGACCGCGTCGTCCTCGGCGACCGTCTGCACCACCTCCCGCAGCACCTCCTTGGTCGCCACGTCCAGGCTGTTCATCGCCTCGGGGCGGTTCAGGGTGATGGTGGCGACGCCGTCGGTGGTCTGCAGCAGCACGGGTGCGGTCATGCCTGTCAGTTTGCCGCACCGGGTCCGCGCCCGGTCGAGGGGAGCGGGCGCTACAGGACCCGGGCCACGAACTCCTCCGCCGGGCCGCGCAGCCGGTCGGCCTCCTGCGCGAAGTACGCCGCCGCGGCGTGCCCCGGCCAGTGCGCCGGCAGCAGCTCCGCGGGCAGCCCGGGGTCGGTGAACAGGAACTTGCGCCACTCGTGCACGAGGTGGAAGCGGGCCGCGAACGCCGCCTCCTGCGGGTCGTCGTGCTCGGCCAGGTGCGCGTCGAGCCGGATCGCGGCGGCGTCCAGCCACTCGACGTACGCCCTCGCCAAGGCGTCCAGGTCCCAGGCGCTCAGGGGGGCCTCCGGGGGGTCGAAGTCGGCGGCCCTGGCCACCACCGCGCTCGCCTCGCAGCGCGCCAGGACCTCCGCGAGCTCCTCCCGCGGGTACGGGCTGACCCAGACCTGGTCCTGCAGCTGCGCGTAGCCGAGGTAGACCAGGTCGCGCTGCACCCGGGTGCGCGCGGCCCTGGAGAGCCCGGCGTCCACGATCACCAGCTGCCACTCGCCATCCCAGGGGCGCGGCTGGCGCCGGTAGATCCGCTGCCCGGCCAGCTCCAGTCGGCGTACCGCCTGGTCGGTGGCGAGGTAGCCGCGACCGCCGGCCAGCGGCAGTGGAGCCAGCCAGCCCTGGCGCACCATCCGCGAGATGGCGGTGCGAACGGCCGCGCCGGTGATCCCCACCGGTGCCAGCAGCCGGACCAGGCCCGCGACCGTGGCCCGGTTGCCCCGGGCCGGGAGCAAGTCCCCGTAGACGTCGAAGAGGGCCGAGCGCGCGTGCATGCCCGGAAGTCTCTCAGCACCGGGGCCGGACCGCGCTCACTTCGGCCCTGTGGTGCGGATCACCACCCCCATGGGGGATAATGGCCGCAGGGAACACCGCGGCCCGACGCCGCGCAGACCATAGGAAGCTGAGGTGTGGTCATGGCGGCCATGAAGCCGAGGACGGGCGACGGACCGCTGGAGGTCACCAAGGAGGGGCGTGGCATCGTGATGCGCGTCCCGTTGGAGGGCGGTGGCCGGCTCGTGGTGGAGCTCAACGCCGAGGAGGCAGGCGCTCTGGGTGACGCACTCAAGGACGTCGTCGGCTGACCGTGTCGGTCACGAGAGTGCCGCTGCTGCCGACCCAGGTCTCGCCGCCCCAGTTCGCGCTCAGTGAGCGCGCCCCGCACGAGTTCGCCGGCGTCGAGTGTTGGGCCCTACCGGTCCTGCCGGCCGGTGAGGCCGACAGCGGCGTAGCCGCGCCCGGGGCCCAGGAGGCCGCCCAGTCGCTGGGTCTGGACCTGCTGGGTGCCCTCGAGGCGTCCCGGGCCACCGGCAAGGCCGGTGAGGTGACCACGGTCCCGGCCAACGCCGATGGCGTGCGGCTGGTGCTGCTGATCGGCGTGGGTGAGCAGCGGCCGCAGGACTTCCGCAGGGCCGGAGCCGCCGTGGCCCGGGCGGTCAAGGACCGCGCCAGTGTCGTCAGCACCATCGCCGCCCTGGACCCCGGGACCGCCCTCGAGCCCTTCGTGGTGGGGGCGATGCTGGGGTCCTTCGGGTTCCACTGGCGCTCGAACGGGCCCAAGGAGCGGCCGGTGGGCCGCATCGTGCTGGCCGGCCTCCCGGCCGGTGCGGCCAACAACAGCCGGCTGGACCTGGATCGCGCCGTCGCGCTGGGCGGGGCGGGCTGGCGGTCTCGGATGCTGTGCACCGTGCCCTCCAACCTGAAGACCCCCGCCTGGCTGGCCGAGCAGGCGGTGGAGCTGGCCGGCAGCGCCGGGCTGGGCGTGCGGATCTGGGACGAGCGCGAGCTGGCCGCCGACGGGTTCGGCGGCCTCGTCGGGGTCGGGCAGGCCTCGGCGTCCCCGCCTCGGCTGATCCAGCTCGACTACACGCCGGCCAAGTCGCTGCGCACCGGCAAGGCCGCGCCACGGCACGTCGTCCTCGTGGGCAAGGGCATCACCTTCGACACCGGTGGCCTGGACATCAAGCCCGGCGAGGGCATGCTGACCATGAAGCGCGACATGACCGGCGGTGCGGTGGTGCTGGCGACGATGGCGGCCCTTGCCGACGTCGGCTGCCCGGTGCGGGTGACCGGGCTGGTCGCCGCGGCGGAGAACGCGATCAGCGGCAACTCGATGCGCCCGGGTGACGTCCTCGTGCACTACGGCGGGCGGACCAGCGAGGTCAACAACACCGACGCCGAGGGTCGACTGGTGCTGGCCGACGCGCTCGCGTACGCCGTGCACAGGCTCGACCCCGACGCCCTGGTCGACGTGGCCACCCTGACCGGCGCCATGAAGGTGGCGCTTGGGCTCCAGACCGGGGGGCTGTTCGCCAACGACGACGCCCTGGCCGGCGCCCTCAGCGCGGCCGGCACCGCGGCCGGTGAGCCGGTGTGGCGGTTCCCGCTGGTGGCCGAGTACGAGGACAAGCTGGCCTCCAAGGTCGCCGACGCCGACAACGCGGCCGGTGGCGCGGGCGCCATCACTGCGGCGCTCTTCCTCCAGCACTTCACGGGCACGGTGCCGTGGGCGCACCTGGACCTGGCGTCGGTGGGCGACTCGCCGACCGAGCGGTTCGAGTGGACCACCGGCCCGAGCGGTTTCGGCGCCCGGCTGCTGCTGAACTGGTTGGGGTCACCGACCCCGTTGGAAGGAGTCCGATGAGGGGCCTGACCGTCCGCTGGTCGCTGACTGATGCCCCCGAGGGGGTCGAGCGGGAGTTGCTCTCGTACGTGGCCGAGACCTCGCACGCGCGCTTCACCGGCATGGCCGGACTGCGGTTCAAGACCTGGCGGATGCGCCCCGGGGAGTGGTTCGAGGGCTGCTACGTCTTCGCCTCGGACCAGCAGCGGGCGGCGTTCGAGACGACGTTCCGCGCCGGTGCCGCGGAGGCACCCGGGTCTCAGATCGTCGGGTCCGCCCCGGTGCTGATCGAGCCCTGCGAGATCGTCGCGGTGGCCGAGGGCGCCGAGGGTTTCAAGCCCGACTCGGGAGCCTGAGCGCCGGAGGGTCGTAGCGTCAGGCCTCGCCCGACCACTCCTTCTTCGCCACCAGCAGCCCGTCGCTGACCGGAAGCAGGACCGGCACCAGGTCCTCGTGCTCGGCGACCTGCCGGCCCACCTCGCGGACCGCCACCGTCTCCTCGTCGCGCTGCGCGGGATCGGCGACCCGGTCGTGCCACAGGGCGTTGTCGAAGACGACCACGCCGCCGGGGCGCAGCAGCCGCAGCGCCTCCTTGAGGTAGGCGGAGTACTCGCGCTTGTCGCCGTCGCAGAAGACGAGGTCGTAGTGGCCGTCGGTGAGCCTGGGCAGCACGTCCAGGGCGGCACCGCTGATGGTGCGGGCCCGCTGGGAGGCGATGCCGGCCTCGGCGAAGGTCTCCTTGGCCAGCCGCTGGTGCTCGGCCTCGATGTCGACGGTGGTCAGAACGCCGTCCGAACGCATGCCGCGCAGCAGCCACAGCCCGGAGACGCCGGTGCCAGTGCCGATCTCGACGACCGTGCGCGCCTCCAGCACCGCGGCCAGGAAGCGCAGCGCGGCGCCACCGCCGGAGCCGATCGGGGTCACGCCCACCTCCTCCGCACGCGCTCGGGCGGAAGCCAGGACGTCGTCCTCGGCGACGAACTGCTCGGCGAAGGTCCAGCTCGCGGGCTTGATGGGAGTGATGATGACCTCCTGGATCGGGGCCAGGCGCCTGTCGGCGGGCCGGGCCCGTGACACCTGTTCTGCCTGCGGACTCTACCGCTCGAAGTCCGGTGGGCGGCTTGGGAACACGGCCGCGCCGCGAGTCGTTGAAGCAGGCGAGTTCTGAGTCACTGCTCAGGCTGCTCTCAGCCGCGATCCCTACCCTGAAGGCCCACTTGAACGCCCTGCCCCGCCGCCATCACCAGGAGGTGACCGTGGACCAGCGACCCGCTGCCGGGACGCCGTTGGGCTGGGAGGAGATCGTCACCGAGCACTCCGACCGGGTGTTCCGCCTGGCCTATCGCCTGACCGGGAACCGGCACGACGCCGAGGACCTCACCCAGGAGGTATTCGTCCGGGTGTTCCGTTCGCTCGACAGCTACACCCCGGGCACCTTCGAGGGGTGGCTGCACCGCATCACCACGAACCTGTTCCTCGACCAGGCCCGGCGCCGCCAGCGGATCCGGTTCGACGCGCTGTCCGACGAGCGGGCCGGCCAGATGGCGAGCGACTCACCCTCGCCTGACTCCGCCTACAGCGACCGGACCTTCGACGACGACGTCGAGGCGGCGCTGGCGACCTTGCCGCCGGACTTCCGCGCCGCGGTGGTGCTGTGCGACGTGGAGGGGCTCAGCTACGAGGAGATCGCCTCGATCATGGACGCCAAGCTCGGCACCGTCCGCTCCCGGATCCACCGGGGCCGGGCGATGCTGCGGGCGGCACTGGCACACCGGGCGCCCAGCGCCGGCCGGCAGCGGTACGCCGGTCCCGCCACCGGTTCGCTGCCGGTCCTGGGCGGCGCGTCGTGATCGGCCACCTCGGCTCGCGGGTGAGCGCCCTGCTCGACGGCCGGCTCAGTCCGGCCGAGGAGGAGCGTGCCTGGGAGCACGTGCACCTGTGTCACCCGTGCCGAGACCTGGTCGAGCGCGAGGGCTGGGTCAAGACCCGGCTGGCCGCGCTGTCCCAGGGGCCGGCGACCGCGCCGCCGTCTCTCTGTGACAGCCTCCGCCACGGCCTGTTCTCCGCCGCGACGCACCCGTACGCCGGCGACCCGGCGACGGACTCCTCCCGACCGCCGACGCGCCACCTGGTGGCGCTCAGCGGAGGAGCACTCGGCGTCGCGGTGCTCGGGGTCCTGGCGCTGGGTGCGGTGCCGGCCAACGCGCCACAGCCGGATCGACGCGCCCCGGTGACCAGCCTGAGCACTCCCGGCCCCTCGGGTGCCGCGGTGGTTCAGGATCGCGGCGCCGGCACGCCCGTGACGCGCCCCGGCGCGTTGCGGGGCAAGATGTGGCCGTGAACGAGGAGCCCCAGCCCGCGCCTGACCCGCAGTCCGCCCCGGCGGTCCCAGCCGAGCCGGCGCTCCAGTACCAGCCCGTGCCGCCGTACGAGCCGGTGGCAGCGCACCAGCCGGTGCCGCCGTACGGGCCGACGATCACGCAGCCGGTGCCGCAGCCGCTCGGGGCAGCCGCCCGCGCCAGCGTGCCGAGCTGGCTGTGGCCGGCGATCGCCGCGCTGGCCCTGGTGGTCGGACTCGTCGGTGGCGCCCTCGGCGGGGCGCTGATCCAGCGGGTGGACCTCGGCTCCGGGCTCCAGGTGGGCAACACCCGGACCGAACCGCCCCTCTCGGCAGACAACGAGTCGGTCGCCGCGGTGGCCGAGGAGCTGTTGCCCAGCACCGTGCAGGTCCTGGCCGGCATCGATGCCGCCGACGGCGGAGCGACCGGATCCGGCTTCGTGCTCGACAACAAGGGCCACGTGGTGACCAACAACCACGTGGTCGCCTCCGCGGCGGAGTCCGGCTCGATCGCCGTCGTGGACTACCGCGGCAACCGGCACGAGGCGCAGGTCGTCGGTCGCAGCCAGGTCTACGACCTGGCCGTGCTGAAGATCCGCAAGGACTCTGGTCTCAGGGTCGCCAGCCTGGGCGCCTCCGAGGCGTTGCGCGTGGGTGACGTGGTGGTCGCGTTCGGTGCCCCGCTCGGCCTGAGCCAGACCGTGACCGCGGGCATCGTGAGTGCCCTCAACCGCCCCGTCACCACCGGGTCCAGCAGCGACGACACCTCGTTCATCAACGCCGTACAGACCGATGCGGCGATCAACCCGGGCAACTCCGGGGGACCGCTGGTGAACCTGTCCGGACAGGTGGTCGGGGTCAACTCCGCGATCGCCACGACCGGGGGCCTGCAGCAGGACGCGGGCAGCATCGGGGTGGGCTTCGCGATCCCGATCGAGCAGGTGATCACCACCGCCGACCAGATCCTGCGCACCGGCGAGGCGCGCTATCCGGTGATCGGTGCCAAGGTGCGCACCGGCGGGTCCACCGAACTGGACGGTGCGGTCATCGACCAGGTGATGGAGGGGGCGCCGGCGGCCGCGGCCGGGCTGCGCAAGGGCGACCTGGTCGTGGCGGTCAACGGAGACCGGATCACCGACGGCATCGCGCTGATCGTGGCGATTCGTACGCACCGACCGGGCGAGAGCATCGAGCTGACGGTGGTGCGCGACGACGAGGAGCGCACGGTCGAGCTCACGCTGGACTCCGAGGTCGGCTGAGACGGCTGTCCCCGGAGGTCGGGTGACCGGACGTCCGCGGGCGTGGCTCGGCGGTCACTCCTCGCCGCGGGCCTCGGCTTCGACGAACGGGTGCTGGTCGACGAACTCGCGGGTCTCGGCGTACATCTTCTCGATGTAGGCCTCCAGTTGGGCTGCCTCGACCCGCCACTGGCCCCGGCCGCCGATCTTGATCGCGGGCAGCTCTCCGCGGCGCACCAGCGCGTAGACCTGAGCGCTGGAGGTGTTGAGCACCTCCGCGACGTCGGCCAAGGTGAGGAAGCGGGGCGTCCCGGGCATTGCCCCATGGTGCCACCCGAAGCAAAGACCAGGTGGGAGGCGGCGGCTACCTTGTGGACAGCCGCCTGCCGATCCGGGCGCAGCGGCGAGAATATGCGCCATGCTCAGCTCTCTCGGGATCGCTCAGACAAGCCTGCCCAGCCCCGGCTCGGCCCCGCCGCCCGCCTCCCGGGTGAAGTCGCCCGGCTGGCGTGACCCCCGGCTGTGGCTCGGCGTGGCGTTGGTCGCCGTGTCCGTGGTGGTCGGGGCCAAGCTCGTGGGCGGCGCCGACGACACGGTCGCGATGTGGAGCGTCGCGAGCGACATCGCCGCCGGTGACACGGTCGAGCGCGCCGACCTGGTGCTCACCCGGGTGCAGTTCGCCGACGAGGGCGATGCGGCCCGCTACTTCGCCGCCGAGGAGCCGCTGCCGGCCGAGCCCCACCTGGTGCGCGGACTGGGGGCAGGCGAGCTGCTGCCGCGGGCGGCGTTCGGAGCGCCGACCACAGGGACGTCGCAGGTCTCGGTCTCGGTGCCGGTCTCCCAGGTCCCGCCCTCGGTACGCAGCGGCTCGGTGGTCGACCTGTGGGTGGTGCCGGCGGCCGGTGAGTCCGGCCGAGCCAAGCTGGCGGTGGGTGAGGTCGTGGTGCTCGAGGCGCCGCGCAGTGCCGCAGACTTCGGCGCCGCGGGTGGCGAACAGCAGCTGGTGCTCAGCATCCCCGACGACGCCGCGGACCTCGCCAAGGTGGTGACGGCCAGCGGGACTGGGCGGCTGATGGTGGTGGGGCGTGGCTGACAAGGCTTGCGTACTGGTCCTCGCGTCGGGGGCGAGCTGGGAGTCCGAGGCGCTGAGCCAGCTGGCCGCGGCCCGAGAGGTCGTGGTCCTGAAGCGGTGCGTGGACACCGAGGACCTGCTCGCCACCGCCGCCACCGGTCAGGCGGAGGTGGCTGTGGTGAGCGTGGAGTCGCCCGGGTTCGACACCGGCGCGGTGGAGCATCTGCGCCGGCACGACGTTCTGGTGGTCGCGATTGCGGCCGACCCGACGCGGGAGGACCTGGTGACTCGGCTGCCCGGAGTGCGCGCCGTGGTCGGCGCGACGGACCTGAGCCAGCTGCCGGTCGTGATCCGCCGCGTGCGGGCCGAGGCGCGGGCGTACCCCGCCGATGCCGGCGCAGCGGTCCCCGGGGCCGGAAGCCACCCACGTGAGCCGGGTGCGGATGCCGGGCACGAGGATGGCCGCCTCGACGGCCCGGGTGAGCACAAGGTGGTCGTGGTCTGGGGTCCGGCGGGGGCGCCGGGCCGGACCACGCTGGCCTCCGCGCTGGCGGCCGAGCTGGCCACCCGAGGGGTGGAGACGCTGCTGGTCGACGCCGACCCGCACGCCCCCTCGGTGGCCCAGCAGCTCGGCCTGCTGGACCAGCTCTCCGGGGTGCTGGCGGCCACCAGGAACGCCGGCGTCTCGGTGCTGGCCGACCGGTTGGAGCGGGCCGCCCGGCGGGTGGGGCCGGGCCTGACCGTGCTGACCGGGCTGCCGCGCCCGGACCGCTGGGTCGAGGTCCGGCCCGGGGCGCTGGGTCTGGTGCTCGAGAACGCCCGGGAGAGCTGGGAGGTCGTGGTCGACGCGGGGTTCGACCTGGGCGGCGAGGTGTGCGCCGAGGCCGGCGGCGCCGCCCGCAACGGCATGACCCTGGAGGCGCTGGCGGCCGCGGACGAGGTGCTGGTGGTGGGATCGGCGGACCCGGTCGGCCTCTCGCGGCTGGTCCGGGGCCTGGTGGAGCTGCGCGAGGTGGTGCCGCAGACACCCGTGCGGGTGGTGGTCAACCGGATGCGGGGTTCGTTGGGCTGGTCCACGGCCGAGGTGGCGGGCATGGTGGACGGCTTCGCGGAGGTCTGCGGGCTGCACTTCCTGCCCTACGACCGGGCCGGGACCGACCGCAGCCTGGTCGCCGGTCGGGCCGTCGGCGAAGCCGGGGACTGCGCGCTGGCCCGCGCGATCGGTGAGGTGGTCGACGCCGTGTACCCGGCGACGTTCGCCGCCGGTGCGGCCGGGCAGCGACGCGGGCTGGCGGGCCGGTTCAGGCGGCGAACAGCAGGTACAGCCCCCCGGCCGTGAAGCCGACCATGGCGAACAGCAACGGCAGCTGACCGGTCAGCTGGTGCCGCAGCGGCAGCAGCCTGATGGCCCGGTCGTGCGCGGCCACCACCCCCAGGATGTGCCCCAGCACCACCGCGGTCACCTTGATGTTGGCCAGCAGCGTGGGCCGGAAGGAGAGCCAGTAGTTCACGGTCCAGTCCGCGGTGCCCAGCAGGTCCTGACCGCGGGAGAGTGGGTCGCTCATCTGGATCAGGGTGGCCTGCCCGTACTCCAGGAGGTAGGACAGGTAGTGGGCCACGATGTAGCCCACGATGATCGGCACCATCGAGTGCGCGAACAGGCTCGGCAGGTCGCTGCGTTGGTGCCCCTCGGCGGGGCTGCCGGTGCTGAGCAGGGTCGCCGCGGTGAAGACCGCGCCCACCCCGACGCAGAACGTCAACAAGGCCAGGTTGTTGAGCAGGGTCGGGTCCAGGCTGGAGGCCTGCACGTAGCTCAGCCACGGCGGCGACTCCCGGAACGAGTCGAAGCCGGTGCTGCCGAAGAGCACGGCGACCACGGCGACCAGACCGGGCCGGGCCGGGACGGTGTCCAGGTTGGCCAGCGGGGAGCGGAGCACCAGCGCGCCGTCGCGGCGACCCCAGACCGACAGGTGGGCGATCAGGGTGGAGTACACCTCGAAGGGGTCGGCGTGGGCGTGGAACCGGGTGCCGAAGAGGACGCCGCCGACCAGCATCAGCGCCACGTAGATCGCGACCCAGAGCCTCGCGGTGCCCAGCTCCGTGGCGTGGGGGTTGACCAGCTCCAGCCACACGAACGCGTACAGCCCCAGCGCCGCCGGCCAGGACCCGAGACGTGCCGGGTAGTCGTACAGCCCGCGCTCGGGATCGCCGCCGGTCAGCTTGGCCAGCGCCTCGGTGATCGTGCGCCAGGGGCTCAGCGCCTTCACCACGGGGCCGAACACCAGGCTCAGTGGGACCAGCCCGACCCAGAGGAGCACGTAGAACATCCCGAAGAACGGGTTGATCACCAGGTCCTGGCCGAAGACCGCGGCCAGGCCGGCGTACCCGGCGAGCAGCAGGCCGAGCGCGCGCAGGCCGCGGCCGAACCAGGGGCTGTCCACGATCCGCGACAGCCACCCCGGCGCCGGGCGGCCCGAGGTGGCGGCGTGGAAGCGCGGCGTACGCCAGGCGACGGCCAGCACGGTGAACGAGACCACCAGGGCCGCCACCGCCCCCGCGATCGCCAGCTGCGGCGAGATCGGCAGGTCCTTGGCGCCGCCGAGCCCGTGCGCGAGGAGGTCCCCGTCCACCTCAGCGGGCTTCTAGCTGCAGCACGACCAGGGTGGGGTCGTGCGACTCCACCTCGACCACCCCGGGGCGGTCGATGCGCACCTCGTGTTCGGTGGTGCCCACGGAGTACTCGATCTCCTGCTCGGGCGTGGAGTGCACGTGCAGCGAGCCCGCCACGTCGGCGGTGATCACCAGGGTCACGGGCTCGCCCACCGGCACCTCCAGTCGCACCCCGTTGGGGCTGATGCCGCCGTCAGCGATGGTGATCTCGATGGGGTCCGGGGCGCCGTCCTGGGTCGGGCTCTCGCTGGACCCCTCGCTGGACCCCTCGCTGGCGCCTTCGCTCGTCTGGGGGCTGCTCGCCCCGCCGGGCTCGGACTCGGTCCCGGAGCACGCGGCCAGCCCCAGCAGGGCGATGGCGGCCAGACCGGAGCCGATGGCGGCACGCAGCGGAGGTGATGGGACGAACATCTGGGGGCAACTCCTGGTGTGCAATGGTTTCTGTCAGAATCCCATGGGGGGACAACACGGTGAACGGAAGGGCTGACATGAGCGAGCGCCTTCGCCCGAGGGACCTTGACTTCCTGGCCACGGACTCGCCTTCGACCCCCATGCACAACGCTACCTTGGAGGTGTTCGCGCCGGGGCCGCAGGGCTTCGACTACACCGGTGTGGTCGAGCTGATCGGCGAGCGCATCTCGTATGTGCCGCGCTACCGGCAGCGACTGCAGCCGGTCCCGGGCCGGCTCGCCAACCCGATGTGGGTCGACGACGAGGAGTTCGACCTCAGTTACCACGTGCGCCGCTCGGCGCTGCCCAAGCCCGGCACCATGGAGCAGCTGCGGGAGCTGACCGCGCGCATCATCTCCCGACCGCTGGACCGCAACCGCCCTCTGTGGGAGGTCTACGTCATCGAGGGTCTCGAGCACGGCCACGTCGCGGTGCTCGCCAAGTCCCACCAGATCCTGGTCGACGGGGTGGAGACCGTGGACCTGGGCCAGGTGCTGCTGGACGTCCACGCCGACCAGGGCCCGCTGGGCAGCGACGAGTGGCACCCGCGGCGTACGCCGACCCCGGTGCACCTGGTCGCCGGCGCGTTGAAGGACAGCGTCGAGTCTCCGGCCACCCTGCTGCACACCGCACGCAGCAACATGGGCACGCTCCTGCGCAACGCTGACGCGGCGATGAGCCGGGTCGGCCAGGTGGCCGGTGCGCTGACCAACCGCCGACCCACCCCGGACTCGCCGCTCACCGGCCCGCTGTCCCAGCAGCGCCGGGTGGTCACCGTCGCCACCGACCTCAGGGACTACCGCGAGATCCGCCAACTGCACGAGACCAGCGTCAACGACGTGGTGCTGGCCGCGGTCACCGGTGCGTTGCGCGGCTGGCTGATGACCCGCGACGAGGGGCTGTACGGCATCAAGCAGCTGCGCGCGATCGTGCCGATGTCGGTCATCGACCACGAGCTGGAGGCCACCTCGCTGGGCACCCAGATCACCGGCAAGGAGGTCTACCTGCCGATCGGGGAGCCCAACCCCGTGGTGCGGCTGCTCCAGGTCAGCCACAGCTTCCACGAGCACAAGGAGACCGGTAGGGCCGTCTCCGCCAAGCGCCTGCTCGGGATCGCGGGCTTCGCGCCCACCACCTTCCACGCCCTGGGCTCCCGGGTCGCCGCGCGTGAGCTGCGGCGCGGCTTCCACCTGCCGGTGACCAACGTGCCCGGGCCGCAGTTCCCGCTCTACGCGGCGGGCGCCAAGATGCTGGAGAGCTACCCCGTGCACCCGCTGCTGCCCGAGCACGGGCTCAGCATCGGGGTGACGTCGTACAACGGGCTGGTCTGCTACGGCATCACCGCCGACCGCGACCTGTTCCCCGACGCCGACGTCTTGGGCCAGTGCCTGGTGGAGTCGCTGGAGGAGCTCAAGGACACCGTGACCGGGACCCGGCCGCGCGCCCCCAGGGGCCGCAAGCAGGCGGCCCGGACCCGCCCCAAGCGAGCCACCCAGGCGCGGGCGCGCCAGTGACGGTCCGGGTCACTGTGCGTGTGTACGTACCCTCGACCAGCGCCGGGCTGCGGGTACTGGTCGCCGACGGCGTGCTGCCGGCCGACGAGGTGGCGCCCGCAGGTCCGATCACCGCCCCGGGTGAGGACGAGGAGGCGGAGTACGCCGCGCTGATGACCGCCGCCGACGCCTCCGCGGCCCTGGTCGCCGAGCGGGGCGAGCCCGGTCGACGCCGCGTCGTGGTGGTGGCCGAACCGGCGGACCCGGGCCGGCCGCCGACGTTGGCGGAGGTGGTCTCGGTGCACCTGGATGTCGAGGACCGCGACGAGGGCGCCGACCCCGACGACGACCTGGCCTGGTTCGCCCCCGAGGAGCTCGCCCACCTGCGGTGAGGCTGGCAGTCACGTTCGGGGGGTGCTGCCGCGGACGTGACGTTGGTTACTCTCGCGGCATGGACGGCATCTCATACCCCCCGACCCCGGTCAACGAGCCGAACCTGACCTACGCCCCGGGCTCTCCCGAACGCGAAGCCCTGATGGTGGAGATCGCCAGGCTGGAGCGGCGCCAGCACACGTTGCGGGCCTACGTCGACGGCCGACGCCGCTCCGGCGGGGGGCAGGAGATGACGGTGGTCCAGCCGCACGACCACCAGCACGTGCTGGCGACCTTCAAGAACTCCACCACCAAGGACGCCGAGGCCGCGATCAAGGCGGCGGCCAAGGCGGCGCCGATGTGGCGGCAGATGCCGATGGACGAGCGCTGCGCGATCCTGCTGAAGGCCGCGGACCTGCTGGCCGGGCCGCGTCGTCAGCTGCTGAACGCCGCCACGATGCTGGGGCAGTCCAAGACGGCGTACCAGGCAGAGATCGATGCGGCGTGCGAGCTGATCGACTTCTGGCGGTTCAACGCCCACTACGCCAAGCAGATCCTGGCCGACCAGCCGATCGCGAACTCCCCGGGGGTCTGGAACCGGACCGACCACCGGCCGTTGGAGGGCTTCGTCTACGCGATCACCCCGTTCAACTTCACCGCGATCGCCGGCAACCTGCCCACGGCGCCTGCGCTGATGGGCAACACGGTGATCTGGAAGCCGTCCCCGACCCAGCAGCTGGCGGCCAGCCTGACGATGGACCTGCTGGAGGAGGCCGGCCTGCCGCCGGGCGTGATCAACATGCTGCCCGGCGACGGGCTGGAGGTCTCCAAGGTGGCGCTGGCCCACCCGGACCTGGCCGGCATCCACTTCACCGGCTCCACGCCCACCTTCCAGCACCTGTGGCGGACGGTGGGGGAGAACATCTCCGGCTACCGGTCCTACCCGCGGATCGTGGGGGAGACCGGCGGCAAGGACTTCATCCTGGCCCACCCCTCGGCCGACCCGGACGTGGTGCGGGTGGCGATGATCCGCGGCGCCTTCGAGTTCCAGGGGCAGAAGTGCTCGGCGGCCTCCCGGGCCTACGTCGCCAAGTCGGTGTGGAAGGTCATCCAGGACCAGCTGATCGCCGACATCGAGGGCCTGAAGATGGGCGACGTCACCGACCTGTCGAACTTCATGGGAGCGGTCATCGACGCCCGGGCCTTCGACAAGCACCGGCGCGCGATCACCCGGGCTCGCCGCAACAAGCACCTCACCGTGCTGGCCGGCGGCCAGAGCGACGACTCCCAGGGCTGGTTCGTCCGCCCGACGCTGGTGGCCTCCACCGACCCGACCGACCAGATGTTCGCCGAGGAGTACTTCGGCCCGATCCTGGCCGTCTACGTGTACGACGACGACCGGTTCGAGCAGGTCGCCACCCAGCTGGAGAGCTTCGCGCCGTACGCCCTGACCGGTGCGGTGATCGCCCGGGACCGGGCCGCTGTCGACTGGGCCAGCCGGGCGCTGCGGTTCGCGGCGGGCAACTTCTACATCAACGACAAGCCCACCGGCGCGGTCGTGGGGCAGCAGCCCTTCGGGGGTGCTCGGGCCTCGGGCACCAACGACAAGGCCGGTGCCGCGGTCAACCTGCTGCGCTGGACCTCGCCGCGCTCGATCAAGGAGACCTTCGTGCCACCCACCCAGCACGAGTACCCGCACATGGGCTAACCGGCCCGCGCGCCGAACCCCCGGGACGTCATCACGTTCGCGACGTACTGCACGCTGTGGTGATGACGTCTCGCGGCGACGTCATCATCGTTGCGGCGGATAGGGCGCTGTCGTGATGACGTCCGGGGGGCGGGGAGCGGCGCGGAACGGCGGGGTACGGCGCGGGACGGGCTCCCGGTGGGTGGACAATGGCAGGCATGACCGGTCTGCTCGCCGCTTGGCACATGGGCGATCTGCATCCGTACGAGCAGGCGCTGACTGTGCTGCTGGCCTTCGGCCCGTTCGTGCTGCTCGGCGGGGTGCTGTGGTGGCGCCGCCGTACGGACGCCGAACTGCAGGGCGGCGACCCAGAGGCAAGCCACCCAGAGACGGTCGACCCGAACTCAGCCGTCAGCGACTCCGCCGGCGCGAGCGGCCAGGTAGGCGACGCCGACCTTGTTCTCGGCACGCAGGGCGTGGAGCATCAGGTCGAAGACCAGGGCCTCGAGCTTGCCGCCCAGGAACGGGATGTGGACCGCGATGTCGAGGGTGACCGTCTCGGTCGTCACGCCCGCTGACTCGCTCAGCTCCACCCGGCCCCGGGCGTGCCCGGGCTTGCCGGGGATGGTGAGGGTGTACTCGCCGGACTCCAGGCTCTCCCACTCCTCGCGCTGAACCACGTCCAGCCGGTCGCCGACGATCTTGGTGGCGAACGACGGGATGCTGTGCACCGCCTGCACCCGCTCGACCGTCACCACCGCGCGGTCGCCGTCCTCCTCGATCTCGATGCGGTGGCTGACCACCAGCTGCTTGTCACACACCTGCTCTCGGAACTCCGGGTCGCGCAGCATCGCGGCCACCTCGGCCAGCGGTGCGTCGTAGCTCAGGCGGTGGTGCAAGTGCTTGCTCATGGGGACATCATGGCGGGTCCGGGGCGGAGCCGGACAGCACCCTGTGTTGTGTGGGTCACATCGCTGGTCCTAGGGTCGAACCGTGCCCAATACGCTCGAGGCCGACAAGGCCACACTCCTGGCCAAAGCGGTGGCCGTCGCGTCGGAGAATCCACGCCCCGGCGGGCCGCCAGATGCGGAGATCGAGCCGCTGCTGCAGGCCTATTACCGGCACGTCGCACCCGAGGACGTGCTGGAGCGCACCGAGCAGGACCTATGGGGTGCGGTGGCCAGCCACTGCGAGCTCGCGCAGGTGCGTCCCCAGGGCCGGGCCGTGGTGCGGGTGAGCACCCCGATCCAGGGCGAGGCGGGCTGGGCGGCCAGCGGCCACTCGGTGGTCGAGATCGTCACGGACGACATGCCGTTCCTGGTCGACACCGTGACCATGGAGCTGGCTCGGCAGGGCCGCGCCGTGCACGGGGTCATCCACCCGAGGTTCGCGGTCGACCGCGACATCACCGGCCGGCTGCAGGCGGTGCATCCGGTGGACGAGGTCAGCGCCCCCGGCAACACCGCGGTCACCGGCGGCGCCCCGCGACCGCACTCCGAGGAGGACGCGGGCGTCGAGTCGTGGATGCACGTCGAGATCGACCGGATGGCCGACGAGACCGACGCGGCCGCGGTGGAGAAGGGCCTTCACGCCGTCCTGCGCGACGTCCGCGAGGCCGTCGAGGACTGGGACCGGATGCGCCTGCAGGCGCTGCGCATCGTGGAGCAGCTGCGCCAGGACCCGCCCGAACTGCCCGCCGATGAGGTGCGCCAGGCCCGCGAGCTGTTGGAGTGGCTGGCCGACGACCACTTCGCCTTCCTCGGCTACCGGGAGTACCGGCTGCAGTCGTCCGGGGACGACCTGCTGCTGAGTGCCGTCCCCGGGACCGGGCTGGGCATCCTGCGTCACGACCCCGACATGAAGCGGGCCGCGCTGCGGCTCGGCTCGATCGTGAAGGAGAAGGCGACCGAGCGGACCCTGCTGGTGCTGACCAAGGCCAACTCGCGGGCGTCGGTGCACCGGCCGGCGTACCTGGACTACGTCGGCATCAAGACCTTCGACGAGGCGGGCAACGTCACCGGCGAGCGCCGCTTCCTGGGGCTGCTGTCCAGCCGGGCCTATACCGAGTCGATCATCCGGATCCCGCTGCTGCGGGAGAAGGCCGAGCAGGTGCTGCGCGGGGTCGGGTTCGACGACCGCAGCCACGCCGGCAAGGCCCTCATGGACACCCTGGAGAACTACCCGCGCGACGAGTTCTTCCACATTCCGGTCAAGGACCTGACCGCGATCGCCGAGAGCGTGATGTACGCCGGCCAGCGGCGCCAGCTGCGCGCCTTCCTGCGCCGCGACGTCTACGGCCGCTACGTCTCGGCGCTGGTCTACCTGCCCCGGGATCGCTACAACACCGGGGTCCGGGAGCGCTTCGCCGAGATCCTCCGCGAGCAGCTGGGCGGCACCGAGGTCGAGTTCACGGCCCTGGTCAACGAGTCCAACACCGCCCGCGTGCACTTCGTCGTGCACCCGGCGCGGGGCGGCCGGATCGCCGACTTCGACGCCCAGGCGATCGAGCGCAGCCTGGTCGCGGCGTCCCGCTCCTGGCGCGACGAGCTGCTGATCGCGGCGATCGCCGAGCACGGCGAGGACCAGGGCACCAGGCTGACCAGGCGCTACGCCGACTCCTTCCCCGAGGGCTACAAGGAGGACTTCGAGCCCGCCACCGGGGCCGAGGACCTGAGCCGGCTGGAGGCGCTGGGCGACGCCGAGGGCATCGACCTGCAGGTCACCGGCCCCCGCGGGATCGACCCGGAGCCCGAGCGCGGCGACGCGCGCCTCAAGGTGTACCGGATCGGTCCGCCGCTCTCGCTCTCGCAGGTGCTGCCGATGCTCTCCTCGATGGGCGTCGAGGTGGTCGACGAGCGGCCCTACGAGCTGGAGGGCATGGAGCGGCCGACGTACGTCTACGAGTTCGGCCTGCGCTACGGCCACGGCCTGCCGGAGTCGGCCCAACAGCCGTTCGTGGACGCGCTGCGCGCCGTCTGGGAGGGCATGAGCGAGATCGACGGGTTCAACGCGCTCGTGCTCGCCGCCGGGCTCACCTGGCGCCAGGCGTGCGTGCTGCGCGCGTACGCCAAGTACATGCGGCAGGGCAACTCGCCGTTCGCCCTGACCTCGATCGAGGACGCGCTGGCCTCCAACGTCGACATCACCCGCGGGCTGGTGCAGCTGTTCGAGGCGCGCTTCGACCCCGGCAAGGACGGGCTGGCCGCCGACGCCGAGTCGCGGCGCGCGCTCGTCGAGGCGCTGACCGAGAAGCAGTACCGCGCCCTGGACGACGTGGTCAGCCTGGACCACGACCGGATCCTGCGCTCCTACCTGACGCACATCGGCGCCACCCTGCGGACCAACTACTTCCGGCCCGCCGCCGACGGCGGGCCGCGCTCGTACATCTCCATCAAGATGGAGCCGGCGTCGATCCCCGACCTGCCCGAGCCGCGACCGCGGTTCGAGATCTTCGTCTACTCCCCGCGCGTCGAGGGCGTGCACCTGCGGTTCGGCGCGGTCGCCCGCGGCGGCCTGCGCTGGTCGGACCGCCGCGACGACTTCCGCACCGAGGTGCTGGGCCTGGTCAAGGCGCAGATGGTGAAGAACACCGTGATCGTGCCGGTCGGGGCCAAGGGCGGCTTCTACCCCAAGAACCTGCCGGACCCCGGCGACCGCGAGGCCTGGATGGCCGAGGGCATCGCCTGCTACAAGACCTTCATCTGCGGGCTGTTGGACATCACCGACAACCTGGTGCGCGGGGAGACCGTGCCGCCCCCGGACGTGGTGCGCCACGACGGCGACGACGCCTACCTGGTGGTGGCCGCGGACAAGGGCACCGCCACCTTCTCCGACATCGCCAACGGGCTGGCGCTGGACTACGGCTTCTGGCTGGGCGACGCGTTCGCCTCCGGCGGCTCGGTGGGCTACGACCACAAGGCGATGGGGATCACCGCCCGGGGCGCCTGGGTCTCGGTGCAGCGGCACTTCCGTGAGCGCGGCATCGACTGCCAGGCCGAGGACTTCACCGCGGTCGGCATCGGCGACATGTCCGGTGACGTCTTCGGCAACGGCATGCTGTGCTCGGAGCACATCCTGCTGCTGGCCGCCTTCGACCACCGGCACATCTTCCTGGACCCCGACCCGGACCCGGCGACCTCGTTCGCCGAGCGCAAGCGGCTCTTCGACCTGCCCCGCTCGAGCTGGCAGGACTACGACACCTCGCTGATCTCCGAGGGCGGCGGGGTCTACGCCCGCAGCGCCAAGTCGGTGCCGATCAGCGACCAGGTACGCCGCGCGCTGGGCCTGGCCGACGACGTCACCTCGATGACGCCGCAGGAGCTGATGAAGGCCATCTTGCTGGCGCCGGTGGACCTGCTGTGGAACGGCGGCATCGGCACCTACGTCAAAGCCGCCACCGAGACCCACGCCGAGGCCGGCGACAAGGCCAACGACGCGATCCGCGTCGACGGCGGCGAGCTGCGGGCGCGGTGCGTGGGCGAGGGCGGCAACCTCGGCTGCACCCAGCTGGGACGCATCGAGTACGCCCTGGTCGGCGCCGGCGGCGAGGGCGGCCGGATCAACACCGACTTCATCGACAACTCCGCCGGGGTCGACACCTCCGACCACGAGGTCAACATCAAGATCCTGCTCGACAAGGCGATGGTCGAGGGCGACCTCAGCGGCGAGGAGCGCAACACGCTTTTGGCGTCGATGACCGACGAGGTCGCCTCGCTGGTGCTGCGCGACAACTACGAGCAGAACCTCGCGCTGGCCAACGCCGCGGCCCACGCGCCGGCGCTGCTGCACGTGCACGAGGACTGGATGAAGACCCTGGAGCAACGCGGGGTGTTGAACCGGGAGCTCGAGGCCATGCCCCCCACCAAGGAGGTACGCCGGCGCCTGGACCGCGGCGAAGGGCTCACCGTCCCCGAGCTCTCGGTCCTGCTGGCCTGGACCAAGATCCTGCTGGCCGAGGAGGTGCTCGCCTCAGACCTGCCCGAAGACCCCTACCTGCACCTGGACCTGTTCAGCTACTTCCCCATGCAGATGCGCCAGCACTACCGCGCCCAGATGCTGGCCCACCCGCTGCGCCGGGAGATCATCACGACCCAGGTCGTCAACGACCTGGTCAACGGGGCGGGCATGACCTACTGGCTGCGCCTGTCCCGGGAGACCGGGGCTGACGCCGCGGAGCTGACCCGCGCCAACTTCGTGGCCCGCGAGCTCTTCGGCTCTTTGGCGCTGCGCGACGAGATCAAGAGCTGGGACAACCGGTTGCCGGCGGCCGTGCAGACCCGGATGCGGGTGGAGATGCGCACCCTGGTCGAGCGGGCCTCGCGCTGGCTGGTCAGCAACCGGCGTGCACCCCTGGACAGCGAGGGCATCGTGGACGCGCTCAGCGTCCCGGTGCAGCGGGCGATGGCCCAGCTGCCCGAGCTGATCAGCGGACGGGAGCTGGCGGCGTACCAGGAGCGTCGCGACTCGCTGATGGAGTCCGGCGTGCCGGCCGAGCTGGCCAGCAGCGTGGCGGTGCTGCCCGCCGCCTACGCGCTGCTCTCGATCATCGAGACCGCGGATGCCCAGAACGTGCCGGCCGCCGAGGTGGCCAGGCTGCACTTCGCCCTGGGGGAGCGGCTGGGGCTGACCGCCCTGGTGCAGCGGATCCTCACCCTGCCTCGAGGCGACCGCTGGCAGGCGATGGCCCGGGCGGCGCTGCGCGACGACCTGTACTCGGTGCACGCCCAGCTGACCGCCCAGGTGCTGTCCACGACCGCCGAGCAGGACGGGCAGCCGACGGACCGGGTGGCGGCCTGGGAGGACTCGCGCGCCGAGCTGGTGGCCCGCTCCGCGCGGACCCTGGAGGAGATCTGCCTGGACGACGACGCGGACCTGGCCCGGATGTCGGTGGGCCTGCGGGTGGTGCGCGGCCTGCTCTCGGCCGGCTAGCCGCCCAGTCAGCCCGACGCGGCGTCGGGCTCCTCGCCGCGGGCCGCTCGGGCGGCCTCGACCGACTTCTGCAGCGCGGCCAGGAGGTCGACCACCTCGCCACCGGTCGGCGGGGCGGGCGCGGTGCGGGTGACCTCGCCGCCCTCGATCTTCGACTTCACCAGGGTCTCGACCGCCCCGGCGTAGTCGTCCTCGAACTCGGCGGCGTCGAAGTCGCCGGCCAGCGTCTCCACCAGCAGGTGCGCCATCTTGACCTCGGACTCCTTGACGTCCTCCACCTCGACCGTGAAGTCGGGGGTGCGCACCTCGTCGGGCCACATCATCGTCTGGAGCACGATCACGTCCCCGGCCTCGGTCGAGCGCACCCGCAGCACCGCCACCGACGTGCGCTGGCGCAGCGCGACGGTCACCACCGCCATCCGGTCGGCGTCCAGCAGCGCCTGGCGCAGCAGGGCGTAGGGCTTGGCCCCGGTCGCCTCCGGCTCCAGGTAGTAGCTCTTCTCGAACAGCAGCGGGTCGATCTGGTCGGAGGGGACGAACTTCTCCACCGCGATCTCGCGGGAGGAGGACGACGGCAGCGAGGCCAGGTCGTCGTCGGTGAGGATGACCATCTCGCCGTCCTCAGTCTCGTAGCCCTTCGCGATGTCGGCGTAGGCGACCTCCTCGCCGTCGACCGAGCAGATCCGCTGGTACTTGATCCGGCCGCCGTCCTTGGCGTGCACCTGCCGGAAGGAGACGTCGTGCGACTCGGTCGCGGCGTACAGCTTGACCGGCACGTTGACCAGTCCGAACGAGACCGAGCCCTTCCAGATGGCGCGCATCGATGTTCCCTTCGGTGTGGCGACGAAATACCAGTATCGCGGTCAGGTCACCCTCGCGGTACCCGTCGGGATCGTGGAGGATGAGCCGATGCGTCCGATGCTCGCGACCCGGGGAGACCAGGTGCCGACTGGCGCGGACTGGGTGCACGAGGTGAAGTGGGACGGCATGCGGGCCCTGGCCCGGGTGGATGGGTCCGGCGCGGCCCGGTTGTGGAGCCGCAACGAGAACGACGTCACCGTCTCCTTCCCCGAGCTCTCCCGGCTGCCGGCCGCCGAGGTGCTGCTGGACGGCGAGGTGGTCGCGATGGCGCAGGGTCGCCCCGACTTCGGCGCCCTGGCCGAGCGCATGCACCAGCGCAACGCCCGCCGCGCCGCCGAGCTGGCCGGGACCCGCCCGGTCACCCTCCTGGTCTTCGACCTGCTGCGCCTGGGCGATCGGGACCTGACCCGCGAGCCGTTGTCGGTACGCCGCTCGCTGCTGGAGGGGCTGGGCCTGGCCAGCCCGGTCTGCCAGGTGCCCGGCTGGTACGACGACGGCGCGATGCTGATGAGCGCCACGCGCGCGCAGCACCTGGAGGGCGTGGTGAGCAAGCGCCTGACCTCCGCCTACCAAGCCGGCGTCCGCAGCCGGAACTGGCTGAAGTTCCCGCACCGGGCCAGTGCGTCGTGGGTGGTGGGCGGTTGGCGCCCGGAGACCGGCTCGCGCGACCGCCTGGGCGCGCTGCTGGTGGGGGAGCCGGCCCCGGGCGGGGCCGGGCTGATCTACCGGGGGCGGGTCGGCAGCGGCATCGCCGGACGCGCGGGGGCGCTGCTCAAGGAGCTGCTGGAGCCGCTGGCGCAGTCCGACGCGCCGTTCGTGGACGAGGTGCCGGCGGTGGACGCGGCCGGCACCCGCTGGGTGCAGCCGCTGGTGGTGGTCGAGGTGGAGTCACTGGGTTTCTCCCACCACGACCGGCTCCGGCAGCCGGCGTACCGGGGGGTGCGCAGCGACCTGACTCTCGACTCGCTCACCCGACCGGCCGAGAGCGGGCAGCCGTGAGGAGCGCGCTGGCTCGATTCGCCGTCGTCACCGTGGTGGCCGTGCTGGCCGCGGCCCTGCTGGGTCCGGTCGGCACGCCCGCGGCACGAGCCGCCGTCGAGCACCCTCGGGTCGCCGTCGAACCCGTCTGGCTCGGCGGCGTCCGGGCGGTGGTGTCTCCGGCGACCACCCAGGTGGTCACGGTCCGGCACACCCGAGGGCATCGGGCCCGGGTGGTGCTGTGGGAGCGCCAAGCAGAGACGCTCGGGCAGACGTCGGGCTCGGGATGGCACCGGGTCCTGCAGACCACCGACGGCCGGATCGGGTACGGCGGGCTGGTCCTCGGCCACCGGCGCCGGCAGGGCAGCGGCACCACCCCGATCGGCACCTACCGGCTGCCCTGGGCCTTCGGCACCGGCCCCCGTCGACCGGCCTGGGGGCTGGACTACCGGCGGATCCGGCCCGGCGACCACTGGGTGCAGGACAACGCCTCGCGGTTCTACAACCGCTACCGCAACCGCAGCCAGGGCGGCTTCCGGTGGTGGCTGCCGTCGTCGGACCCCAACAGCTCCGAGCGGCTGCTGGACTACCGGCGCCAGTACGAGTTCAGCGTGGTGATCGGGTTCAACCCCGGCCAGGTCAGGCATCGCGGGGCCGGGATCTTCCTGCACGTCAACGGCCCCGGAGCGACCGCCGGCTGCGTCAGCGTGCCGCGGGCCCTCATGCGCGAGCTGATGGCGACGCTGGACCCGGAGCAGCGGCCGGTCATCGCCATCGGCCCGCGTCGGGCCCGAGGGCAGAGGGTGGGCCGATGACCGAGGTTCAGGTCGAGGTCGAGGGGCGCAGGCTGCGGATCAGCAACCTGGACAAGGTGCTCTACCCGCGCACCGGCACCACGAAGGGCGAGGTGCTCAACTACTACGCGCAGGTGGCGCCGGTGCTGCTGCCGCAGCTGCGCGATCGCTGCGTGACCAGGATCCGCTGGCCGCACGGGGTGGCGGCCGAGAGCTTCTTCGAGAAGAACGTGCCCCGCGGCACCCCGTCCTGGGTGCGCACCGCCGAGGTGCCGACCACCGGGTCGCGGTTCGGCGGCGCGGGGGTCGGCCGCAGCGGCACCCTGGTCTTCCCGGTGGTCCAGGACCTGGCGACGCTGACCTGGCTGGTCAACCTGGCGGCGCTGGAGCTGCACGTGCACCAGTGGCGGGTGGACGCCGAGGGCCGACCGCAGCGGCCCGACCGGCTGGTGATCGACCTGGACCCGGGGGAGCCGGCCGGCCTGCACGAGTGCGCGCAGGTGGCGTTGCGGGTGCGCGAGCGGCTGGCCGAACGCGGACTGGGCTGCTGGCCGGTGGCCAGCGGCAGCAAGGGCCTGCACCTGTACGCCGACCTGCCCCAGGAGTCCGCCAGCGCACTGGACAGCGACGGGGTCACCGCGATGGCCAAGCAGATCGCCGAGGAGCTGCAACGCGAGCACCCCGAGCTGGTGACGGCCTCGATGACCAAGTCCCGGCGCGGGGGGAAGGTCTTCCTCGACTGGTCCCAGAACGCCGCGTCCAAGACCACCATCGCGCCGTACTCGCTGCGCGGACGGGAGCGGCCGACCGTGGCCGCGCCGCTGACCTGGGCCGAGGTGGAGGCCGGCGCCGAGGACCCCCTGGCGCTGGAGCAGCTCGGCTTCGAGCAGGTGCTGGCCCGCGTCGCCGAGCACGGCGACCTCAGCGGTCACTAGCGCCCCTGGGATCAGTACCGCCCTGGGATCAGTACGCGCCCTGGTGGCCGATCACGGCCTTCACGGTGCGGGCGACGATGCTGCAGTCCATCGCCAGGGACCAGTTGTCGACGTACTTCAGGTCCAGGCGCTGGGCCTCTCGCCAGGACAGGTTGGAGCGGCCGGAGACCTGCCAGAGGCCGGTCAGGCCCGGCTTGACGGCCAGTCGGCGCCGGGTGTCGAACCCGTAGGCGGCGACCTCGCTGGGCAGCGCGGGTCGCGGCCCGACCAGGGACATGTCGCCGCGCAGCACGTTCCACAGCTGCGGCAGCTCGTCGAGTGAGTACTTGCGCAGGAACGTCCCGAACCGGGTGAGCCGCGGGTCGTCGTACAGCTTGAAGAGCACGCCGTCGGCGTCGTTGCGATCGCTCAGCTCGCCCAGCTGCTCCTCGGCGTTCGGGTGCATGGTGCGCAGCTTCAGCAGGGTGAACTGCTTGCCTCGCAGCCCCACCCGGCGCTGGCGGAAGATCGCCGGGCCGCCGTCGCTGCGCACCATCACGATCAGGGTGACCAGCAGCGGCGCCACCAGCACCAGGGCCGCCGCGGCCAGCACGCGCTCGCCGGCGTCCTTGAGGACGCGGCGGATCTCGTGGCTCTGGGGGCTGTGCACCGCGATCAGCTGCGCCGCGCCCGCGTGCGTCAGGCAGAGCCGTCCGGGAGCCGCGTCCAGCAGCCCGGTGGCCACCTCGAGGACCGCGCCCGCCGGCTCCAGCTCCCAGGCGAGTCGGCGCAGCTCGGTGGGGCCGAGCCCCGACCAGGGCAGCGCGATCACGGCCTCGGCGCCCGTGGCCCGGACCGCGAAGGGCACCGCGGCGACCCCGTCGAGCACGGGGATCTGCGGCTGGATGGCGGCAGACAAGGTCAGCTGCGCGGGCTCCGGGCCGCTCCGGTGGGCGTCGGTCAGGCACACCCCGGTGACCGCCACGTGCTCGCCGCCCCGGTTCTCGAGGTCGGCGATCATCCACTCGACGTGCTCGCGGGGTCCCACGATCACGGTCCGGATGGCGCGGTGTCCGCTCGCCCGCCGAGCCTGCTCGCCGGCCAGCTGCACCAGCGCCGAGGCCACGCTCAGCGCCGCGACCCCGACCACCAGGGTGCGGGGCTCCAGCGCGACGCCGAGGAAGAACGCCGCGGCGCCACCCAGGGCCAGCGCGGTGGGGGCCACCAGTACGGCGTGCCGCCACCAGGCGGGCTCGCCGCGCAGGGCGTCGTACCCGTAGACCAGGCCCATGGCCGCCGCCCATACCAGGACCAGCAGGTAGGGCAGGCCCAGCAGGCTCACCACCAGCGTGGCGACCGAGAGCTCGAGCGCCGCCAGCCAGGTCACGGGGACCTCGGCGGCACGCTCGGCGACCCGTGACCAGGACCGCTGAGACGCGAGCGTCGTGCCGGCCAGGCCGTCGGCCCGGTCGCCCAGCGGGGTCCGGATCAGCAGGGTCATGGCGTGCCCCGTCCTCCGTTCCTGCGCTGACGGCGGGCGTGGCGCCCGGTCGCCGGACGCCCGTGGTAGACCAGCTCGTCCATCAAGGTCGCGAACCGCAGCAGGGTCTGAGCCTGCTCGCCGGAGGTCGCCATCGCCGAGCGTCCGCGCCGTACGGCGGCCTCGACCGCGGTCTGCAGCCCCTCCAGGGAGTCGACCAGGTCGATGGTGCCGGCCGCCCCGAGCCGCGCGGTGAACGCCATCTGGTGCCCGTCGACGTGCTCGCCCAGGGCGGGGTTGCGCGGGACCACGATCGGCAGGTGGCCCGCCGCTCGGGCCTCCATGATCAGGCCGGGCCCGCCGTGGGTCACCACCGCGTCGGCCGACTCCATCAGGTGAGCCAGCTCGCGACCGCCGAGCATCTCCTGTCCCTCCAGCCCGGGCAGCAGGCTGGTGTAGCCGTGCTGGACGAAGCAGGAGCCGTTCGTGCTCTCGGCCAGGGCCGCCGCCCAGCCCACGAGGCGGTCGAACGGGTGATGGTCGGTGCCGAGCAGGAAGACGACCCGAGGCGCCGGCACCGGGGTCTCGACCAGGGCGCCGCCGCGCGCCAGTCCCTCGTGAACCAGCATGGTCACCACACCTTCCCCAACAGCACGGTGTCTCGGTAGAGCTCGGTCTGCTCGGGCCACTGCACCAGGAACAGGTCGGTGGCGGGTCGGCACAGGCGGCCGGTCAGCGTCGGCGAGTCGACCCGGTCGAACACCTCCAGGTAGACCGACTTCGCGCCGACCAGGCGCCGCAGCCAGAAGAACGGCACCGCGACCCCGGCGCCCGTGCTGAGCACCAGGTCGGGGCGGTAGTCGCGCAGGACCCGCCAGGCCAGCCAGGTGTTGCGCACCAGGTTGCGCACGTTGCGGGTCGTGGGGTGGAAGGCCTGGACGACGTCCTCACCCTCGAGCTTGGTGGTCGCGTCCTCGGTGTCGAAGGTGACCCACCGGCGCTCGTGCTCGCTCCACCATGGCTCCAGGCACATGAGTTGAGTCAAGTGGCCGCCCGATGAGCAGACCATCAGTACCTTCATTTGTTTCATCCCCCCGCCGCCAGACAGGTTTCCGGTCAAGGTTCCGAACCGGTAACTTCACGCTATTGACAGCGCCCGAAGCAGGCATGCCCGAAATCGGGCAAGTGCTGGAAGGACCTTCGTCACACCGCGCCGCACGCGCGGATCGGCCCGGGCACGGGCGGCTCAGCCCAACTCAGTGGGCGATCGGGGCGTTCCATCCCGCGTGGTGGGCCAGGCCCACAGCGCCGATCTGCGAGGTGACCTCGAGCTTGGACAGGATCGACTTCACCTGCGTGCGCACGGTGGCCTCGGAGACCACGCTGTCCTCGGCGATCTGGCGGACCTGCTGGCCCTCCATCAGCTTGCCGAGCACCTCGGCCTCGCGCGCGGTGAGCCGGTTGAGCCGGTCGAGCAGCTCCTCGACCTGAGCCCGCTCCTCCTGCCAGAAGCGCACCAGCTCCTCGCGCTCCTCCACGGCCATCACCGGGCGGCCCTCGCCGATCAGCCGGATCGTGGAGAGGATCTCGTTCAGGGGCGCGGTCTTGACCATGACCTTGCGCGCGCCCAGCCGGATGCACTGGCCCCAGCGGGCCCGGTCGCCGCTCCCGGTCAGCACCACGACCGCGGTGCCGGCCCGGGTCACGGGCTCGATGAGCCGGCTGCCGTCGGCGTTGCCGAGATCCAGGTCGAGCAGCAGCACGTGCGGCTGGTGCTTCATGACCGCGGGCAGCAGGGTCAGGGAGTTGTGGAGGTCGGCCGGCAGCGGCACGCGGCGTACCTCGTGTCCCTTGAGCTCCAGCGCGATCTGCAGGGACTCGGCAAAGAGCGTGTGGTCCTCAATGACACATACGCGAGACGTGCCCCTCATCGCCTTGGCCTCCAACTCGCCTCCTGGACGCGACCCCTATCCGGGCCCCTGCCAAGTTGTGAGGTTACGGCCTCTGGGTCGGCGCGTCACCCGGTGTGGCAAAAATCCCACTCGACTCCGGTAATTCGACGGTCTCCGCCGCGGGCTCGAATCACAGCATTGATCCCCAATTGTGGGGATCGCGGGGGATGATCGGGCACAGTTGTCGGTGACAGGCACGACCATGGAGGCGAGCTCGGCGCGGACTGGGGGTGAACACGTGAGCGAAGTGCACCTCGAGTTGACCCCTGCCCGGACCAGGTTGCTGCGCCGCGCGCAACGCTGGATCCGCACTCCGCTGGCGATCACGCTGGCCCTGTGTCTGGCCGGCCTGGTGGCCGGGGCCTGGTACGGCGCCCGCAAGGCCGCGTGGCATGAGGCCACCGCGGTCGTGCTCATCAGCCCGCTGCGCGGCAACCCGTTCAGCCCCGACGGCACGGGCAGCGACCTGGTGAACCTGGAGACCGAGGCGCAGCTGGTCCGCTCCCACCGGGTGGCCGACGACGTGATCGCCCAGTTGGAGCTCGACACCACGGCGGCGGAGCTGTTGGAAGGCGTCCGCGTCGAGGTGCCGATCAACACCCAGCTGCTGCGGGTCACGGCCGTCAACCGCGACCCCGACCAGGCGGTCGCCGAGTCGCAGGCGTTCGCCGAGGCGTTCCTCTCCTTCCGGATCTCGCGGGCTCGGGCCGCATCCAAGGTGTCGGCCGACCAGGTCTCCCAGCAGATCGACGAGCTGCAGGAGGAGCTGCAGCGCAACTCCGAGCAGCTGGCCGAGTACCAGGCCAACTCACCCGACGCGGTGCTGCTGCGCCAGCGAATCACCGACGGCACCACCCAGCTGGGCGAGCTCAAGGCGGAGCTGGCGGCGTTGAAGGCCACCCGGGCGGACCCGGGTGAGGTCGTCACCCCGGCGGCGTTGCCCGAGTCGGGGCTGCTCGGTCCGCGCGAGCTGATGGCCGGGCTGGGCCTGCTCGCGGGGCTCGCCCTGGGCCTGGGGCTGACCGCGTTGCGCGCCCGCCGCGACGGCCGGATCCGGTCCCTGGAGGACCTCGAGGACGCCGGCGTCCCGGCGCTGGGCGAGGTCACCGATGGCGGCGACGGCGACGACGTCGCGACCGCCGGCGTGCGCTCGGGCGTGCTGGCGTCCCTGCCGCAGCGGCCGTTGACGCTGGCCCTGGTGAGCGCGGGCGAGGAGGTCCACGTGGCCGACGGCCTGGCCCGCAGCATGGCCAGAGCCCGCAACGAGGTGGTGCTGATCGACCTGGTCGGTGACCCGATCAAACGGCGGGAGGGCTTCTCGGACCTGATCCTGGACCGGGTCGGCGTGGACGACGTGCTGCGTCCGGTCACCTCGCACCTGTCGAAGCTGGCGCCGGGCACGGACCCGAAGCGGCTGCCGGACCTGCTCAGCTCCCCGGACATGCCCGAGATCCTCGGCGAGCTCGGCAAGCGGGGCGACGTCCTGCTGCTCGACGCCGGCCGGGTGCAGGACCCCGCCTGCCAGGCCATCGTCCGGCACACCGATGGGGTGGTGCTCGAGGTTGAGGCGGGGCGCACCCGCCTGCACGACATCGCGACCGCCCGAGCCGTGGTGTGGAGCGCCGGTGGTCAGATCATCGGCCTGGTCCTCGTGCACGGGGCCGATGCGCGACCCGTTGAGTGAGGCCGATGACCCGGGTGTCTCCTCCTCCGCCGAGGGGCACCTGCGGACGGTGGCCCGTGGCGCCGGGCTGAACCTGGTCGGATCCGCGGTCTCCGCGCTCGCCGGCTTCGGGCTGGTCGTGGTCGTCGCGCGACTGTTCGACACCGAGGTCTCCGGGCTCTTCTTCGCCGCCAGCGCGGTGTTCCTGATCCTGGCGGGGCTCACCGGGCTCGGCGCCGAGGCCGGCCTGGCCAGGTTCGCCCTGCGACTCGAGCACGAGGGGCGGGCGGGCGCGCTGCCCGCGCTGTTCACCCGAGCCCTGGTGGTGGTGCTGGCCTGTTCGGTCGCGGCGGGGCTGGGAGCGGTCCTCCTGGCCGGCGTACTGGCCGACCTGCTGGGCTGGCAGCCGTACGGCGCGTCGCTGCTGCGGCTGATCGGGCTCGGCCTGCCGTTCGCGGTGCTGGCCGAGTTCGGCCAAGCGGGCACCAGGGCGTTCGGGCGGATGCAGGAGACGGTGGTCATCGACCGGCTCTTCCGGGCGGTGGCCCAGGTGATGGCGGTCGTGGCGGCCAACCTGGCCGGCGCCGGTGTCACCGGGCTGCTGGCGGCCTGGTTGGCGGTCTATCCGCTGGCGGCGCTGTGGTCGCTGCTCGCGCTGCGCCGGTTCCTGAGCACCCGGGTTCCCTCCTCGACCCCGGCCGCGACGCCACCGATGCGCGAGTTCTGGGCCTTCACCTGGCCGCGGGCGCTGTCGGTGGTCGCCCGGCTGGGGATCCAGAAGGTGGACGTGGTGCTGGTCGCGGCGCTGCTGAGCCCCACCGACGCGGCCCTGTACGCCGCCGCGACCCGGTTCGTGGCGCTCGGGCAGATCGTGGCCATCGCCATCAACCAGGTGATGCAGCCGCGGTACACCGCCCTGCTGCTGGAGGAGAGCCGCAGCGACCTGTCCACGGTCCACCAGACCGCCAGCGCCTGGACGGTGCTGCTGTCCTGGCCGCTGTACCTGGTGGTGGGCTGCGCGCCGGAGGCGTATCTGGGAATCTTCGGGCCGGACTTCGTCACCGACCAGGCCCGGACCGTGGTGCTGGTGATGGCCGCGGTGATGCTCCTGGCCAGTGCCACCGGGCCGGTCGACACCCTGCTGGTGATGGCCGGCGGCTCTCGCACCAGCATGGTGAACGCGCTGCTGGCCCTCGGCGTGGACGTGGGCGGCTGCCTGCTGCTGATCCCGCGCTTCGGCATCGTCGGGGCCGCCGCGGCGTGGGGGAGCGCGGTGCTGGTCCGGGTGCTCCTCGCGGTCTTCTTCGTCCGCCGGGAGGTGGGGGTGCGCAGCGCCGCGCCGGTCGTGGCGCTGGCCGCCGCCACGGGCCTGGTCGCCGTCGGCGTACCGGTGCTGGCCTTCACCCTGTTGGGCTGGCCCTGGCTGGCGGGGATCGCGGTCGCCGTGGTGTGCTACCTGCTCACCGTCGCGGGCGCGCGTCGGCGGCTGGAGCTCGATGTCCTGGTCGCGGCCCTCGCCCGCCGGAAGGGGGGATTGAATGCGACTGCGGCAACTGACCTCGGCCATCCGCAGTAAGGCACCGGCGCCGGTCCAGAACGCCCTGCGGTGGCTGGCGCTGGCCTGGGGCTGGGTCACCGCCGACCTGCGGATGCGGCCGACCATCGTGGTGGTGGGTGCGCAGCGCTGCGGCACCACGACGCTGTTCCGGATGCTGGAGGCGCACCCGGCCCTGGTGCGACCGACGCAGAACAAGGGGACGGGCTACTTCGACGACTCCCACCACCTGGGCCCGCGGTGGTACCGCGCGCACTTCCCGTTGCGGCTCACCGGCCGACTGGTGGCCGGAGGGCAGGCGCGGACCTTCGAGTGCAGCGGGTACTACTCGTTCCACCCGCTGGCGGCTGAGCGGCTGGCCCGGGAGCTGCCGCAGGCGCAGGTGGTGATCATGGTGCGCGACCCGATCGAGCGGGCGCTCTCGGCCTACCGGCACGAGTTCGCGCGCGGCTTCGAGGATCTGGAGCTGGAGCAGGCGCTGGACGCAGAGCCGGAGCGGTTGGCCGGTGAGGAGGAGCGGATGGTGGCCGAGCCGGGCTACTGCAGCTTCGACCACCGCCACCACGGGTACGTGGCCCGCGGCGAGTACGCGCGGCACATCGCCCGGTTCGTCGACGCCGTGGGCGCAGACCGGGTGCACGTGGTCGACGCGGACGCGTTCTTCGCCGACCCGGTGGAGGAGTTCGAGCGGCTGCAGGTGGGGCTCGGGCTGCCGACGTACCGACCGGAGAAGGTGGAGCGGTGGAACGCGCGACCCGGCGGCAGCCCCCTGTCGCCCGAGCGGTACGCCGCGTTGCGCGCGCACTACGAGGAGTCCGACGCGCGGCTGGCCGACTACCTGGGTCGACCCGCGTGGTGGCGCCGCTGAGCGGTCCGCTTCGGCCGGGCTAGCGCCCGAGCCACTCCTCGAGCGCCTCCAGGGTGGCCCAGGCCCGGGCGCTGATGAGCTCCCCGTCGGGAGCCGCGCTCATCGCCAGGTAGCGAGACCCCACCGCGACCAGGTACGCCGCGGCCGGAGACTGGGCCGGTGAGGACGGGTCGGCTCCGGCCTCGCGCAGGCCGGCCAGGAGCGCGTCCCGGTTGATGCCGCGGGCCACGGTGCTGTCGCAGACCCAGTAGTGCAGCTCGTCGAACCCGTCGGGCACCCCGGTCTCGAAGCGCTCCCAGTCCCAGACCAGCAGCTCGCCGCCCGACCCCAGGGCCATGTTCCACGCGGTCCAGTCACCGTGCCACGCGCCCACCGGGACCGGCTCGGGTCGGTCCGCGGCCAGGGCGCGCATCGCGGCCTCGAAGCGGTCCCGCAGCGCGGCGTCCGGGGCGGTGCCGACCAGCCGGCGGGACCGCTCCCACCACGGCAGCTCGGACACCGGCGCTGGGGGAGCCGCGAAGGCCTGGGAGAGCTCCCGCATCGCGGCCACCGGCACCGGCTGGCGGCCGCGCAGCACCGCGAACGACGAGGGCCGTAGCTCCTCCTGGACCAGCACCAGCACGCCGTCCCACTCGCCGGCGTGCAGCACCCGGGGCACCCGCAGCCGGTGAAACCGGTGCTGAGCCAGCCGGCCCAGCGCCTGGGCCTCGGCCGCGACGTGCTCGCGCGCGACGGGGTTGTCCCCGAGCTTCGCGAAGCCGAGGGAGGCGCCGTCCGCACCGAAGACCTGGAGCACCGGCTTTCGGTTCACGCGGGCCGGGCCGATGCTCAGGCTGAACGTGACGCGCTCCTGGCCGAGGGCTCGGGCCAGGTAGTCGGCCAGCGAGTCGCCGGTGGAGGCCCCCGCGTGCACCCGGATTCGCTCCGGCAGCGCCGTCAGTCCGCCCAGCCGCAGCGCCGTGGCCGCACCCAGCCGGGAGGCCACCTCCGTACGCCGCGCCGCCGCGCTGAACCGCACCACCGAGCCGGCCGCGCCCCGGCGGTGCGCCGGCAGCAGCAGGCGGGGCCGGCGCGCGTCGGGCAGCAGCACGAACTCGGCCAGCGCGGTGGGGTCCACCCGGCGGTCTCGGACCACCTCGACCCCGGCCCCCGGCCACAGCCGCTGCACGGTCTGCAGCAGCGCGGCCAGGGCCGGCGTACGCATCGGGCGTTGTTCGGTCACCGGGCCATTGTTGCGTGTCCCGTCATCGGGCCCCCGTCATCAGGCCCCGCCACAGGCCAGGTGGCCCGAGCGCCTACTGCACCGGCAGCTTCGGCGCGGGCTTCAGCGCCGCGGCGAACGCCGTGAGCTTGGCCGGAGTGCTCATCAGCCAGGAGCTGCCGGCGCTGTTGAGGGTGGTGTTGAAGTAGGCCATGGCCACGCCACCGGTCTGCTCCAGCTCCTGGTGGGTCTGCGTGATCCAGTCGGGATCCACGGCGAACGCCTCGTCGGTCTGTCCGGTCTCGGCCAGGGCCCACACGGTGTCGTTCTGGGCCGCCCAGACCTTGAGCTTGTCGAAGTAGTCGGTCTTGATCGCGTCCGGCTTGTCGGCGCCGCCCAAGGTGGAGAGGTAGAAGTTGTAGATGTCGAAGCCGGCGACGTCGACCTTGGTCTTGGGCCACAGGTTGGCGAAGCGGTACTCGGTGGGGCCGTAGAGCTGGTTCCAGCCGGTGACGATCACGGTGAAGGCGACGTTGTCTGCGGTCTGCCGCACGATCGGGCCGAGGCGCTCCTGCATGGTGCGCCAGGCGATGATGTTGCCGTCCTTCTCGGGCTCGTGGTGGAAGGCCAGCCAGACCGGTCCGTTGAGGGCGTTCAGCTTGGTCGCGATGTCCTTGGCCCAGGCGTCACCGCTGCCGGCGGCCATCTCCTCCCAGGTGTAGGGCAGCTTGAAGCTGATCCAGGGGAGCCGGCCCGCGGCGATGTCGGCCTTGGCGGTGTTCACCGCGCTGCTGACCTGGGAGGCCTGGTAGTAGGTCCGCCGTACGCCGAGCCGTGAGCCGGTCTGGGCCTCCAGCGCCGAGGGCTCGGTGTTGGCGCCGTGCGCGGCACCCATGTAGGCGCCGCACGCGGGGAGGCCCCGCGTGTCGTAGGCGCAGCCGTTGCTGAGCACCCCGGCGACGTCGCTGGTGGGCTTGGGCTGGGCCGTCGTCGGCGTGGCCGGCGTCGTCTTGGCCTTGACCAGGACGTCGTCCACCAGCAGCCGCTTGGCGCGGGCCTGGGTGCCGCCGATGGAGACGGAGAGGATCGTGGACGCGGAGTGGGGCTTCACGGTGACGCTGGCGCGACGCCAGGCGCCGGAGACCGTCACCCGGTCCTTGGTGCGGCTGAGCACCGTGCCGGTGCCCGCCTCGATCTCACGCACCACCAGCCGGGCGTGCAGGCGGCCCTTCGGTGAGCGCAGCCAGGCGCTCACGGCGTACCGGCTGCCCGACGGGACCAGGCTGCGGTGCCGGATCCTGGTGAGGCCCCGCTGCTGGGTGCCGTCTTGGGTGCCGCCCGCGATCCGGAGCCGGGCGGCGTGGCCGGTGCCGCGGCCGCGCGCCACGGTGGTCACCGCGGTGCGCGCATTGGCGGTCCACTGCTGCGTCCCGGACTCGAAGGCCTCGGTGTAGCTGGTCGACCAACTCGCGCCGGCGGCCCGGGGGGTCTGGTCGGTGGTGCTGGGGGAGCCGGAGGCGGTCGGGGAGAGGGCCAGCGCGGTAAACGGCAGCAGGGCGACCGAGAGCGCCGGCACCAGGGTCCGGATGGGCATGGCAAAGCAATGGGGCATCGTTCGAAGGTAGCCCTCTATTGCGAAGCGCGTCGGATACGCATCCCTCAAATGAGGGAAGTGTTCGCGAACTGAACTGTGCCCCCGACAGACATGCCGCCGACAGACATGCCGCCGACAGACATGCCACCTACAGACACGCCGCCGGCCTCGACGTCGGGGGAAACGCGAGGCCGGCGGTGTCTGTGTGGCGACCGGCTGGGTGAACCAGCCGGTCGGGGTGCCGCGGCTACGGCTTGGGCAGCTTCGGCGCCGGCTTGAGAGCCGTGGCGAATGCCGCGATCTTGGCCGCCGTGCCCATCAGCCAGGAGCTACCTGCGCTGTTGAGGGTGGTGTTGAAGTAGGCCATCGCCACGCCGCCGGTCTCCACCAGCTGGCTGTAGGTCCGGGGAATCCACTCCGGGTCCACCGCGAACGCCTCGTCGGTCTGTCCGGTCTCCGCCAGGGCCCACACGGTGTCGTTCTGAGCGGCCCAGGTCTTGAGCTTGTCGAAGTAGTCAGCCTTGATGGCGTCCGGCTTCGTGGAGCCGCCCAGGGTGGAGAGGTAGTGGTTATAGATGTCGAAGCCGGCGACGTCGACCTTGGTCTTGGGCCAGAGGTTGGCGAAGCGGTACTCGGTGGGCCCGTAGAGCTGGTTCCAGCCGGTGACGACGACGGTGAAGGCGACGTTGTCGGAGTTCTGCCGCACGATCGGGCCGAGGCGCTCCTGCATGGTGCGCCAGGCGATGATGTCGCCGTCCTTCTCGGGCTCGTGGTGGAAGGCCAGCCAGACCGGACCGTTGAGGTCGTCGAGCTTGTTGGTGATGTCCAGGGCCCAGGCGTCACCCTTGCCGGCGACCATCTCTTCCCAGGTGTAGGGCAGCTTGAAGCTGATCCAGGGGAGCCGGCCCGCGGCGATGTCGGCCTTGGCGGTGTTGACCGCGTTGGTCACCTGCGAAGCCTGGTAGTAGGTGCGCCGCACGCCGAACCGTGAGCCGGTCTGGGCCTCCAGCGCCGAGGGCTCGGTGTTGGAGCCGTGCGCGGCACCCATGTAGGCGCCGCAGGCGGGGATGCCCCGAGCGGTGTAGGTGCAGCCGTTGCTGAGCACTCCGGCCGTGGGGCTGGGGCTAGGCGTGGGGGTAGGCGTCGGAGTCGGGGTCGGCGTCGGCGTCGGAGTCGGCGTGGGCGTCGGCGTCGGCGTGGGAGTCGGCGTGGGAGTCGGCGGCGGCGTCGGGGTCGGCGTCGGGGCGGGACGCGTGCGGCGGATCTTCACCGCATCGAGGCGGACCCGGTCGGCGCCGGACGGGGTGGTCTGCACCTGTACCGACAGCATCGAGGTCTGCGACTCGCGGGTGATGGTGACCTCGGCCTTCTGCCAGGTCTGGCCGAGCGTGACCTCGGTGCGCTTGGTCTGGAGCACCTTCTGGTTGGCGGTCTCGATCTCGCGCACCACCAGCTTGGCGTTCACCTGGCCGCGGGTCGACTTCAGCCAGGCGCTGACCTCGTGCTCGGCGCCAACCAGGTCGCGGGCGTACGCCGTCGAGGTGGCGATGGTCAGCCCGGAGCGCTGGGCCAGGAGCCGGGCGGCCTGGCCCGAACCGCGGCCGTTCTTGACGGTGGTCAGCGTGGCGCGGCCGCTGGTGGTCCAGTTGTGGGTGCCGTACTCGAAGGACTCCTGGAAGAGCGTGCTGGACGACTCCTGGGAGCCGGCGGCAGTGGCGGAGGCGCCGGTGAGCAGCGGGGCGGCGAGCAGCGTGCTGGCCGGGAGGGCGACGAGGAGCGTCTTGAAAAGAGCGCGCTCCAGCAGGGAATGGGGGTATGACACGGGGTATCGAGCCTTGCGTGGGGGACGGGGATCGACGGACCGGGGAGTCCGAGACTTGTGATGGACCCGGGGGAACGGGTTTCACTGAGTCCTTGGAACGTACCCCGAATTCGGTATGCCCGTGGGTTGTTCGTCCCTCATTTTGGGTAAGTAAGTGGGGCCATTTCGTATGGTCCGCACGTGGGGGATTGCGGCGCCGAGCGGAATCTGCTAGCCGGCGGCGGTTGGAGCGACCCGGCTCAGATGCCGTGGCCGCGCCGGTGCGCGAGGTCCATCAGCCGCTCGGCGCTGACCACGCGCAGCGCCACCGCGGCGGCCAGCCACGCGCGCTTCTCGGCGGGTCGGGTGCGCACCGTAGTGGCGATCGCCTTGCGGGCTCGAGGGTCGTGCATCGCGGCCAGCGCGAAGGCCCGCTGACCCTGCAACCGAGCCAGCGCCCGCTTGTCGCGGTGGAACTCCGGGTGCTTGCCCAGCCAGTAGTCGGTGGCCGAGACGATGGTGGCCCAGCGCTGGGAGAACATCGACTGCCCCCACCGCACGCGCACCAGCGGCAGCTCCACCACCGCGAAGGACCCGTGCCGTGCGGCCCTGATGATCCAGTCGTAGTCCTCCCCGTGGCTGCCCGGGATCTCCTCGTCCACCAGGCCGATCCCGCCCAGCAGGGCGGACCGCTCGACCACCACGGTGGAGGGGTGGGCGGCCATCACCCGGTTGCGCACCAGGTTGGCCAGGGTGAGCTCGGCGCGGGTGGCCACCCGCGGCGTCTCGTGGTCGGCGTACACGACCACGATGCCGGTCACCGAGGTGGGCGCGCCGGTCCGCCGCAGCTCGGCCACCTGCTCGCTGAGCTTCGTCGGCAGCCACTCGTCGTCGTCGTCGCAGAAGCCGACCAGGGGTGCGGCCCCGGCCAGGACGCCGCTGTTGCGGGCGCCGGCGAGGCCGGGCGTCCGGCTGTTGCCCATGGCGGTCACCGGTCGGCGCGCATCGTCGCTGGCCACCGACTCGTCACGCGGGCACTGGTCGAAGACCACCCAGGTGTGCACCACGCCGGGGTAGTCCTGTCCGACGACCGCGGCCAGCGCCAGCGCCAGCAGCTCTGGGCGGTTGCGCGTGGCGATCACGACGTCGACCTCCGGCCAGGCGGCGGGCTCGGCCTCTGCCTGGGCCTCGGTCTCGGCCTCGGCCTTGGTCTCGGACTGGGTCACGGGCGTCTCCTTGGTCGAGGTGGAGTCAGGGTGATCAGCAGTACGCCGCCCAGCAGGCCCAGGGCCGCGCCCGAGGTGACGAGCAGCTCGAACCCGCGGCGACCGCGCTCCGGCTCGTCGGCCCGGATCACCTCGCCCACGTCACCGCCGGAGCGTTCGAGCTCTCGGATGGTCGAGGTGATCTCCCGGCGCGTCTCGGAGGTGGCCGCCCCGGTGCCCTCCAGGGTGCGCAGCTGTTCGCGGAGCTGACCGAGCAGGTCCTCGCGGCGCCGCTCCAGGTAGTCGCGTCGAGCCGCGAAGTAGGACTCGATCACCGCGTCGCTCAGTCCGGTCATCTCATCGGCCCTGGGCCAGCTCAGGTTCAGCACGAGCACGTCGGTGTTGGGCTCCCCGGTGATCGTCAGGCTGTCGCGCAGCACGGTGGGGGTCGAGCCGACGGACTCCGCGGCCGGCCTCAGCGTCGCCTCCGACATCAACAGGGCGGCCTCGGTGTCGGTGGTGATGTCCTTGGGCCTGCGGCTGGCCACCCCCTCCACCGTGCTGTCGACCTTGAGGTAGACCGGCGCGGGGGTCAGCGCCATGTAGACCGACGCGGCGTACGGCGGCCGCGGCGAGAGCAGCGTCAGGCCCAGGCCGATCAGGGCGCCCACCGTCATCCCCACCGCCACCACGGGGACGGCGCGGCTCACCTCTCGGCCCAGTCGTGCGCCGGTGGTCAGCGTCCGGGGCGGCCCGGCACCGACCGCCTCGTGCCGGTCCCGGGCGACGAGGCCGATCGCGATCATCAGCATCATCAGCGGCAGGCCGAGGGTGTCGTACACGAACAGCTGCAGCACGAAGAAGGCCACGGTGAAGGTGCACAGCACCTGGTTGATCGAGCGGCAGGGCAGGGAGCGGATCAGGGCCAGGACGATGAAGATCAGGAAGAACGCCAGCCCGAACCAGCCCTGGGAGAACAGCACCGTCCACAGCAGCCCCTGGGTGCCCAGCGGCGGCACACCGCAGGCCGGGCACTCCGGGGTCGATCCGCCGGTGATGGAGGAGAAGCTGCCCTGGACGTCCCGCGTGCTGCCGAAGCCCAGCACCGGCGAGCCCTGGCTGACCGAGGTCGTGGTGAGCACCAGCAGCTCGCCGCGCCGGTCGTTGCTGTGCTGGTTGGCCAGCCGATCCGTCACCACGGTGCCCAGTCCGGTGGAGACCACCGCCATCCCGAGCAGGGCGCCCAGCACCACCAACCCGACCAACAGCCGGGCGCGTCTCTTGGCGATGGCGAGCACCACCAGCCCGACCGCGCCGAGCGCCAGGGACCCCCACAGGCCGCGGTTGAGCGAGTACAGGATCGAGGGGATCGCGGCGAGGACCACCAGACCCGCTGCGGCGTACCACCGCCAGCGCGTCTCCCCCCGCTTGTGCGCCAGCCAGGCCACCAGGAAGACCAGGGAGAGCGCCATCACGCTGCCCCAGGTGTTGGTGTACGCGAACGGCGCCTTCGGTCGCCCGCTCGCCTCGCCCAGCACGGACTGGACGTCGGCGGCCTGGACGTGCACCAGGGACTTGACGAAGGCGTTGCTCGTCAGGCCTCGGGGCAGGACCATCTCGAACGGCGAGGCGAACTCCAGCGCGGGCAGGGCCAGCGCGAGCAGCCCCCCGGCGGTGCTCACCGCGAACAGCCACGCGACGGCGCCGTGCACGAGCCGATCCGGAACCTCGCGCCGGGGCATGGTGGTGATCCACACCAGGACCACCGTGCAGGCCAGGTACCACGCGAACTTGTAGCCGAAGACCAGCAGCCGCTCGCTGCCGCCGCCGGGCACCGCACCCGGTGCGTCGACCCAGAGCATGGGTACGCCGAGCGCGACCCAGACCAGGAAGAGGGCCCACCAGCCGAACCCCCGCGGCAGGCGCAGCCCGGGGCGCCGGACCAGCTGGGCGAGCATCACCAGCGACAGGCACAGCGCGACGGGCTCGGCGACCCCGAGCACCCACCACAGCGGCCAGCCGCCGAGCATCACGACAAGCGGCCAGCCGGGTCCGATCCGGCTCAACAGCGGTTGCCGGCGCCGCGGTTCGAGGTCGGGAGGACGGGCCGGGCGCACGCTCGCACCAGGCGCCACCCCCGCCACTTGTGTCATGTGTCCCATCCGAGGTCTGAGGCCCGACTTCAAGCGTCACCAATTGAGGGGAAATAGGGCCCTGGACCCTCAGTGTGCCCTCTCCGGGCGCCTAGATTCGAAGAAGACCAGCAACTCGGGGGCGGTCCGGGGGCCGCGGGGGTGCGGCGCCTTTGACGACTGAGTTGGGGCAAACGGGGAATGGCTCGCCAGATCATGGCTGACTGGCGCACGGGGTGACTGGGGCAGAAATGAACACGAAGATGATCCGACGGATCCTGGCGGGGATCCTGGCGGGGCTGATCGGGCTCGGCGTACAGGTGCCGGCCATGGCGGTCGTCCAGCCTGGTGGACAGCTCGTCCGTGACCAGGCGGCCTCGAAGACGCCACACGTGCTGAACGGCCGCGTGCTGTCGGTCGTGCAGGTGGGCAACCAGATGGTGCTCGGCGGCACGTTCGCGCGAGCGCGCAACGACGACAGCACCACCGAGCTGTCCCGGACGTACCTGATGTCCTTCGACGCAGTCACCGGGGTGATCAGCGAGACCTTCGTGCCGCAGCCCAACGGCGTGGTGAACGTGGTGCTGCCGGCTCCGGACGGTGAGTCGGTCTTCGTCGGCGGGCAGTTCACCACCATCGGCGGGGTGGCCCGCAAGAACGTAGCCCAGGTGCGGATCTCCGACGGTGCGGTGCTGCCCTTCGACGCCGGCAAGATCAACGGCCAGGTCAAGGACCTGCGGATCAGCAACGGCCGCCTGTGGATCGGCGGCATGTTCACCCACGTCGGCGGCAACGCGCAGCCGGCGCTCGCCACGGTGAACGTCAACACCGGCGCCTTCCTGCAGCACATGCGGCTCACCGTGGCCGGCTACCACAACTCCGGCACGACCGCGGTGACCAAGATCGACATCACCCCCAGCGGTGACCGGCTGGTTGCGGTCGGCAACTTCAACTCGCTGCAGGGCGTGACGAACCGACAGGTCCTGGAGCTGGACATCAGCGGCGCCAGCGCGGCGCCCGCGACCTTCCGCACCGACTTCTTCGACGACACCTGCGCCACCGTCTTCGACAGCCTGGTCCAAGACGTCGACTACTCGCCCGACGGCTCCTTCTTCGTGGTCTCCACCACCGGCGGGTACGGCGGCTCGACCTCCTCGTGTGACTCGGTGACTCGCTTCGAGACCTACGCCGGCAACGCGGCCGTGCCCAGCTGGCTGAGCCACACCGGCGGGGACACCACCTACGCGGTGGAGATCACCGACTCCGTTGTCTACGTCGGCGGCCACTTCCGGTGGCAGAACAACAGCTTCGGCAGCGACGTCGCCGGCATCGGCGCCGTGGCCCGCTCCGGCCTGGCCGCGCTCGACCCGGCCAACGGGCTGCCCTACACCTGGAACCCCGGTCGGGCCCGCGGGGTCGGCGTGTTCGACTTCCTGGTCACCGACGCCGGGCTCTGGGTCGCCTCGGACACCGACCGCATCGCGGCCTCTCAGTACAAGGGCCGGATCGCGCGGATGCCGGTCGGCGGCACGACGTTCCCGGCGGTGCGCTCGGCGGTGCTGCCCAACGACATCTACAACGTCGGCAGCCTCAGCCTGACCGCACGCAGCTACCGCAACGGCGTCATCGGCTCCTCGCGGACGGTCTCGGGCCTCACCGTCAGCACGATCAAGGGCGCCTTCATGATCAACGGCTGGCTCTACACGGGCCTGTCCGACGGCAGCTTCACCCGGCGTACCTTCGACGGCACGACGTTCGGCACGGCCGAGGCGGTCGACGCCGCGGACAAGCTGCGCCGTGACACCACCTGGCGCGACGACGTGAAGTACGCGACCGGGATGTTCTTCGAGAACGGCCGGATCTACTACACCCGCACCGGGTCCAACGACCTCTACTACCGCTACTTCACCCCGGAGAGCGGGGTCGTCGGGTCGCGGCGGATGGTCGCCTCGGGCAACGTCACCGGCATCTCCTTCTCCGAGGTGCGGGGCATGTTCCTGGCGGACGGCAAGCTGTACTGGTCCGACCTGCTGGGCACCCTGCGCCGCATCGACTGGCGGGACAACGGCCCCGCCGGTGGCCCGGTCGCCGGGACCGCCACCCAGCTCTCGGGACTGCTGGTCGACGGCATCAGCTGGGCCAGCAAGTCGCTGTTCCTGTTCCAGGACGCCCAGGGTCGCGGCGCCCCGATGCCGCCGCAGGCCGCCTTCACCCAGCAGTGCGCCAGCCTGACGTGTGAGTTCGACGCCAGCGGATCGTCGGCCCCGGGCGGCGCCATCGACTCGTGGCAGTGGGACTTCGGCGACGGCGCCACCAGCACCGAGGCCGCCCCGGAGCACAGCTACGCGAGCTCGGGCACCTACACCGTCAGCCTCACCGTGACCAGCGACCGCGGCGGATCTTCCACGATCTCGGCGCCGGTCTCGGTCACCCGGGTCAACCAGCTGCCCACGGCGGCCTTCGAGTCCACCTGCGCCGAGCGGGCCTGCGACTTCGACGCGACGGGCTCGACCGACGCCGACGGTCCGCTGACCTACAGCTGGGACTTCGGCGACACGGGCACGGGCACCGGCGCGACGCCGGAGCACGACTACGGCAGCGACGGCACCTTCCCGGTGACCCTGACCGTGACCGACACCGACGGCGTCACGGCCTCGGTGAGCCACGACGTGACCGTGACCGCGGCGCGCGTCGACTTCGCGGCCGCCGCCTCGGCCAACGGCAACGCGGCCGTGCACCGCCTCACGGTGCCCAGCGGCGTACAGGCGGGCGACCTGCTGGTGCTGCACTTGAGCCTGAACGCCGACCTCGCGATCACCAACCCGGACGGCTGGACGGTCCTCGACAGCATCAACGGCTCGGCCGTCTCGGCCCGGTCGTGGTGGAAGCGGGCGACGGCCACGGACGCCGGCTCCACGCTGGCGGTCTCGGTGGGTGCCGTGGCCAAGGGTGACCTGTCGCTGGCGGCCTACCGCGGGATCAGCGGGCGCAGCGCCGTCGTGCTCGATCACGCGGCCCGGCTGGACCCGGTCTCCTCCACCACCCACAGCTCGCCGGAGGTCACCGTGCCCGAGGGCGGGGGCTGGCTGGCGACGTACTGGTCGATGAAGTCCGCCAGCGACGTGACCTGGAGTGACCTGGGTGGTCAGACCGTCCGGTCCGGGTCCGTCGGCGTGGGCAGCGGCCGGGTCGTGGCCTCGCTGTCCGACTCCGGCGCACCGCTGCCGGCAGGTCCGGCCGGTGCGTTGACCGGTACGAGCTCCGTCGCGGTCTCTCGGGCCATGATGTTCTCGACCGTCATCGGCTTGGGCTGAAGGGAGACGGCATGACAGGTCCATCCCGGCGACTGTCCCGCTCGGGGGCGGTCCTGGCCGCGACCTTCATCTTGGTCAGCGGCAGCGGGATGACGCAGGCCGCCAACGGCACCCTGCCGGCGGCGAGCGGCGACCTGGTGCTGTCCTTCGACGGTGCGCTGAGCCCGCGGCCCGGGCAGGCGGGCTGGCTGGACAACTCCGGCACCGGCGCCGTCACCACGTCGGTGAAGACCGCCTCCGGCGGGTCGGTGACACTGGCGACGGGGCGCCCCGGCACCGCGGCCAAGTTCCCGGCGTTCGCTCCCACGCCGACCCCGGCCGCCGCCCTCGTGGTGCGGCCCGCGGCCGGTGGGGACGCCCTCAGCCCCGGCAAGCTGCCCATCCGGTGGGGCGCCGATGTCTACCTGAGCAAGGCGTCCCAGAAGTCCGCGACCGACAACGGGGCCAACGTGGTCCAGCGGGGCCTGTACGGCGACCCCGCTCAGGTGAAGCTGCAGCTGGATGCCGACCAGCCCTCCTGCCGGGTCCAGGGCACGGCCGGGTCGGCCACGGTCGTGAGCACGGTCAAGCTGCGCCCCACGGTCTGGTACCGGATCCACTGCCAGCTGCGCGCGGGCGAGCTGACCCTGCAGGTCGAGGACCTGAGCGCGAGCGCGACGCCGACGGTGGCGCGCGACAAGGCCGCGGTGGGGCCGATCTCGTTCTCGAGCTCGGTGCCGGTCACGGTCGGGGCCAAGTGCGACGCGGCCGGGCAGATCCTGACCTCGGGCACCGACCAGTTCAACGGCACGTTGGACAACGTCTTCTGGGATGTGGGGTCATGACACACGCCCGCAGCCGACCTGAGCCGGCACCAAGTTAGGTCGTGACCCATGGTCCAGGCACCCAAGGTCGTCGTCGTCGCTGAGGGACACCTCGTCGGTGAGGCCATCGAGGTCGCCCTGAGCGCACGCGGGTTCGAGGTCGAGAGCGTCCAGTGCCCGCGCAGCAGGGCCGAGCTCGTCGAGGCGCGGCGTGAGATCTCCTGGATCCGTGCCGGGGTGGGCCTGGTCGTGGCCGAGATCGACGACCTGGCCCAGTGGCGCGACACCCTCGCCCTGATCGAGGCCATCCGGATGCGCTGGCTGGTGATCACCGGCTCGCGAAACGCCGCCCGGTGGGGTGCGCTGGTGGCCGCCGGCTGTCAGGGCATCGTCCCCATGTCGGCGGGTCTGGAGGTCCTGACCCGGACCCTGTGGGGGGTCGCGCGCGGCGGGGCCGGGATGTCCCGCGAGACCCGGGAACAGGTGCTGGCGGAGTGGGAGAAGCTCGGGACCGCCAGGCGCTCGCTGATCCTGCGGATCTCGGCGCTCTCCCCGCGGGAGTGGGAGGTGCTGGAGATGCTCAAGGACGGCCTCTCGATCAAGGCCATCGCGGAGGCCGGCGGCGTCAGCGAGGGCACGGTCCGCAGCCAGGTCCGAGCGATCCGGCAGAAGCTCAACGTCAAGTCCCAGTTGGCCGCCGTGGCGGCCTACCAGCAAGCCACGGAGCTGAACTACTCACAGACCGGCTAAGGGGGAACCATGCTCGCAACGGTGTCCGGAAGTGCGCCCAGAAGGTCGCCCAGAAGCCGGCCGCGCAGCGGGGGAGCCCTGGCGCTGCTGGTGCTGGTCTCGACGATCACCGCGATGCTGGT